>OBJA01000763.1_pt1 | contig 26187 bp, 20 predicted proteins | sample 1519751 | NCBI WGS metagenome assembly OBJA01 (sample SAMEA3881238, study PRJEB22517) | soil metagenome | biome: lake sediment; feature: soda lake sediment; material: sediment, water from around vicinity | place: India | collected 2013-12-23 | depth 3 m
ACAGAGCAATATTCCCCTCAGCCACTCCCCTAGTCTCATCTCTCTCCTCCGTAATATATGCGGGTCAGAATCAACCCATTGCCTTAACTGCACCGGAAAGACGGCTTTTATGCCTCGATGCCTTATTTTTGTGAATTATCCCTTTGCTTGCGATTGAATCAATGACACTCACTGTTTTTCTGAACACAGTTTCTGCCACATTCTTATCACCTGCCGCTATTGCCTTTCTGACACTTTTAATCGCAGTACGCAGCTTGGACCGCAACCCAAAGTTCCGCTCACGCTGCTTGGCGGTTTGTCTCACCCGCTTTTTAGCTTGTGCCGTATTTGCCATATTTCTCTAGTTCTCCGTTAAATTTAATATACTGCCCATTAATATTTCGAACCGCGCGATTTTACTTTCATTTCGTGCTTAATGCAAAAATCGATAATACGGCCTTGCCGGTGTCCTTTTCCATTAATCCCCTTTATCAGGAAGATTACACACGTTGAATCAAGTGCAGATCACTTTGATTCTGTACAGTTAACCTTCAAATCAGTGTTTGCATCGCTGGCTTCTTTTGCTGAATGATACAATTGCGAATCAACTAAAGCACTAATTCAGCCGAACGGGAGCAGCATGGCCACGATCGAATCAATTTTGCATGAAAACCGGGTATTTCCCCCTGCCCGTGAATTTATCAGGAACGCCAATCTATCCGGAAGGGAAGCCTATGAAACTCTGCGTCAGGAAGCCGAGCATGACTATACCGGCTTTTGGGCAAAACTCGCAAAACAGTACATTACCTGGCACAAACCTTTCACACGAGCTCTCAATGACGCCAATCCGCCCTTTTACAAATGGTTCGACGATGGCGAACTGAATATTTCGTGGAATTGTCTGGATCGACACCTGGCAACCCAAGCTGACAAAACTGCCATTATTTTTGAATCTGACGAAGGAGAGGTGAATCACTGCAGCTATCGTGAGTTACACCGCCAGGTCTGTCGTTTTGCCAACGGACTGAAATCACTTGGAATCCGTCAAGGTGACCGTATCGTCATCTATATGCCCATGCGGATTGAAGCTGTGGTTGCGATGCAGGCATGTGCACGCATTGGCGCCATCCATTCGGTAGTATTCGGCGGTTTTTCGGCAAAGAGCGTATGCGAGCGCATCATTGATGCCGGTGCATCTGCCGTAATCACCGCAGATGAACAGACCCGCGGAGGCAGGCACCATCCACTGAAAGCAACCGTAGACGAAGCTCTGGCGATGGGTAACACAGCCACGGTCCACAGTGTCATCGTTTTCCGGCACACGGGTACGGGGATTACCTGGCGGCCGGAACAGGACCACTGGTGGCATGAGCTTGTTGCCGGACAATCAGATGAATGCGAGCCGGCATGGATCAATGCCGAACACCCTCTGTTTACACTGTATACCTCAGGTTCGACCGGAAAACCAAAAGGCGTGCAACATTCCTCAGCTGGCTATCTGCTCGGGGCGGTAACCAGCATGCAGTGGATATTTGACTATCATGTAGACGATGTATTCTGGTGTACTGCAGATGTAGGCTGGGTTACCGGGCACAGCTATGTCGCCTATGGCCCGCTTGCCATCGGCGCAACTCAGGTGATTTTTGAAGGAACCCCGACTCATCCGCATGCCGGGAGGTTCTGGGAAATCATTCAGAAACACAGGATCACGACTTTTTATACTGCCCCCACTGCCATCCGCTCACTGATCAAACTGGGATCCGATCTGCCCGCAAAATATGATCTTTCTTCATTGCGCCTGCTTGGATCAGTAGGTGAGCCGATCAACCCGGAAGCATGGATGTGGTATTACACGGTCGTCGGCCAGTCACGCTGCCCGGTGGTCGATACCTGGTGGCAGACCGAAACTGGTTGTCACATGATCGCTCCTGCTCCCGGTGCCATATCGACCAAACCCGGCTCCTGCACTCTCCCGCTACCCGGCATCGATGCTGCAGTGGTAGATGAAACCGGCCACCCGGTAGAACAGGGGAAAGGCGGATTTCTGGTGATCAAGCGCCCCTTCCCTTCGATGTTACGTACCTTATGGAATGACCCTGAACGATTCAGAAAAACTTACTTTCCAACGGATATTGCCGGTGGTCGTTACTATCTTGCTGGCGATTCGGCTCATCGGGACCAGGATGGCTATTTCTGGATCATGGGACGGGTTGATGACGTTCTGAATGTCTCCGGCCATCGTCTGGGTACCATGGAAATCGAATCCGTACTGGTGGCACATCCTCTGGTTGCCGAAGCAGCTGTTGTAGGGAAACCGCACGAAATCAAGGGAGAAGTGGTCGTAGCGTTTGTCACACTGAGAGAAAAACTGCCTGATGACCAGCGAGCTGCTGAAATTGCTGCAACTTTACGTGAATGGGTCACCAGCGAGATCGGTGCAATTGCTCGCCCCGAAGAAATCCGATTTGGTGAAAATCTGCCCAAAACACGTTCCGGCAAAATTATGCGACGCCTCCTGCGCGCCCTGGCAAGAGGTGAAACCATTACCCAGGATGTCTCAACACTGGAAAATCCGGTAATCCTAGAACAACTCAGCCAAGCGGTATAACCGGAATCTGCCAACTTATGGAACAACTCCCTGCCATCATCGACCATCCGAACGGGATCAGCGTCATCGATGCCCGCTATCATCGTCCCGGACGTGCAGCCATTCACCTGATCGCGGAAGGAGATAAAGCTGCTCTGGTAGATACCGGTACCCGTTTCTCCGTTCCGGGCACCTTGGCGGCACTGGCACACAAACAGATCACCCCCGAACAGATCGATTATATTTTTCTCACCCATATCCACCTCGATCATGCTGGCGGTGCCAGCGAATTCATGCGACAGTTGCCGAATGCCAAGCTGGTGGTACATCCGCGTGGCGCATCACACATGGCCAACCCTGTCAAGCTGATCGCCGGTGTCATGGCCGTATATGGTGAATCCGAATTCCGGCGCGTCTATGGCGAGATTCATCCAATTGCAGCTGAACGTATCATCGAGGCACCTGATAATACGCTTGTCGAACTGAACGGCCGACCGCTGCATCTGCTGGATACGCCGGGACATGCACGACATCACTACTGCATACACGATGCACGCAGCAAATCCATCTTCACTGGCGATACCTTCGGTGTCTCCTATCGTGAATTCGATGTGGACGGGCTGGAATTCGTTTTTCCGACAACATCCCCCGTGCAGTTCGACCCTGAAGCTGCTCATGCTTCCATCGACCGGCTCATGGCATTGCACCCCGAGCAGGCATTTCTCACACATTATGGTCGCATTCGCAATCTTTCGCACCATGCATCGCAGATGCATGTGCTCATCGATACTTTCGTCGACATCGCACAGCAGACTATAGAAATTCAGGACCGGCAGCCCATCATCATAAAAGCACTGCAGGATCTGCTCCTGGAGCGACTGGCTGCCCATCGGTGTACTCTCACCCGGGATGCCGCCCTCTCGCTACTGCAGACCGACATCAAGCTCAATGCACAGGGGCTTGAAATCTGGCTGGAACAGACCCTCAAGCAATCAAGGCAGGCAGCAAGCTAAACACACACTCCCCCGCAGACTATCATCCGTTGCTGCCTGCATCATCAGGAGGCATGTTACGGTAATGAGCCAAAATGGTTGACGACGATATGTCCACCGGAAATTACGAGATCAGGATGCTCCAACCGTTTCAACTGTTGCTCAAGGTTACCCCGAATTGCGATCAGATCAGCCGGAGCACCAGGTTGTATCGTTCCCAGCAGGGGGATGCCCAGATACTGACCGGCTTTTGCCGTGGCTGCCCGCAATGCATCCGGCAGCTTCATTTTTGCCAGATGCATCAGATACATCAACTCTTGTGCATCGATCCCCCAGGGAATATCGGGGTGAGCAATTTCCGCTCCATACAGCAATTCACCATCGAGTTCTGCCCAGATCGCCGTATTGTGCGCAATCCCACTACATTTTGAGAGCGTATCGAGCGTGCTGATGATCGTGACATTCTGTGCCTTGGCCTGTTTCAACAACGACTCAGAAATCGGTTCACAAGGCATGTGCGCCCATTCATCGACTCCGGCATTCAACGCTACCTGTACACCCGATGACTCCGCCACATGAGCCGATACCTTACGCTGATGCCGGTAAGCTTCATCGACAATAGCCCTGACAATGGACTCTGACAACATGGGCCATGCCGACTGGTCATGCGAAGCGGTATGTGCAGCATCAGGGTATGCGTGATCATGGTGTGAAGACCAGGGCGCACCTGCTTCCCTGCCAGGTTCAAGTGCAATCTTGATGACCACTGCACCCTCACCAATCAGATGACGTACGGCTTCCCGTGCTTCTGCTTCGCTGGCAACAGGAATCGCCAAATCCTTGGCACCCATGGTAACGATCGGGTACCCGTGCGGCGCAGTGATAATCTGTCCCGAAGTAAGCACACGCAAACTGCCATCTCCCCCATAAGGTTGGTGCACAGGACCACCCACATCCCGCAATGTGGTCACCCCATGCCTCAACACGATATCTGCCGGTACCTTCTGGAAAGCCAAATGAGCATGCAATTCGATAAACCCTGGCAGCAAGGTTGCATCACCCAGATCGATATCGGTCGATGCATTACCTGTTTCAAACGAGTTACGTGGTGCAATTTTTACAATTTTTCCGTTTTTCACCAGCACCGACAAACCGCTGTGCATTTCATTCCCATCAAAAACCTGCGCAGCATGCAGTAATAGAGACGAAGAGCCGGTTTCCTGTGCATACACCTGCACAGAAAAAAATATCGCCATCGCCACGGCAACATGGAAATAGTGAACATGCTGCATGCAATCAGAAAAAATATCAGTAAAATTTTGTATCTTCATGCAAAAATGCCGCTGGTCAATTTGGAGATGGAAATGAAGATGGCGTTACCGTTGCATCGCCTCTGGATTTTGCATCACGCAATCAGCTTTCTCCAGAAGACCGGAGTGACCAAGCTTGACAGACTCTCCTGTCTGGAATTGCGGGGGGATTCGCTGCGTAATGACATAATAATTGCCGTCATCCGCCAATAAGCTGATTTTAAAATAAATCGGCTCCACGATATTCTTGTGAGTTGGAAAATATCCGCTGCTTCCGGCCACCGCCACATCAGCATAAAATAATTTCTCTCCATGCTGACCATATGGTATGGCTGCCATCCCCGAAATGAACGTACCTGCACTACCAGAATCGCCATGATATAGCTGCCTCACGAATTCGATATGATCAACAATTCCGCAACGGCCTGGTGCAAGCGACCGCGGCGGAGTAAAAGCTGCGGCCGCATCTGTGCTTCTGGTACGACGATAGGAAGGTTTCTTCAATCCGCTGTTATCCCGCCCGGCTTCCGTAGAAGAAAGTACGGCTGCCGGCCTAGATTTTCTCCGATCCCTGATTTCCTGATACCCGGTGGATGTATCCGCGTCGATTGCCTCTGCAACCTGCCGGGCATCCGAAACCGGAATATGTCCGGCTATACCTGTTCCAGTGAGTAATAGAAAAAGCATTGCCTTTTTACAAAAAATACGTGCCATGTACTCGGACATACTGACTCCAGAATGATCAGAGATGTAATGCAGCAGTATATCGGCGTCGATTCCCGCTATCTGAAGCTCCCTTGGAAATTAGTGCAAAGCGGCTTTTCAACAGCTGATCAATCTTCCTTGCGCAACTGCGGGAACAGAATCACATCACGAATACTTGGGGAATCGGTCAGCAACATCACCAGCCGATCGATTCCGATTCCTTCTCCTGCGGTTGGCGGCAGCCCATATTCCAATGCCTGAATATAATCAGCATCATAATGCATGGCTTCCAGATCACCGGCCTCTTTTGCCCTGGCCTGCTCGAGGAAGCGACTGGCCTGATCTTCAGGATCGTTCAATTCGGAAAATCCGTTCGCAATTTCCCGCCCGGCAATATAAAGTTCAAAACGATCGGTAATTTCCGGGTTGACATCATTACGACGTGCCAGCGGAGAAACCTCAGCCGGGTAATCAACAATAAATACGGGTTCAAACAGCAAATGTTCGGTTGTTTCATCGAAAAGAGCCAGTTGCAGCCCGCCGATTCCACTATCAGGATTGAAGGCAACTCCCTTTGTCTGCAAGGTTTTAGTTAGAAGGGCCCGATCACTGATCTGCGCTTCGGAATATTCAGGATGATGTTTCAGGATCGCCTGCGCGATGGTCAGCCGGCCAAAAGGTTGTGCCAGATCCATTTCGCGCTGTTGATAAACGATGCGGGTCGTTCCCGATACCTTCAGCGCGACTTCACGCAGCATGGATTCCGTCAGATCCATCAGGTAATTGTGGTCCTGATAAGCTTCATAAAACTCCAGCATAGTAAATTCAGGATTATGGCGGGTAGATATGCCCTCATTCCTGAAATTACGGTTGATTTCGAAAACCTTTTCCATGCCGCCCACCACCAGCCGCTTCAGATAAAGTTCCGGAGCAATGCGCAGATACAGCGCCATATCCAGGGCATTATGATGAGTCACAAAAGGGCGCGCAGTGGCACCGCCGGGAATGGAATGCATCATCGGCGTTTCAACTTCGAGATAATCCAGATCAACGAGGAACGCACGAATCGCCTGAATGATCTTCGAACGAATCGCAAACACCCTGCGTGTATCTTCATTCGTAATCAGATCGAGATACCGGCGCCGGTATTTCTGTTCCTGATCGGCCAGCCCATGGAATTTTTCCGGTAAGGGCCGCAACGATTTGGTCAGAAGACGAAGCTGTGTCACTCGCAGCGACAATTCATCTGTTCTGGTTTTAAACAAAATCCCTTCCGCCCCGAGAATATCCCCCAGATCATAATGCCTGAATGCTTCATGAACAGTTTCGCCGGTATGATCATTAGAAATATAGAGCTGTATCCGCCCGCTCATATCCTGAATCGTTGCAAAGCTCGCCTTCCCCATCACACGTTTGAACAACATGCGCCCGGCAACTTTTACCTTTATCTGACTGCTCTCCAGCTCCTCTCTGGAGCAGCCATCATATTTTTCATGCAGAATACGAGCCAGGCTATCCCGACGATAATCGTTCGGGAACACATTGCTGGCCTGGCGCAGTGCAGTCAGTTTCAAACGGCGTTCTACAATAAGGCTGTTTTCATCCTGGGAAATACCGGATATCTCTTCCTGGGTCATATCTATTCCACGTTTTCCGTAATTTTTATTGGTATAAAATTTTTTGTTATTGTATTGGGCAGCATGGCTACCTTTGAGTCGCTGCTGCCTGCCCTATCAACGTGTATTATATAGTCACTTTGACCAACTCATTCTAACGGTCCAACGAAAAACCATCTGAGGGAAGGTCTGTGGCGTATGTAACAGGGCCCTCCGCCCAAGTGCACGTTCCCGCTTCATGTACAGCCGATCATTCCATCGTATCGATCAACATTCCATTGAAATAAAACGAAAAATACTTGTGAATACACCTTCATCTCCAGCTCATTTCATTCGCAACATCATTGAGGAAGACAACCGTACCGGTAAATGGAATGGACGAGTAGAAACACGTTTTCCACCCGAACCGAACGGTTATCTGCATATCGGTCATGCAAAGAGCATTTGTCTGAATTTTGGACTTGCCCTTGAATATGGCGGCGTCTGCCATTTGCGATTCGATGATACAAACCCTGAAAAAGAAGCTCAGGAATATGTCGACGCCATTATCGAATCAATCCGCTGGCTGGGTTTTGACTGGAAGGAACATCTTTACTACGCTTCTGATTACTTTGATCAGTTATACGAATTTGCAGAATATCTGATCATACAAGGCAAAGCATACGTGGACAGCCTGCCGGCTGACGAAATCCGCAGATTGCGCGGAACCCTGACTGAAGCAGGTACCAACAGTCCTTATCGTGATCGCTCCGCAGAAGAAAATCTCGGTTTGTTCCGGCGCATGCGTGCAGGAGAATTTCCGGATGGAGCGCATGTGTTACGTGCAAAAATCGATATGACCTCACCCAATATCAATCTGCGCGATCCGGTCATCTATCGTATCCGCCACATCCACCACCAGCGCACTGGTAATAAATGGTGCATCTACCCAATGTACGATTACACCCATTGCATTTCCGATGCACTGGAGCATATTACCCACTCGCTCTGCACGCTGGAGTTCGAAGATCATCGACCGCTATACGACTGGGTACTGAATCAGCTGGCAGAAAAAGTTCCCTGCCATCCGCAGCAAATAGAATTTGCACGGCTGAATCTGACCTACAACGTGATGAGCAAACGCAAGCTGATCGAACTGGTAGAAAACAAGCTGGTAGACGGCTGGGACGATCCGCGTATGAATACACTGGCTGGTTTGCGTCGCCGCGGTTATACACCGGAATCGATCCGCCTGTTCGCGGAACGCATTGGCATCAGCAAGGCGGATTCCTGGATCGATATGACTATCCTCGAAGATTGCCTGCGTGAAGATCTCAATGAGCGCGCCCTGCGCCGCATTGCAGTGCTCGACCCGGTATCGCTGATCATCGATAACTTCCCGGATGGCCATGAAGAAACCTGCTACGCACCTAATCATCCGCAAAAACCCGAGCTTGGCACACGCGAACTGCGCCTGACGAAACAGCTTTATATCGAGCGCGAAGATTTCATGGAGGTACCGGAAAAAGGCTTTTTTCGCCTGGCACCCGGTGGAGAAGTACGATTACGCTATGCATTCATCGTAAAATGTACCCATATCATCAAGGATGATCAGGGAAAAATTCTGGAAATCCACTGTGTTTATGACCCGGACACCAAAAGTGGCACTGCCGGAGCTGAAACTCGCAAGGTACGCGGTAATATTCACTGGTTGTCAGCCGCGTATGCCAGAGCCATTGAAATCAGATTGTATGACCGCCTGTTCATCGACTCGCACCCCGATACAGAAGGCAAGGATTTCAAAATTTCGCTGAATCCGAATTCCAAACAAGTCATTACCGGGTATGTCGAACCCTCGTTATGCGAAGCACAGCCGGAACAGCGATTCCAGTTCGAGCGCCACGGCTATTTCGTGGCAGATCTGGCAGATACCGGACCGGGGAAACCGATATTCAACCGTACTGCATCTCTGCGCAATACCTGGGAAAAAATCACAAAGAAATCAATTTAAAACGAATAGATCAGCAGCAGCATAAAGCACATCAGCATATTACTGATATTTTTATATATCTCCTGAAAATGGTTTTACTTATCCCACGGCCTGATTATTTTCTTGTTATACTCGATTTCTGTTTTAACAACACGAATTGAAAATATGTCCTTAAAACACATTGTCATTCTGTTGCTCGGTACTGGCATGGTGGTGGGATGCAGTTCTGTCCCGAAAGATTCAGATCAGGAAAAAATTTCACGTCATTGGCATAAACCCGCGTTTGTTACTCCCGATAAAACAACAGAAAACAATCCGTATTCGTACTTCGTGCGAGATCGTCTGTACAGCCAATATGAGGAGTGGCGTGGTGTTCGCTATCGATTGGGCGGGTCGGATCACTCGGGAATAGATTGTTCGGCATTTGTCAAAATTATCTACGAACAAGAGTTCGGCCTATCATTACCCAGAACTGCACTTTCGCAGGCAAACCTTGGTAGTGAAATCAACCAGAACAAACTGATGCCGGGTGATCTGGTATTTTTCAAAACAGGCAGATATTCACAACACGTGGGAATTTATCTCGACAGCAGACAATTCCTTCACGTCTCGACCCGTAAAGGCGTGACCATATCTCAACTGGATAATATCTACTGGAAATCCAAGTACTGGAAAGCCGTCAGGATCTGAGACCAGGTAGCAGTTAGAACGGCCCTCAATCAGGTTCCGTGCTGACGCCGTTCCAAATGAGCCCTGTTGATAATCGATGCACTGATTTCTTCTATGGACACATCGGTTGTGTTGATAGAAGGAATATCGAGCTGTCTGTATAGTTCGTTCTGCCACTGCAGTTCGCGCTGACATTCTGCAAACGAAGCGTAATGACTACCAGGATAACGCTCTTCACGTATGGACTGGAGTCGTGACGTGTTCAGAGTCAATCCAAACAGTTTTTTACGGAGGGGCTGCAATAATGGTGGAAGTTGTATCGCACCCATGTCTTCCGGCGTAAACGGATAATTGGCGGCGAGTACCCCGTACTGCAAAGCAAGATATACACAAACCGGGGTTTTACCCGTGCGTGAGACACCCACCACTATCACATCAGCATCGGCAAGCATTTTGGCATTGGCGCCGTCGTCACTGTTTAGCGAATACTGAATCGCAGCGATACGCCGGAAATAGGAAGCGTCCTGTCTGAGAACGTGAGAGCGTCCGGGTATACGGGCAGGGGGCTGTTGCAATACTGCTTCCAACGTACCCAGACAAGTCTCGAAAAAATCGAAAAGAACACAATCTGCCCGCCGGATGGAAGCAAGCATGACCGGGTCGAGTAATGTACTGAATACCAGTGTAGGCCGTCCTTCCTGTTTTGCAATGGCATTGATCTGTTCAATGACCGCCTGTGCCTTGGCGGCACTATCCAGAAAAGAAGCATAATGCTTCTTCCACTCTATTCCATCGAATTGGGTCAGCAGGCTGTGGCCAAGGGTTTCAGCAGTAATACCCGTACGATCGGACAAAAAAAAACGCTCCGTTGCAGCATTACCGCCTCTCACCAGCGAGATACAGCCAGGTACTCACCACCGTATCCTGGTTGAGTGACAGGCTGCTGATACCCTGTTCAATCAGCCACCGGGCAAAATCCGGATAATCGGAAGGTGCCTGGCCACAAATACCGATATATTTCCCTTGCCGGTGACAGGTATCGATCGCCATCTTCAACAGTCGCTTGACGGCTGGATTACGTTCATCGAACAAATGAGCAACCAGTCCCGAATCACGATCCAGCCCGAGCGTCAGTTGAGTCATATCATTCGATCCGATCGAAAACCCGTCGAAGTATTCAAGGAATTCCTCAGCCAGTACGGCATTGGAAGGAATCTCACACATCATGATCAGGCGCAGCCCGTTGCTTCCGCGCTTCAACCCGTTAGCTGTCAGCAATTCTGTAATTTGCTGTGCTTCTTCCAGTGTGCGACAAAAGGGAACCATCACTTCGACATTGGTAAACCCCATATCATCACGTACCTTGTGCAAAGCTCGGCATTCCAGCTCAAAACAGGCACGGAAAGAATCGGCAAGATAACGCGAAGCACCCCGAAACCCGATCATCGGGTTTTCTTCCTGTGGCTCGAAACGATCTCCGGCAATCAGATTGGCATATTCATTGGATTTGAAATCAGACAAACGCACGATCACGGGGTGCGGATGAAAAGCCGCCGCCAGCGTGGCAACCCCTTCCGCCAGTTTCTCAACATAAAAAGACACTGGATCGGGGTAACCAGCCATTTGCTTCCTGATCGATGTTTGCAGATCGTCGGGCAATGTGTCGAATTCCAGCAATGCTCTGGGGTGAATACCGATGGCGTTATTAATGATGAATTCCAGGCGCGCCAGCCCTACCCCTTGATTGGGCAGACGCGAAAACGCAAATGCCTGGGCCGGATTTCCGATATTCAGCATCATCTTGACCGGCAACTCGGGCAGTGCGCCGATCTCTGAGCTCATACGCTGGAAAGAAAGCAATCCTTCATAAACGAAACCGGTATCCCCTTCGGCGCAGGATACGGTCACCGCATGGCCATTACTGATTTTCACGGTTGCCTGCTCACACCCGACCACCGCAGGGATGCCCAGCTCCCGCGCAATGATCGCTGCATGACAGGTACGCCCACCACGATTGGTCACGATCGCTGCAGCACGTTTCATGATCGGTTCCCAGTCGGGGTCCGTCATATCCGTTACCAGAACATCCCCTGGCTGAACTTCCGACATTTGCCTGGCATCGAGAATAACCCGTGCCCTGCCCTGTCCAATTTTCTGGCCGATGGCGCGCCCTTGTATCAGCACCTGTCCGCGTTCATCCAGGCGAAACTGCTCGATCGATTGTTCAGCACGGCTTTTCACTGTCTCAGGACGAGCCTGGACAATATAAATCTGCCCATCGATTCCATCGAGCGCCCACTCGATATCCATCGGACGGTTGTAGTGCTGTTCGATGATTACTGCTTGTCGTGCCAGTGATTCAATCTGTTCGTCCGACAGGCTGAAACGCTGGCTTCGATCAGGTGGTACCGGCCGGATCTCGGTCGCCTGCCCCTGCCCATCGCTGTAAATCATCTCGATGGCTTTGGCTCCCGGCCGGCGTGAAAGGATCGCTGGTAACCCTGCCTCAAGATTAGGTTTGTAAACGATGAACTCATCCGGATTGACCGTTCCCTGTACGACGGTTTCACCCAGACCATAAGCGGAAGTAACGAACACCACTTCCCGGAAACCGGATTCGGTATCGAGCGTAAACATTACACCACTGGCTCCCCGGTCGCTGCGTACCATCCTTTGTACGCCTGCAGACAAAAATACCTGATCATGCTGGAATCCATGATGAACCCGGTAAGCAATGGCCCGATCGTTATAAAGAGAGGCAAATACTTCTCTGATGGCATCGATCAGGTTTTCGAGTCCATGTACATTCAGCAATGTCTCCTGCTGACCAGCGAAGGATGCATCTGCCAGATCCTCGGCCGTTGCCGATGAACGCACGGCGAAGGACACCTCTTCCCCCATATCGGAAACCAGCTTTTGATAAGCTCCGATCACTGCTTTCAGCAAATTATCCGGCAATGGAGCAGCAAGCAGCCAGGAACGGATTGATTTACCGGTATCAGCCAACGCCGTCACATCATCCACCTCCAGATCCGATAATTTCTGACTGATACGATCACCCAGACCATCGATTTCGAGAAATTCCCGATAAGCATGCGTCGTCGTGGCAAATCCCCCAGGTACCTTCACACCAGCCCGGGCAAGATTGCCGATCATCTCCCCCAGCGAGGCATTTTTACCGCCCACGCTCGCGATATCATGCATACCCACCTGATCCAGCCACAAAATATAGTCAGGATGATCCGTCATAACTTACTCTCCATTGGAAAACAGGGTCGACACCATATAACTCGCATCTTTTCCCGGTTATTGCCAAAGCCAAAATATACAGATACCGGGTACTACTCACCTGCGGATCGAACCAGTACCGCAGCCGCCACATGCCTGCCTTCCGACGACAGGATATTGTAGGTCCTGCAAGTAGCCTGCGTATCCATCACCTCAAACCCGATACCACGAGAAAGTATGGTTCTCATCAGCGAGGTATCGGGAAATTGCAAAGATATCCCCGTCCCGAGCAGAATGATCTCAGGTTGCATGGCCAGCAATGCATCAAAATGTTCCATACCTAACCGGCTGATACTGTTCGCCTGCCAGTGCTCGATGATTCGGTTCGGCAGTACGATCATATTATCTGTGTATCGCACCTGATTGACGGCGACATAGCCCTCTCCATAGCCGGAAAACATATTCAAACCGGAAGAATCCGAAAGATGCAGCTTCATGGAAACTCCTCATTACAAAATAGTCAGTTTTGTCTAAATCGGGTAATCCGAGCAGTTTAGCCGGCCATTTTCACCCGAACGAAGACTAGCGTAACATGGTATGCTTTTTTTCGTATCGAACATCTCGTGACTCCCATGCAACCCATCAAGAAATCCAGCAAACTCGATAATGTCTGCTACGACATACGCGGCCCGGTTCTCGATCGCGCCAGACAAATGGAGGATGAAGGCCAGCGCGTTATCAAGCTCAACATTGGCAATCCTGCTTCCTTCGGATTCGAGGCGCCGGACGAGATTCTGCAGGATGTCATCCGCAATCTTTCTGCGGCATCGGGTTATTGCGATTCCAAAGGGTTGTTTGCTGCCCGCAAAGCCATCATGCATTACACGCAGGAAAAAAATATCGCCAACGTGCAGATGGATGACATTTATATCGGAAATGGTGTATCGGAACTGATCATGCTGGCCACGCAAGCGCTGCTGGAGAATGGCGATGAAATACTGGTTCCCTCGCCGGATTACCCACTGTGGACAGCAGCTATCTCGCTTGCCGGCGGGGTTGCACGTCATTACACATGTGACGAACAATCCAGCTGGTTGCCCGATCCGGAAAACATAAAAGCCCGGATCAGCAGTAGAACCCGGGCCATCGTAATCATCAATCCAAACAACCCGACCGGTGCGCTGTACCCGGATGATCTGTTGCGCGAGATCATTGAAATTGCCCGACGTAACAATCTGATCATTTTTGCTGATGAGATCTACGACAAAATCCTTTACGATTCTGCCAGCCACATCTCGGCTGCCTCACTGGCCGATGATATTTTATTCGTTACATTCAATGGTCTGTCCAAGAATTACCGTGCAGCTGGCTTTCGCTCCGGCTGGGCCGTCGTTTCCGGCAACAAAGCTCATGCACGGGATTACATTACCGGGCTCAACATGCTGGCATCGATGCGCCTGTGCGCCAATGTTCCAGCACAATTCGGCATCCAGACTGCATTAGGCGGCTATCAGAGCATACATGACCTCACCATGCCTACCGGCCGGCTGAAACGGCAGCGTGACCTGGCTTGGAAACTACTGACCGACATCCCCGGCGTGACCTGCTTCAAGCCTCAGAGTGCACTGTACCTGTTCCCAAGACTCGATCCCATCTACTATCCAATTAAAGATGATGAACAGTTTGCCCTGGATCTGCTGCTGGAAGAGAAGGTGCTAGTGGTACAGGGAACCGGGTTCAACTGGTCGCAACCCGATCATTTTCGGATCGTGTTTCTACCCAACAGTGATGATCTGACAGAAGCAATCGGCCGGATCGCGAAGTTTCTCGATCGTTATCGCACCCGCCACGACAGTTGATCCTGTCCGCGCAAAAACGGGTAACTGAGCGGGCAACTGACTTGCCCCGCTTTATTCCGTATATAATCCGCAGTTTACTTTCATCGATGTACACACAAATTCTGTTATGAAGCCAATTTATGTAGGATTGCTCGGTGTCGGTACCGTTGGCGGCGGCACTTATACCGTTCTGAAACGCAACCAGCAGGAAATCACTCGCAGAACCGGGCGCAATATCGTCATCCGCATGATTGCCGATCTGGATCAGGAAAAAGTGCGTCGTCTGACAGCAGGTGATGATGTCATTGTGACCTCCGACGCACTTGAGGTTGCCCGACACCCCGAAATCGATATTGTCATCGAACTGATGGGGGGACAAACCATTGCCAAGCAGGCAATCCTTGAAGCCATCGCTCATGGCAAGCATGTCATTACCGCCAACAAGGCCCTGCTGGCAATCCATGGCAATGAAATCTTCGCAGCAGCACAACAGCGTAATGTCATCGTTGCGTTCGAAGCTGCTGTGGCAGGCGGCATTCCCATCATCAAAGCCTTGCGCGAAGGTCTGGCAGCCAACCATATCGAATGGATCGCCGGCATCATCAATGGAACCAGCAATTTCATCCTGTCTGAAATGCGTTCCAAAGGACTGGATTTCACTACTGTTCTGGCTGAAGCACAACAATTGGGCTATGCCGAAGCCGATCCGACCTATGACATCGAAGGCATCGATGCAGCACATAAAATCACCATCATGTCTGCTCTTGCTTTTGGCATTCCAGTCCGGTTCGACCAGACCTATGTCGAAGGAATTACAAAACTAGCCAATGACGATATCCGCTATGCGGAGGAACTAGGGTATCGTATCAAACTGCTGGGTATTACCAAGCGCACCACCAACGGAATCGAGCTGCGTGTCCATCCGGCACTGATCCCGGTCAAACGGCTGATCGCCAACGTTGAAGGGGTGATGAACGCAATCATCGTAAAGGGAGATGCCGTCGGGCCGACACTGTATTACGGTGCCGGAGCTGGTGCAGAACCTACTGCCAGTGCAGTTATTGCCGATCTGGTCGATGTGACACGTCTGCTCACTTCCAGCCCGGAACACCGGGTACCAGTGCTGGCATTTCTGCCGGAACTGCTGTCCGATACTCCTATCGTGCCAATGGAAGCGGTTGAAACGGCTTATTATCTGCGGCTCCAGGTTCTGGACAAACCCGGTGTGCTGGCTGACATCACCCGTATCCTGGCAGATAATCATATTTCCATCAACGCCATGATCCAGAAAGAACATGCGGACAAGGAGGATAAAGTCAATATCATCATGCTGCTACACAAGACCTGGGAGAAGAACGTCAACACTGCCATTGAAAAAATTCAGAACCTCCCGGCCATGACTGCTAAAATCATCCGGATCCGGCTTGAAGAGCTCGGCAGTTAAGCTGCACGGGTTTTCCAGATTCGTTTTACCCAGAACCGATCCATTTCCTGCATTTTCACGGAATTGACACGCTTCCGCCGGGCACCCCCGGTTGTTCGTATCACGCTCATCACAGGCTAATATGCGTTATCTTTCGACTCGTGGCGGCATGTCGCCCGGAACATTTACTGAAATACTGTTGACCGGCTTAGCACCCGATGGTGGGCTGGCCATACCGGAAACTTATCCTGAAATCAGCTCGGCAACGCTTGAATCCTGGCGATCACTCGACTATCCATCACTCGCGTTCGAAATTCTGTCACGTTTCATGGATGACATTCCTGCCAATGATTTACGTACACTGATTGCACGCACTTATACCCCTGAGGTATTTGGCAGCAAGGACATTACACCCGTCCAGACGCTCGAACCCGATCTGCATCTGCTGCATCTCTCCAATGGACCCACGCTGGCATTTAAGGATATCGCCATGCAGTTCATGGGCAACCTGTTCGAATACGTTCTTGCAAAAAATAATGATGAGCTGAACATTCTGGGTGCAACGTCCGGCGATACTGGCTCCAGTGCGGAATATGCCATGCGCGGGAAGCAAGGGATCCGCGTATTCATGCTGTCTCCCTATGGCAAAATGAGTGCTTTCCAAACAGCACAGATGTTTTCACTCCAGGATGAAAACATCTTCAATATCGCGATCGAGGGGGTGTTCGACGACTGCCAGGATATCGTCAAAACAGTCAGTAACGACCAGCCATTCAAGCAGAAATATCAGATCGGCGCCGTCAACTCGATCAACTGGGCTCGTATCGCTGCGCAGGTGGTTTACTATTTCAAGGCCTATTTTGCAGTCACCCGTTCCAGCGACGAAATGGTTTCATTTTCCGTCCCTTCCGGTAACTTCGGCAACATTTTTGCCGGCCATGTTGCTCGCACGATGGGTCTGCCAATCCGGAAACTGATCCTGGCGACCAACGAAAACGATGTACTGGATGAATTTTTCCGCACCGGTTTGTATCGTCCCCGTTCAACGGCCGAAACCAGGCAAACCAGCAGTCCTTCGATGGATATTTCCAAGGCATCGAATTTCGAACGATTCATCTTCGATCTGACCGGCCAGGACGCTGCACGAGTCAAAGAACTCTGGAAAGCGATTGATCAGGGAGGATCGTTCGATCTCTCCGGCACCGATCTGTTGGCAAAAATCGGAGATTTCGGTATTACATCAGGAACCAGTTGCCATACCGAGCGTATCGATACCATTCGAGAGATATACCGTAAATTTGATATCCTGGTCGATACACACACTGCAGATGGACTGAAAACAGGGATGTCATTACGCGAATCGGGTATTCCACTGATCTGCCTGGAAACGGCACTACCTATCAAATTTTCGGACAGCATCCGGGAAGCGGTTGGATTTGAACCGGAACGGCCGGCTGGATACGATAATCTGGAAAATCTCCCTCAGCGTTTCGACCGTATGGCAGCAGATGCCGAACGGGTAAAACAATTCATAGTCAGCCGGATCGATTCATCAGGCAAAGTAAACAACTCATAAAAAACCGGATGAAATCCTGATATATTGAACCTTCCTCTGAGAAACACTGTAAGAATACTGATTTTCCTCCCCGATTCGGGTGTTTTTCTGACTAAATCGCAACAAACGGAGAAGGAGTGCATCATGCTGTTTTCGATTAGCCGTTATGATCCGGACAAAGATGAAAAGCCGTACATGCAGGATTATGATGTTGAGCTCGAACCCACGGATAAAATGCTTCTGGATGCGCTGATACGCATCAAAATCATCGACGACAGTCTCAGCCTGAGGCGCTCATGCCGGGAAGGCGTCTGTGGTTCTGACGCCATGAATATCAATGGCCGCAACGGACTTGCCTGTATCACGCCACTGGCCGGCCTGCGCGAACCGGTGGAAATCCGTCCTTTACCGGGATTACCGATTATCCGGGATCTGATTGTCGATATGAGCCAGTTTTTCAAGCAATATCACTCGATCAAACCCTATCTGGTCAACAATGATCCGCCACCGGAAACAGAACGGTTACAATCCCCGGAGGAACGTGCCCGACTGGATGGGCTTTATGAGTGTATTCTATGTGCCTGCTGCACGACTTCCTGCCCTTCATTCTGGTGGAACCCCGATAAATTTGTCGGTCCGGCCGGATTATTACAATCCTACCGCTTTCTGGCCGACAGCCGGGATCAGGCCACCTCGGAACGACTGGATGATCTGGAAGATCCTTACCGTTTATTCCGTTGTCACTCCATCATGAATTGTGTTGATGCCTGTCCCAAGGGATTAAACCCCACTGCCGCAATAGAAAGCATAAAAATCATGATGCTGAATAAAACGGTATGAATCATCAGGCCCGCATGCGCTGGCGTTGTCGTCGCGGCATGCTGGAACTGGATATCATCCTGCAACGTTTCATAGACAATCATTATGAGCAGTTGGATGAATACCAGCTTGAACTGTTTGAAGTACTGCTGTCACTTCCCGATCATGACCTGTGGAACATAATTATTGGCAACACTAAAGTGCCCGATAATCAGTTTCAGCCTGTATTGAAACTTTTACAGGAAAATTGACCCGAAATTCGGGTATCCACAGAAACAATCTAGATTACAGGATAAATGGAGAAAACTATGCCCCCACAAAATGTAGCCACTTTGTCACTGGGTAAAGGCAAACAAGAGATTGAACTACCCATTATGTCCGGTAATGAAGGCCCGGACGTCATTGATATTCGTTCTCTGTATGCCCAGAGCGACATGTTTACCTATGATCCCGGTTTTGTATCAACAGCCAGCTGCAAATCGGCCATCACGTTCATCGACGGCGACAAGGGTGTTCTGCTGTACCGTGGCTACCCGATCGAGCAACTGGCCACCCGCTGTGATTTCATGGAAGTCAGCTATCTTCTGCTGAATGGTGAATTGCCAACTCCTGATCAGAAAGCACAATTTGTCAATAACATCAAAAATCACACGATGCTGCACGAGCAACTGATCAAGTTTCTCAGCGGATTCCGCCGTGATGCACACCCCATGGCAGTCATGGTAGGTGTGGTTGGTGCATTGTCTGCCTTTTATCACGACGCCATGGATGTCTCTGACGCACAACATCGCGAGCAATCTGCATTCCGTCTGATCGCCAAGCTGCCGACGATCACGGCCATTGCCTATAAATACAATATCGGCCAGCCTTTCGTCTATCCGCACAACGATCTGGGATTTACAGAAAATTTCCTGCACATGATGTTCGCCACACCGACCGAGAAATATACTCCCAATCCGGTCATCGTCAGAGCACTGGATCGTATCCTGATTCTGCATGCAGACCATGAACAGAATGCCTCCACTTCGACCGTCCGTCTGGCCGGTTCAAGCGGAGCCAATCCCTTTGCCTGTATCTCTGCCGGAATTACCTGCTTATGGGGTCCGGCACATGGGGGAGCGAATGAAGCCTGTCTCAACATGCTTGAACAAATCGGAGATGTTTCACGTATCAACGAATACATTGCCCGAGCCAAGGACAAGAACGATCCTTTCCGGCTGATGGGTTTTGGTCACCGAGTCTACAAAAATTTTGATCCGCGCGCCACATTGATGCGTGAAACCTGCCATGAGGTCCTGGATGAACTGGGATTACATAACGACCGGTTGTTCAAGCTGGCGCTAGAGCTGGAAAAAATCGCATTGGAGGATGACTACTTCATTACCAAGAAACTTTACCCCAATGTTGATTTCTATTCGGGCATCGTGCAGCGTGCACTGGGTATTCCGACTTCGATGTTCACTTCCATTTTTGCTACAGCCCGCACCGTTGGCTGGGTTGCTCAGTGGAACGAAATGATTTCCGATCCGGAACAAAAAATAGGCAGACCACGTCAATTATATATTGGTGCACCTCGTAGAGATGTGCCATGAAAACCGCGGCCCTGCCAAGGGAGTACCAGACTTATAAATAAGTCTGGTACAGCAGATGAAAACCGGAAACAGTCGAGATCATACACATTCATCGCGTATTTTCTCTCCCGGCATTCCGGAAAAAACGTTGCAGTGACTTCACAGGCTCCAGGTGGTTATCGTGACAAAACAACTCTTAGAAGATTCGAAACTGTTCGGCAACAATGCGGCATTTATCGAAATGCTCTACGAACGATATCTGGAAGATCCATCCACAGTACCGGATCAATGGCATCAATATTTCGATTCACTACAACCAACAGAAACCATCTCTGCACGAGACATCCCTCATACTCCTGTCGTTGAGTCACTGGTACGGTCTGCAACCCTGCACACACCACCTTCGTCCGAAACGCCGTCGAAGCAGGCGACTGAACAGCCATCCAATATTGAAACACAAGAACGCAAGCAGGTTGCCGTTCTGCAATTAATCAACGCTTACCGGTTCCTGGGAGCACGCAAGGCCAACCTCGACCCGCTCGGTCTGCAACAGAAACAAGATATCCCTGAACTCGATCCGGAATTTCACGGGCTTACCGACAGTGACATGGACAAGGTGTTCAATACCGGTTCTCTGGTCGGCTCCGAGCACGCCACTTTACGAGAGATTCTGCAGCGGCTGCAGCAAACCTACTGCGGCAGCATTGGTGCTGAATATATGTACATAGCAGATACCAAACAGAAACGCTGGATACAGAACCGGCTGGAATCCATCAATGCCCAACCTGGTTTTACTCCGGAATACAAACGCCATATCCTCGAGCGATTGACTGCTGCAGAAGGGCTGGAGAAATATCTGCACAATCGCTATGTCGGCCAGAAACGCTTTTCCGGCGAAGGTAATGAAAGCCTCACCCCAATGCTGGACAAGCTGCTGCAACATGCAGGCACCTCAGGCGTACAGGAAATCGTCATGGGAATGGCTCATCGCAGCCGCCTGAATGTACTGGTCAATACATTGGGAAAAATGCCTTCCGAGCTGTTTCAGGAATTTGAAGGCAAGCATCCGCAAGCACTGACTTCGGGAGATGTCAAATATCACCAGGGATTTTCTTCTGCAGTCATGACACCAGGTGGCATCATGCACCTGGCACTTGCATTTAATCCGTCACACCTCGAAATCGTCAACCCGGTAGTAGAAGGTTCAGTACGTGCTCGCCAGCACCGCTTCGGTGATAAAAACGGAGATCAGGTCATCCCGGTGTTGATTCATGGTGATGCCGCCTTTGCGGGACAGGGCGTCGTGATGGAAACGCTGAATCTGTCACAAACACGTGGTTATGGCACGGGGGGAACGATTCATATCATCATTAACAACCAGATTGGTTTCACCACATCGGATCCGCGTGACAGCCGCTCCACGCTGTATTGCACCGATGTCGTCAAAATGATCGATGCGCCGGTTCTTCATGTCAATGGAGATGATCCTGAGGCGGTAGTACTGGCTACAGAAATCGCATTTGATTTTCGAATGCAGTTCTATAGAGACATCGTGATCGATCTGGTCTGTTTCCGCAAGCAGGGGCATAACGAGCAAGATGAGCCGATGGTGACCCAGCCTTCTATGTACCGCGTTATCCACCAGCATCCGAGCACCCGTAAACTGTATGCTGATAAGCTCATCCGCCAGGGTATAATCGATGAAGCCGATGTGGAATCTATGGTGCAATCCTATCAGGATGCCATGGATGAAGGACGTAACCCCAATACGACTATCTGCTATGACTACAAATCTCCCAATGCGGCCAACTGGGTACTCTTCCAAACTGCTGAGAAATGGAATCAGCCAGTAACAACCGGTATGCCGATTGAAGATCTGAAATATCTATCAAAACGTCTGACCACCATTCCAGCCACATTCAAGCTGCACCCCAGGGTCGAAAAAATTATCCGGGATCGCCGGAAAATGGGGGAAGGCAGCTTACCGCTGGATTGGGGAATGGCTGAGAACCTCGCCTACGCTGCTTTGTTGAAAGAAGATTACCCCGTTCGTATTTCCGGGCAAGATTGTGGACGTGGCACTTTTTTTCATCGTCATGCCGTTCTGCATGACCAAAATCGTGAACAGGACCAGTGGGAGGATGGAACCTATATCCCTTTGCGCCATATCACACCCAGGCAGCCTGATTTTGTCGTCATAGACTCGATACTATCGGAAGAAGCTGTGCTAGGTTTCGAATACGGTTATGCCACCGCCCAGCCGAATGAACTCGTCATCTGGGAGGCACAGTTTGGTGATTTTGCCAACGGCGCTCAAGTAGTCATCGATCAGTTCATTGCTTCTGGGGAAGCCAAGTGGGGGCGACTGTGCGGACTGGTCCTGTTACTACCGCATGGTTATGAAGGTCAGGGCCCGGAACATTCATCGGCCCGTCTTGAGCGATACCTGCAATTATGCGCTGAATACAACATTCAGGTATGTGTTCCTTCCACCCCGGCGCAGATATTCCACCTTCTACGTCGTCAGATCATCCGGCCGATACGTAAGCCGCTGATCGTCATGTCACCCAAAAGCATGCTGCGCCACAAGGAAGCAGTTTCATCCCTGGAAGAGCTGGCAAACGGCCGTTTTCAACCCATCATCCCCGAAACGGAAACATTTGAGATCGAGAAAGTAAAACGGCTGATCATCTGTAGCGGAAAAATATACTACGAGTTGATCGCTTACCGGCGCGAACACCATATCACCAATATGGCAATTATCAGACTGGAACAGCTTTACCCGTTTCCTCACGAGGATTTTCAGGTAGAGATCAATCGATACGACCATGCTACGGAAATCATCTGGTGTCAGGAAGAACCAGGCAATCAGGGTGCCTGGCACCGTATCCAGCACTATCTGTTGCGGCACATGCGATCTGACCAGATACTCGGGTACGCACTCCGTCCCTCATCTGCTTCCCCCTCGGTCGGTTATCTGGCAATGGACAGATTCAGACAGAAAGAATTGATCGAGGCAGCGTTCCGCAACACAATCTGACAAAATCATGGAGAGTTCATCATGCTGATCGAAGTCAAAGTCCCCGCATTATCAGAATCAGTAGCGGAAGCCACATTAATCAGCTGGCATAAGCAGCAAGGTGAACATGTTGAACGGGGTGAGAACCTGATCGACATCGAAACCGATAAGGTCGTATTGGAGCTCCCTGCTCCGCAGTCTGGAACCCTTGCCGAAATTATCCAGAACGATGGCGCTACCGTCACCAGTGGAGAGATCATCGCCCGTATCGATACCGCCGTCACAGGTACAAAGACTGCTGTACAGCAACCTGTTCCAGTTGATTCCGGACACCTGGAAACCACAGAATCCGCGGTAGCATCCATGCGCCCGGCTCAGACACTCATGCCATCAGCCAAAAAAGCTGCCGAGGAAAATGGTCTCACTACGGAAGAAATTGCGGCAATTCACGGCACAGGCCGTGGCGGACGCATCACCAAGCAGGATGTGCTGACTCATGTCAAAAACAGTGCCGTTACCGATCAGCAGTCTGATTCCCGCACCGATCAATCTGCTGCTGGTATACCTCAGGCAGACGCTTCCCCGGTACCCGTCGATCAGACAGAAAAAACAAATCGGCTGGAAAAACGTGTGCCCATGACACGTTTACGCATGCGCATTGCTGAACGACTGGTGCAGTCCCAATCTACAGCAGCCATTCTGACTACGTTCAACGAAGTCAACATGCAGGCAATTATGGACTTGCGGGCCCGTTACAAGGACAGCTTTGAGAAAGAACATGGCATCAAACTCGGCTTTACTTCATTTTTTGTCAAAGCTGCGGTTGCCGCCCTCAAGAAATTTCCCATCATCAATGCATCGGTGGACGGAAATGATATCCTCTATCACGACTATTACGATATCGGCATAGCGGTAGCCAGTCCGCGCGGTCTGGTCGTGCCGATCATCCGGGATGCTGACAAACTCACCTTCGCCGGGATCGAAAAACAGATTGCTGACCTGGCCAAACGGGCACAGGATGGAAAACTCACGCTGGAAGAACTGACGGGAGGTACGTTCTCCATCACCAATGGAGGTGTATTTGGCTCGATGCTCTCAACACCAATCATCAACCCGCCCCAAAGCGCAATTCTTGGCATTCATGCCACTAAACAACGCCCGGTTGTTGAGAACGGGCAGATTGTAATCCGGCCGATCAACTATCTGGCACTTTCCTACGATCACCGTATCATCGACGGGCGCGAAGCTGTCCTGTCGCTGGTTGCGATCAAGGAAGCACTGGAATATCCAGCCAGTCCACTATTCGAAGGCTGAAAACCGATAGGAGCGAAAGAATCGAAAAGGATGAAGGGATAATCCAACCCAGGAACGGCTGGTAAAAAAAGATCATTCGCAGATGCTGCTCAGAGCCATTTACTCACCCTGCACTACCTGCTGACTGGGTGACCTTCAATGCTGTAAATGTAAAACAGCCCGAGCAGAAGATGTGGTCTTTCGTACTTTTATTTCAATTTCAGTGAGTGTTTCTTCCCTGTTTTGCCGGGCCAGATCTGCTTGCGCTCATAGACGATAGGCATATCACGGTTAATTTGTGCGGCAGAAGGTCTCACTGTTACATCTACACCCTGACCACACGATTCGGGTAATGGATTAGCAGTGAGGTTACGCGTGATCTTCAGTGGAGCAGGGCCATTATCTATGCTGCTGTCAAAAATCGTCCCCAGATCATTAGGTGTCCACAGATTAACGACTCCTTCCGTTTGGAATCCATTGGGGCTTGTAATCTGACAGATATCAGCGATAGATACTTCGAAAGTGACACTTTTCGCACAGAATACCGAATCAATATTGACTGCATTCAACCGGAAAGGAACATAAGCCACCATTCCTTCCGGCATCCCCGGGCCGCCGGCTGCCCAAAACCCAACCACTTTTCCTGCAGTATCCTGCTTGGGTTGTACATGATCAAAGGCTGCCCGGCTGAGCAGAGGACGAACGTTATCACTCCAGCTTGATACGAAATCACTCAATAACCCGCCCTGAGGTTGACCATCAACCAGAATGGTCGAATCAACTCCATCTGGAAACACGATGGAAGTCCCGATCACGGGAATCGTTCCGCAAGGGTGCCCGATCACTACATTATTCGTGACTCTGACTCCCTCACCCACCGTGCCTGTCTCAAGACGGGTATGCGCTGATACCTCCAGCCCCGTTCCCAACAATACAGCTACTGCTAATGAAAACAATGTCAATTCCAATTTAACTTTATTCACGCAATCTACCCCTTTATTCTGTTAATACACATAAAGCAAGACGAAACTCATCTGCGGCCATACCGACACCCATCCCTTCAGCTATCCGCAAATGATGAAGATGGAAAACCTGCTGCGACCATTTATTCTTTTAAAAAATGGCTGGCAGCCGGAAAGAATTATCTGATCCGCATAAATAAATGACAATGCGACAAATTGTCGCGCCTGTTGCGAAGATGAGTGCTCACGGTCATGGCGGGACAAGCTAACCACATGACAAACAAATGAAATTCATTTACAACAGGAGGGATTTCTCTGCGACAACCATTACGCAAATGCGACAATTTGTCGCACTCGCGAAATGACTATCGTTCCGGGAATCAGTAACTGCGAACAACCGCCGCATAAAAATGGAAGGGACTAGATCGTTTTTCTTCTAATTGGAATCGAAGAGATTCCCCCGTGAGTTAAAATAAGAGAGGATAGAGGTGAGAGATGCCGAAAGCTTATTCAGAGGATTTGCGCTGCCGGGTAGTGGCGGACACGGAGAAGGGTCTGAGTATCAGGGCGGTGGCCGATAAATATTCGGTCAGCCCCTCATTTGTATCGAAGATAACCTGCCTGTGGAGACGGGAAGGGAGCGTTTCCCCGC
>OBJA01000764.1_pt1 | contig 26186 bp, 22 predicted proteins | sample 1519751 | NCBI WGS metagenome assembly OBJA01 (sample SAMEA3881238, study PRJEB22517) | soil metagenome | biome: lake sediment; feature: soda lake sediment; material: sediment, water from around vicinity | place: India | collected 2013-12-23 | depth 3 m
GATTTTTTTCTATTTTATGAATATAACCACTTGACTTTTAATAGTTAGTTACCTCATCATCGTTTATTCACCCTCATTATAGCGATACAAAGCCTAAAGTCAAATAATGTTGTAAATATTATAATTTGCTATATAAATAAGAAAAAACTCGGCTTTCCGAGTTTTTCAGTATGTCTTCTTTTCACTTTTTGACAAGTACATTCGTCGATCTAATTCTTTAATAAAATCTTGAAATGAATCAAATTTACTCTGGTCATATAATCCATATCCTATGGAGACACTAAGTTCGAACTTTTGGGACTGATCATGATTATATAAATCAATCCTATCTCGAATACGCTTAACAATGGTCTGTAGTAAATGTGTGTCATCAGCGTCAAAAATGATAACAAACTCATCTCCACCAATTCTTGCAACAAAATCATCTTTGCGTACACTATTTTTTAATATCTCAGCTAATTTAACTAACACTAAATCACCTGTGTGGTGCATATATCTATCATTAATTAATTTTAAATCATTAACATCAATCATAATACCGCCAATTTTTTTATTATTAGTGACACCTTTTGATTTTTGTTCAACTTGAAACTCATACTCACTACGATTAAAAACGCCTGTCAAAGAATCTGTGGATGTGATACGTGACTGAACAGATATGTAAACTAGAAGCACTGAGAGAGACATGAATGGCCAAATAAGCTGTACGCCCTGATTAAGTACTTGATAGACAGCAACAAGAAGCGGAGGAAAGGGGAAGAAAAAAAGTGCGTTAAAATCTAATTTCCGAATATTATGTCTTTGAATTAAGAGATGAATCATTGTAATAAACATTAAAATATAACTCGTAAAAACAACGATATAAAATAACTCTCCTCTTACATAACTGTTACTATTATCAATATAAAAGATATAATTATCAAATAGACTTAATGATGCAAAAATCGTATTAACAATTAAAAAAGGAGATAGTAAAAGTGCTAAGTTTTTAAATCGCTTATCATCAGCATAAATGTGATAATCGACATAAAATGCCCATGCAATAATAATAACGGGATGCATAAAGTAATATAGAAACATTGATAAAGGCAATATGAAAACACTAAAGGCATCTGTTTTACCATCAAACACAATTGTTATCGCATCAAAAAGTAAAATTAAGAAGTTGCTTAACACTAAAAAACTAAATATTTTATTGATTAAAAATCTTCTGCTTTTCGTTCGTTTTATGCTGAAAAAAACAATGATTAATATGCCAACAGCAATGATGTGTGTTTGAATTTGACTTAACATAAACAACACCTCTTTATAAACTTCATAAACATGATAGCACAAAGTTAAAAAAAGTCAAAATTTAACTAAATTTTACCGTTATTTTCTATCTTGTATTTCGATTTAATTTCATTTATCTTTTCTACATAAGTTAATATGTTAAATTTGCGTTCCAATCCATTAGCATTCATATATCTGAGTTTTCCAAATACTTTTCTTTCGGTCCATGCCCGATCATGTTTGCCAAAACACCAAGCGACACCTGCATAAGAGTTAGGATCTCTACCATCGATAAAATATTTATTGTTCAAATAAATAATTGCTTGATATGCTTGCTCGTATGTTGGCATCCACTCAATGATTTTTTTTGCCCAATACATTCGCATATAATTATGCATGTATCCTGTATATACCATTTCATTCATAGCAGCATTAAAATAAATATCATGTGTGTTTGCCTGTTCTATTTCTTGAAGATTATAGAGATAATCTCTTCTGTCAGTTATATGCTCATTCATGGTCTTATATGCCCATGATTCTGTCATGCATTCGAATCGATCATAACCATCTTGATAATATACATAATTAAATGCTAATTCTCTTCTAATAAGAAGTTGTTCAACATAAGAATCAAAAGCTGAACCTTCAATCAGTCCTTGATTAAGATTTAAAAAAAGTCTTTCGAGCAAATCAAGTGACGAGATTTGGCCAAAATGAAGATACATGCTCATTAATGATGTGTAATTGGTTGATGGATCGTTAGAGTTTTCATAATGATTGACTTTGTTAAGTAAAAATTCAGTAAACAATTTTACCGCTTTAACATATCCCCCTTTGTAAATAGGGCTTGGTTGTACGCTATGATCAATATCTAAAGAAAATAAAAATTGGTCAATTTGAGTCAAATCATTGTCACTTTCAATCTTTAAATCTTGCTTGTTTTTTAACACGATTATGTATTTAAAATCTCTATAGTCTTGATAAATTTTCTTTATTTTAGGTCTTATCGTGTATGCTCCATATTCGGCTTTTTGTGATGCAATATGAACTGGGATGATCAAATCAGTGTCAACCATATCAATTCTTAAATCTTGATTAGCATGATCAATGACATATTGTCTCATAACCTTTTGATGTCTCATATAACCTTGATCCATAACAAGTGCATAAGCATCAACTAAAAAAGGAATGATTTTTTCTTCAGGTTTTCCAATTTTTAGGAGAAAGTTTATACCAAAGTTGTTTAAAATATGTTTCACTTCTTTTAAGCCTTCTAGCATAAATTTGAAATGTCGCAAGTTGGCATCTGGATAGTTTGGGTTTATACTAAAAAACACAACAAGTGGCAGATTTACTTGATTTGCTATCTCAATCGCATGATTGAGTGCGTGATTAAAATGGACACGTTGGGATTGTTGCATCCAATATAAAACATAGCTTGCTTTTTTTTCTGAACTGCCTATCTGTATTTGTTTCAATCTATTTATATTCATAGTTTGCTCCGTTAATAGTCTTTTTGTCATTTGATTAAAAATTTCTTACTCCTATTTTACACTATTTTTTAAGATTGCCCTATAGAACTTTAAATCATATATCATGCCTTTATTAGTGATTTCATGATAAAATCCATTTTCATAGTATAATAAAAAAAGAGGTGGGATTTATTAAAAAGAGAATTGTTGATATAGCAAAAGAACTTAACCTTTCGCCAAGTACAATTTCTAAGATTGTCAATAACACTGGTCGCATTAGTTTAGAAACACGCGAACGTGTTTTAAAATATGTCCACGAGGCTGGTTATGTTGCAATGTCTAATGCGCGAGTCCTAAGTTCCAAAAAAAGTTGGCGAATAGGTGTCGTATATTCAGACATTTCACTCATTGGATTTGAACATCCATTTTTTAGTCGTATATTACAATCGTTTAAATCTTATGTTGAACAAATCGGTTACGAAATTATTATGATTGTTAGCAAACTCGGTGAAAATGAGTTAACTTATGTGCAATGGTGTGAAAATAAACAAGTTGATGGAGCATTAATAGTTATGGGTAATATTAACAATCCCAATATTAATGGTTTAGTAAACAGTGATTTTCCAATAATATCAACTGATATTATTATGCCTAAGCTACAAAGTGTAATCTCTAATGATTATATGGGTGTTGACTTAATGATTGATTATGCATTAAGTAAACAATATAAAGATGTTGTTTGTGTTTCAGGTCCTGTAACAGCTCGATCTTTTCAAATGCGTACCGAACGTTTTGTTGAGCGTGTAAGAAAAGATAACCTAAATCAAGATATGAATTTCTACGAAACAAAAGGGTTTGGTTTTGATTCTGGATTCAACATTGTTTCAGACATATTGTCTCGACCCAAACTGCCTCAATTACTTATTGTATTTTCTGATGTTCTCGCTTTTGGGATCATTAGGGGGTTAGAAAAATCAGGATATAAAGTGCCTGATGATCTAGAGCTAATAGGTTATGATGACATCGATTTCAGTAAGAATTTTTATCCTGAATTATCAACTGTTAGACAAAATACTTATTTAATTGGAACAACTGCTGCAAAAAAACTAATTTCTAAAATAGATAAATCTGAAAAAAATGTTCAAAGCGTGACATATATACCTGTAGAACTCATTCATCGCCAAACAACTAAAAAATGAATTGATGTGAAACCATTGACATTGATTCATTCTTTTTATATAATCAATGTGTAAGCGCATACAGCAAGATTGACTAAGTGTCATAGTGCGAAGCTAAAAACACTTATTTTTTATAACCATTGGGAAAACGGTTTCCTTATGCGATATGAAACTCTTGACTTATTTTTTCGCTATTTGGGAAAACGGTTTCCTTAATGATAAAGACGCGTGCGCTCATTTTTTTCAATCAATGGGAAATCGTTTTCCCAATAGCAAAGGAGCATCCTATGAAAAAAATCTTTACCTTAATCATTACCCTTTCACTCATTGCACTTCACATTAAATTCCCACTAACTTTGGAAGCAATTGATGATGACATGCGAACAATCAATGCAGAAAAAAACTATGTATTAGCTATCGTAGACGAAGTCATTGATACAACAAAAATTCAGGTAGAAGGCTCGTTTGGCACAGTTACCTTAGATCAAACATCACTTTCTTCTGATTCATCAGATGTCATTATTAATCCACAATCGCTAATTATTCAAGAAAAAGGTGTTTTTCAAGTAAACATGACATACAACACCTATCACTTATCGATATTTTTCATTACCAAATTATCAAGTGATACTGAATATGTCATCTATGAAGAAAATTTTGACACGTATGTAAATGGTGCTTTACCTAGTCAGTTCACGATGCTTAATAATGTTGGTCAACCTGGAGGATCAGCAGCGATTAGCAATCAACGACTCATGCTTTCTCCTGGAACAATCGTCTTATTCCCAAGTTACTTACAATCCTTTAGTAACTACATTATTGAAGCTGATATGCGAATGACTGCTGCAAATGATGCAAGAAGATGGACGTCTATTGTTTATCGTTATGAAACAGAGAAATATTATCAAATGGCCATTAGACAAGATGCTGCAGCGGCAGATGGTGTTGAATTTGCTAGACGTAATGATGGCGCTTGGAGTGTTCCTGCTATTGGATCTTTTAGTGAAGCATTAAATCCAGCAACGACATATCAGTTGAAAGTTGATTTATATGAAACAACGGTAAAACAATTTATCAATAACACCCAACTAATTGAGTATGGCTCATTATATGAATACAACAAAGGAAAAATAGGTGTACAAGCAGATAATGTCACTGTATATTATGACAATATAAAAATAACCTTACCTGATGACTATATCTCCGAAGATCGTTATGAATTCACACAAATCGTTGATGTCTATCAGCCAACAACTAATATTGTGGCACCTGCAACAACACTTATATGGTTTAATCACCTAGCTGATCTTGAGATTGCTTCAGATTCACAAAGACCTGCAACCATGATTTTTAGAGTGAATGAAGAGCTAGATATTCTTGATAATGAATCAAAAGTCATATCAAATGTTTTAGATGTCTTAATAGGAGTCAATGGAAGGATAATACCTGCATTTTATACAAATGATGTCGCTACAGCAGAATCATTAGCTACTTTCTTAAGTGAGAATCGTATACTTGATGTATTTATTATATCTGAGTCCAGTGAAGCAATACTTGCAGCAAGAGCTATTCACAATGTCTTACGTGGTGTAAAACATTACCCCTTAACTGATGTTGAAGAGTTATCTCATGAAGATTTAATGTATATTCGAAGAGAAACAAACTCAGCACAAGCAGTAGCATCTATCCTACCTTCTCATTTGTTAACACGAGATTTAGTCTTTTATATGCAGCAAAGACTGATGACAGTTTGGGCTTCTTCTTCTGATGATCAAAGAAGTTTACTTCACACCATCTTAACTGGCGTTCATGGCATTGTAGCACAAGATTATGAAGAAATTTTTAATTTGTACCAAATATTTCCTACAAACACACATGTCAGAAAGCCCCTGCTTATCGCGCATAGAGGTTTATTTGATGGAGGTGCAATGTCTCCTGAAAATACAATAGAGTCTGGATTGATTGCTTTAGAAAAGGGAGCAGATATTTTAGAAATTGATGTTCACATTACTAATGATGCAGAAGTTGTAGTCATTCATGATACAACCACAGCAAGAACAGCTCCAGATTTTGATTCACTCACGATATCTAGTTCACAACTTAGTCAGTTAAAATCGATTTACTTAAGAGATCCTCAAAGTGACAGAACAGACATATTGATACCAACACTCCGTGAGTTTCTAACTGCTTTTAAAGGAACAGGTATCGTTATATTTATTGAGATTAAGCCTAATGTTCCATTACTTAACTTCTATGTTCGTGAAATTGTTGAAGAACTCGACATGTATGATCAATCTGTTGTTATTACATTTGGTCAACAAAATATTAGGGATTTAAATGAGTATTATCCTGAAATGGCTAACGGTTGGTTAAACTCCTCTGTACTCAATGCAGAAGATACAATAAGTTCATTATTAAATATGATTTCAAGTATTGTACCTATTAACGCAACACTTAACCCTAATTACTCCCCACTTACTGCTGAGTTTGCTAAACAGATTATACATCGTGGTTTGACTGTTTGGCCATGGACACTAAATAGTAATGAAGCTTTATTAAATTACTATAATTACGGTGTTGGAGGTATGACTACAGATTTTATTGCATATTTTGAAAACACCTTCAATCAAATTCATATTGAAGAAAAAAACTTTAATTATGTGATTAATCGAAGTGATCCATTCACAATTAATACAGCCATTTCAACTTCTGGTGGATTAATATATCCTATTAGACCAACTTATACAGTTATAGATCCAAATGAAACAGGTTTAACTTTTGATGATAATGGTTCAATTTCAAACGCATCACAGCCCGGAACAGCTTATGCATACACAGTATTTAGTTCTTCTTTCCCTAATGGTGCTTTATTGAATCTTGCGAGTGAACTTATCACTGTTCATATAAGAAATCCATTCATCTATACAATTTCTTTTGAAACTGATGAAGGAACTGCTGTTGATGATCAGATGGTTGAAGAAGATCATCAAATCTTTGTTCCAAGTCACCCATCAAAAGTAGGCTACACATTTGAAGGTTGGTATTTAGATCAAAACTTTACTCAGGCACTAACACAAAATATAGTACCTACAGATAACATGGTTATCTATGCTAAATGGGATATGATTACATACACTGTTTCATTTGTTACACAAAATAATACAGAAATTGATCCTATAACAATCAACTTTGGTGAAAGTGTTACTTTGCCTGATCAACCATTAAGAGAAGGCTATACGTTTGAAGGTTGGTATTTGGATCAAAACTATGAAACAAGATTTGACGAATCAATGATTTTAGAAAGTCATACAACACTTTATGCAAAATGGAGTCCTGTACCTGCTATAACAACGCTTGGAATCGTTGGCATAGTAATTGGTTCTGTGACGATCATTTCTGGTGGTATCTTCATAAGTTTACATTTCATTAAACTTAGAAAATATAGATTAGTAAAATAAAAAGGAGGATATTTCATGTTTAAAAAAGTTCTTTTTCTAGGGCTATTAATGTTAATCAGTGTATCTGCTGTGGCATGTGGCAGCGATGATACGCCTGATCCAACAATAGTTCCAACGGATCCAACAGTTGTCCCAACGGACCCGACAGTAGTCCCGACGGATCCTACAGTTATACCTAATACATATACTGTCATTTTTCAATCAAATGGTGGTTCATCGGTTTCATCTCAGACAATTACAGAAGGTGATCTGGTTCAGGAACCTAACAATCCAACACGTACGGGCTATATTTTTGCTGGTTGGTTCTTAGATGCCGCATTAACAACCCCTTACAACTTTGCATCCATACCAAGTGGTAACTTAACACTTTATGCGAAATGGCAATTACCACCTGATACAACAGCTCCAATCTTGTTTGGTATAGCAACAGCATATGTTAATTTAGGCGAAACATTTGATGAACGTGCTGGTGTAACGGCTGTTGATAATATTGATGGCAATATTACTGCGCAAATCGTTATTACAGGAACAGTTGATGTTGACGTTGTTGGTATCTACGTTCTAACATACACCATTACAGATCAGGCTGGAAATGTAACATCTCAAGAAAGACAAGTTGTGGTTAGAGAAGAACCAACAAGTGAACTATTTATTACAAATGGCGATTTTAGTTTACCATTAACTGGGTCTTGGACACATTGGGCTGGTGAAGGTGGCGCATCTACTGTTGCGATTGTTGATGGTGTCTTAGAGTACAACATCACTGCTAATGGTAGTCAATGGTGGAGTTCACAATTCTCACAACCTAACTTAACAATTCCACAAGGAAAAGCATTTAGATTTAGTTTTGAAGCTAGAGCAGATACACCTCGAGCAATCGTTACGAAACTAGAAAATGCTGCATATGTTGGTTATTTCGATGAAGCACATATGCTTACAACCGAATGGGAAACTTATGAAATTGAGTTTTATGTGACTGCAGCAACAATTACCAATGGAAAATTGATATTTGGTGGTGGAACAACAGCAAGTTATATAGCTGATGGTAATGCATTAACCAAAGTCTACCTTGACAATGTTAAGTTTGAAGAAATCGAAGTTTCAACTGATGATGTTGCTCCTGTAATTTCAGGTGCAAATGATATCATTATCGATTTAAATCAAACATTTAACCCCCTTGCAGGTATCACTGTAAGTGACAATATTGATATCAACTTAACTGTGAATGACATCCTAGTTACTGGTACAGTAAACACTGCTGTTCCTGGTGAATATGAACTCACTTACACAGTTGCTGATGCTTCAGGCAATGAAACAAGTGTTACTAGAATTGTAACAGTTGCTGATGGATTGGCCCCATCTACTTTTACTGTAGTAAATGGTGATTTTGAAGTTGATCAGTTAACACCTTATGCTCAACCAGCAGTCGATGGTTGGGGATGGCATGGAACAGGTGGCACATTTACTGTCATGATTAAAGATGGAATAGCAACAATCGATATTACAAATATTGGCACTGTTGCTCATGGTGTCCAGTTCTATCAACAAAACCGTATAATTGAACAAGGTCGTGTGTATCGTATCACATTTGAAGCAAGAGCAGATATCGCAAGACCGATTATGGTAGCTCTTGAACAAGGCACTTCTAGAAGATTTGATCAAATTGTTGATATTACGACTGAATGGGAATCATATGAAATTATCATCGATCATATTTTACCTGGATATACCAATGGTAAATTTGCGTTCTTCATGGGTCTTGTTGGTTCATCATCTGTTCCAACAACCGTTTATCTAGACAATATTGTTATCGAACGCATTGAAGCAGCTGTTGATACAGTCGCACCTGTATTATATGGTGTTGATGATTACATTATTCGTAAAGGAATTGATTTTGACCCATTATTAAATGTTTCAATCTATGATGTTTTTGATAAAGACTTAACACTAGATGATATTAATGTCGTATCTAATCTTGATGTCAATGTTGTTGGCGAATATCAAATCACTTATACAATTGAAGATGCGTCTGGTAATGAAGCCATCTATGAAAGAACAATATTTGTAAAAGAAGCTGAAGATATGCCAGAAAACTTCTTTACTGTTCTTAATGGTGATTTTGAAGTTGATCAAACAGTTCCTTATGCTCAACCTGCAGTCGATGGTTGGGGATGGCACGGTGGTGGTACATTTACTGTGACCATAGCAGAAGGTATTATGACACAAGTTATAACTAATGTTGGTACTGTACCTCATGGCACTCAGTTTTACCAACAAAACCGTATTATTGACACACAAGCTATGTATCTATTAACATTTAGAGCAAGAGTTGAAGATGCTCGTTCTATACGTCTATCACTTGAAGCAGGAACAACCGTAAACTGGTTTGAGATTGTTGATATTACAACAGAATGGGCAACTTATGAAACATTTATTACGATTCCTAGTGGTGGATTTACAAATGGTAAGTTTGCATTCTTTGCTGGTTTGGTTGAATCCGATTCGCCTGCGACAACTTTCTATCTTGATGATGTAACACTTGAATTAGTTGGTTATTTAGTTGATGAAACTGCTCCTATCATTTTAGGCATTGATGATGTTGAGCTCATAGCTGGTTTAGAATTTGAACCACTTGTTGGCATCAGTGTTTTTGACGTTGTTGATAAATCATTAACACCACAAGATATCGTTATCACTGGTACAGTTGACATCTTTGAACCTGGCACATATCAAGTCGTTTATGAACTAACCGATCGTTCAGGTAACACTTTTGAGGCAGTTAGAGAAGTTACTGTTGTTCCAGGTGAAGGTCTACCTTCAACATTTGTTGTTGTCAATGGTGACTTTGAAATTGATCAACTTACTCCGTATGGTCAACCAGCAACACAAGGCTGGGGCTGGCATGGTAGTGGATCATTTGACACGTTCATTCAAGATGGTGTAGCAAACATCGTTGTCTTTGATACGTGGACACAATTTTTTGGAACACAATTCTATATGCAAAATCGCGAAATTAGACAAGGTCACACATATCGTATTACTTTTATGGCAAGAGCTGATGATCCAAGACCACTTCGTATGTCACTAGAACCTGGCGCGTCTGGATGGAATGCATTCTTCGACTTGACTGAAGAGTGGGTAACATATACTTTTGAGTTCACACATACTGCTGCTACGATAACAAATGGTAAATTTGCATTCTTTGCAGGTAATATGCATGGATTCTCAACACCTACAACCATTCAGCTTGATAATATTGTTATTGAGCGTATTGAAGAGTTATCACCAGATACTGAAGCACCACAAATTTGGAATGCTTTAGACACAGTTTGGACCGTAGGTCATGAGTTTGATCCAATGTATGGTGTGCAGGTTTATGATCACATAGATAAGACACTATTAGTTGAAGACATCGCTGTTACAGGTTCTGTTGATCATGAAGTTATTGGAGATTACACGCTAACCTATACAATTAGTGATGCATCTGGAAATACCGTTAACCATCAAAGAGTTGTTCATGTAGTAGCTGCTGAAAATGTTGTTCTATCAAGAATTAATTTCATCGATGGTGACTTTGAGGCTCAATCTACCATAACAGCACTTGATAACAATCCTGGTTGGACATTAAAAGCAGGTACTGGTACAGGTACTTGGAACCCACATGAATTTGTTGATGGCGCACTTAAAATTGATGTTACATTTGTTGGAACAGTACCTCATTCTATCCAGTTCTTCCAAAGAAATGGTTTCCATTCTGAGCTTGGACAAACATACTTAGTAACATTTAGAGCAAGAGCAGATGTTGCAAGAGATATTCGTGTTTCATTTGAAGAAACAACAAACTGGACCGTTCTTGACTTTGAAATAGTTGCATTAACAACAGAATGGGCAACTTATCATGTTTATATTACAAACCAAAATAGAAGTCATGCGGATGTTAAAATTGGATTCTTCTTAGGTTTAATTGAAGGCGATAAACCAGAACGTAGTGCAGCAACAGCAATTTACTTTGATGATGTAGAAATTACGTTGATTGGTCATGCTGTCGATGAAACTGCTCCAATGATTTATGGTGCAGATGTTGAAATTGTTCAAAACGCAACTTTTAATCCGATGACTGGAATCAAATATGGCGACTATGCTAAAAACCCAACGATTATCATATCATCAGAAACAGCTGGATTAGTAACATTAGTAGAAGGCGTTTATACTGTTGATACTTCTACTGTTGGAACATATACACTCACATATACTGTTACTGATTTTTATGGAAACGTCACAGAGTTTGATCGCGAGTTAGTAATAGTTGCAGAAACTTTAGAATAGCAGTTATAAATGGCCAAAAGATAGTTCTTCCTCCGTAGTATTGGTAAAGCAGGCACTTTGTTGTGCCTGCTTTGTCATCTATATAACTTTTTTGTTTATTTCTAATAAATATTTAAGCAAAATATTGAATTTATTATATAGAATAATGTTAAAATACAATCAAGGATGGTGAATACAATGGAAACAGAAAAACTCTTAAAATTAAAGAAATTTAACATGCTAATGGGTGGTCTACATTTAGTACAAGGATTACTCATGATTATCATCGGTTTAACTGTGAGTAGACTTGGAAACTTTAAACTCACAATTTATCAACATTATCTAAAATATGTTGAACTAGGTCCAGATTCTGGATATCTTGATTTTGATCGTACTGAGATTTTTACTCTTCCTTTCTTTGTATTAGTAGCTTCTTTCCTGCTTATCTCAGCAGGAGCTCATGCACTTGTGTCATTCCCAAAGAAACTCAATGCTGTCTACAATGCTGATTTAGAAAAAGGAATCAATAAATTCAGATGGTTTGAGTATGCCCTTAGTTCTTCAGTGATGATTGTCTTAATTTCTTATTTATTTGGTATTTGGGATATCGCATCACTTATTGTTATCTTTATTGTGAATGCTTCAATGAACTTATTTGGATTAGTTATGGAGCAATTGAACTCTGGTAAAGAAAAGAAGAATGTTAATTGGGGTCCATTTATTTGGGGAAGTATTGCAGGTTTAGCACCTTGGATTGCAATTATTTTATACATGACAGGGCAATCTCCAGAAGCTACCGCTCAAGTTCCTTGGTTTGTATGGGCAATTGTTGGTACATATTTTGTAGCTTTCAACTCATTTCCTGTAAACATGATTTTCCAATACCTTGGAAAAGGCAAATGGAAGGATTATTTATATGGAGAAAGAACATACATCGTATTAAGCTTAGTTGCCAAATCTATATTAGCTTGGCTTGTTTTAGTAGGCGCATTACAGCCTTGATAAAAAGCGATTTATCGCTTTTTTTTATGAGGAGGGCACATGTTTTTTAAAAAAGTTCGAAATCCAGAAATATTTCAAGGAAATCTAAGAAAGAAAAGTTATTTTGAAGGTTGGTATTATAAACTTGTCAGTAAATATGAAGACTATACAATCGCACTCATACCTGGTATTAGTTTAAATGAAAAAGATACCCATGCTTTCATTCAAGTTTTTGTTTCACAAACTGATGAGGGTGATGTTAAACTAAAAAGTTTTTATTTTCGCTATGAAATGACGGATTTCTCTTGTGAAACTAACCCTTTTTCAATTCGAATCGGTAGAAACTTTTTTTCTAAAACACACATTGATATTAAGCTCAAAAACGATCAACTTGACTTGTTTGGCATTATCAACATCAATCATATGACACCTATAAAAAAGACGGTTTTTTCACCTAACATTATGGGTTTTTTCGGTTACTTTGGTTTTATGGAATGTTATCATGGGGTTATTAGTATGTCTCACATGCTAAATGGTAAATTTAGGTTAGATCAAAAAATTATTTCTTTCGAAAATTCTAAAGGATACTTAGAAAAGGACTGGGGTAAATCATTCCCAAGTGAATACGTTTGGCTTCAATCAAATCACTTTAGTGATAGTGATACTTCGTTCATGTTCTCATATGCGACAATTCCTTTTATAGGTTTTAAGTTTAAAGGTTTAATTGCCAATTTAATACTTAAGAATAAAGAATATCGTTTTGCTACATACAATTTAGGGAAAGTTACATATGAAGACATAAAAAAAGGTTATGCTTTTTATCGAATAAAAAGAAGAAACTATACCCTTGAAATAGTCGCTATTTCAAAAACTGAAATTGGTTTGGCTGCTCCTCGCAAAGGTGAGATGATTGATCAAATCAAAGAAGGTTTATCAGGTACGATTCGTTTACGCTTATACCGTAGAAATATCTTAATCTATGAAGATGAAGGTCGACATGCTGGTATAGAAATCATGAAAAGCCATCGTTAATAACTATTTCCATTAATTAATCAATTTTTTAGGACTTTAAAAAGTCCTATTTATTTAATTAATTATTATTTATAAACTGGTATTGTGTATTGAATAATACCGTGATATAATGTAGTCAAAGAAAGGAAGTTGACAATGAATGCTCAGTTTAAAAAAGGAATTTTAGAACTATGTGTGTTATCTATTCTAGTCGAACAAGATGTCTATGGTTATGCTATCATCAACCAATTATCACAATTCATTGATGTTAGCGATAATAGCATTTATCCAATTCTTCGTCGATTAACTAATGAAAAGTATTTTAGAACTTATCTAATTGAATCTAATGAAGGTGCACCAAGAAAGTATTACCAAATGACTGAAAAAGGATTCAATTATTATTTGGAATTACGAAATGAATGGAATAACTTTATCGGAGGAGTCTATCAAATAATAAACCAAGGAGGTAAGAAAAATGAAGAAGTTTTTAGAAGATTTAAAGAACGCATTAACAAAAATGAAGGTCAGTGAAGATAAAATAACGGATATTTTATCTGATATGCAGGAAATGATTCAAGCTGCTAAAGAAGAAGGTGTTTCTGATGAAGATTTATATGCTAAATTTGGAGACCCCGAAAAAATAGCGAAAGAACTTTCTGAGATTGAACCACAAACAAAAAGACCACACAACACAAATGAAGATGATCATATCTATACTTTTGAACCTACAGGTAACCCTATATCTATTTCAACCAAATTAGTAAATGAAGATGTGAAGTATGTTTGTGTTGATCGTCCATTAATAAGAGTGATTTTAGAAGATGCAAAAAATCCTGATAGATATCAAATAACTTTTGAGAATGATATATTAACGATTAGTTCACAACAAAAAAAGACATTTGGCTTCAATTTTTCATTTAGAAGTTCTTCTGGTGACTTTATCGTTGAAATTCCAAAATCATTAATCATCAAAGAGTTCAAACATCAGATGATTAATGGCGATTTAAGCTTATTACACCTTAATAGTGATATTGTTAATATTACTTCTGTTGAAGGAGATATTCACATTGAGAATTTAACGTTTAAAGACGGACACATACATACTGTTAATGGTGATCTAAATGTTTTTAACACGAGAGGGATAACGCTTCATATAAACACAGTTAATGGTGATCTAGATTTTGATCATTTAGACATAGAGCAAGATTTAACTGTGGATACAGTTAGTGGTGACATAGATGCTAAAAACTCTATGTGTGAGACTCTCTATTTTCACACAGTTAGCGGAGATACAGAAGGAAAAGAGTTTTACATGAAAAAACTGTCGTTTAAATCTGTAAGTGGTGATATATCATTACAAAATAAAAATAAAGATCACATTGAAATTTTAAGTAAAAAGACACTTTCTGGCGATATTGATATATAATCTTCCTTAGTATATAAAAACGGCTCGATAAGCCGTTTTTTTCATTTTATATCGATTTCTTTATTCTTTATTTTATCTGTTAGTTTAAGTAATTTTTCTTTAATTAATCTCGCTGTTTCAATAAACATGTCATCAGATAATCCACTTGGATCATCTAATCCCCAGTCTTCACGATGTTGAGTTGGGATAAATGGACATTCCACATTACAACCCATGGTAACTAAAACATCAAGTTCTTGAGGAATATCATCAATGAGTTTTGAATGTTGTGTTTCATTCATGTCAACATCATATAAATTTTTAATAATTCGAACTGCATCTTGATTGATTTGAGGTTTAGTTTCTGTTCCTGCACTATATGGCTCAAAAAAATCGGGAGCTAATTTTTTAGTGATGGCTTCAGCCATTTGACTTCTACAACTATTGTGTACACACACAAATGCTATTTTTAATTTTCGCATATCTCTATTTCTCCTTTTTTAAACCAATGCTTTGTTTTATTTGCAATTTTTACTAATATCAGCATAACAGGAACTTCGACAAGAACACCAACAATTGTTGCTAATGCAACACCAGGATTTAAAGGGAATAATGCAACAGCTACTGCTACTGCTAACTCAAAAAAATTAGATGCTCCTATCATACCTGCTGGCGCAGCAATATCGTGTGATAAGTTAAGTAATTTTGCTCCGGAATATGCAATGAAAAAGATAATTAAAGTTTGAATAATCAAAGGAATACTTATGAGCAAAATATGCAATGGATTATCTAATATTAACTCGCTTTGAAGTGAGAAAATCAAAATAAGTGTCAATAAAAGACCCGTGATTGTTACTTTACTAAACTTAGGAACAAACTGTTCATTGAAGAAATGCTCTCCTTGATGTTTAATTATATAATATCTCGATAATGATGCTGCAACAAGTGGAACAACAACAAATAAGAAAACTGATAAGAATAAGGTCGCCCATGGAACTGCAATACCACTCATACCAAGTAACAATCCAACTATTGGAACAAACAGAACTAAAACGATTAAGTCATTGGTTGCTACTTGAACAAGCGTATATGCTGGATTACCTCTAGTTAAGCTACTCCAAACAAATACCATTGCTGTGCATGGTGCCGCACCTAATAAAACTGCACCTGCTAAATAATCTTTTTGAAGATGTTCAGGAATGATCTGTTTAAAAATGATGAAAAAGAACACATATGCAATACCAAACATAGTAAATGGTTTGATCAACCAATTAACAACCCATGTGAGAAGTAAACCTTTTGGCTTGTTTCCAACTTTCTTTACCGATGAAAAATCAACTTTAAGCATCATGGGATAAATCATTAACCATATTAATATGCCGATTGGAATATTGACACTTGCTATTTCAAAATTATTAAGAAACATTGGGATAAAATCTAAGTACTTACCCATTAAGACTCCAACACCCATACATATAAGTACAAATATAGTTAAATACTTTTCAAAAAAACTTATCTTCATAAAATACCTCAATCATGCATTATTAATAAAAGATTTAATCTCGTCAACAGATGGAATTCTTCCATAAGAAACGATTTTTTGATTAATCATAAGTCCTGGTGTACGCAGCAATCCACTATGTGCAATCTCAATCATATCGGTGACATAAATAATGTCTGCTTGAACCTTTAGTTCGTCTACAACCGATTGGGTCAATTGATACAATTTTTTGCAATTTGAGCAGCCCGGTCCTAATACTTTGATTGTCATTTTTTTCCTCCTTTAAATCAGTAAGTAACTAAAGGCATTAAACATATAGCCCATCACAAGGATGCCAAATGTTACAATGCCTACAAAAGTTATTAACAGTTTTGGTTTAACAACTTTTTTAATCATAATCATTGATGGGAGTGATAATGCTGTAACAGCCATCATAAATGCTAGAACAGTTCCTATACCAACTCCTTTTAAAACAAGTGCTTCAGCAATAGGAAGGGTTCCAAATATGTCAGCATACATTGGAATTCCTATAATGGTTGCAATCAAAACAGAAAATACATTTTGTTTACCTAAAATCGATGTAATCAATGATTCAGGAATATATCCATGAATGACAGCACCTATACCAACTCCTATGAAAACATAAATCCAAACACGCCTGATAATATCTTTAACCTGACTAATAGCATAATGAACACGCTGTTTTCGACTCATGCTATATTCATCATTGATTACAAGTTCTTTTCCATTATCTAATCTACGCTCCATGACAAATGATTCAACATACTTTTCCATCTTAAACAGACTAATTAATGATCCGCCAATGATTGCTATAACCAAACCTATAACAACATATGCAATAGCAATTTTCCAGTTAAAGATACTAGCAAGTAAAATAACTGATGCTAAATCAACTAAAGGTGAAGATATTAAAAACGAAAAGGTAACACCAATAGGTAGTCCTGCTTTAGTAAATCCTATAAAAATCGGTATAGATGAACATGAACAAAATGGTGTGACAGTTCCTAACAATGCCCCAATCGTATTAGCTCCAATGCCTTTATGTTTTAATAATATTTTCTGCGTTTTTTCTGGTGAAAAATATGATTGTATATATGATGCTAGAAAGATGAGAAATGATAATAAAATGAAAATTTTAATGGCATCATAAATGAAAAATGATAAACTATCAAACAACATTGATTCTTGACGAATTTTAAATACATCGTTTAAAAGTGCCTTGACTAATCGATCAAGCCAATCCATTTTTAGTAATTGATCGTTTAAAAATGAAAAAAAGTCTTTTACATATCGCATGTTGTTTTGCTCACTTTCAACTGTAAAATGAAGTGAGTAAGTTGATCAAGCTTTTCGTAATCGACATAATGCTTAATCCAGTTCCCTTCTCTTTTTGCAGTGATAATACCTGATTGTGTTAATATTTTCAGATGATAAGACAAAGTAGGCTGTGAAATGGGTAATTTATCAATTAAGGTACACCCACACGTCTCGCCTTGGATGAGTAATTCTAGAATCTTTAATCGATTCTCATCAGATAATGCTTTGAATATATTCGCGTAATTGTGTTCCATGTTCTTTCCTCTATATCGATATTTATCTATATTGATGTCTATCTATATTCTAACGTGACTTGACACATTAGTCAATGAAGATTTAAAATATTACTCATACTTTACAAAAAAAACACACGATATTCGTGTGCTTTGTATGATTCACTTCTTGTAATCGATTCCCTTTAAATCAATTTTAAAACGACAAGCTCCGTCAAAGTTAAGTGCTGATGCTAATAGTTCAACAGGTAAATCCTGATCAAAGATGACATCGAAAGGATATTTGGTGAACCCTCCACTACAATAACACCATTGCTTAGAGATGAACTCTCCGTAATTTTTGATAGCTTCTCTAGCAAATGGACAATGACATAAATAATATGCTTGATCCATCACATGATCTGATTCAAGGTATTTCTTTGTGTCGTAAGGAATCTTGGTTATATAGAGGGCATCATCTTTTAAAACTGCAGACATGATCTCTTGATTACTCTTTACATAGTCTAAAACCTTTTCAGTAATCTCTTGTTCGTACCAAACCATCTTTGTTTGACAAAACTTGTTGAGTTCTTCAACTTTTCGTTGATGCAAATCTTTTAAATAATCCTCAAGGGTATCTGCTTTTTCATAGTTTATTTTTTCTTCAAAAAATGCCTGTTTAGGAATCTGATGATGATTATCAGCTAAAACTACTCTTAACTCTTTTTCGGTTAACTTGTGTTCTAAGAGCTTAACAAACTGTTTTGTGAAATGTGTAATTTTTAATAAATGAGTACCTAATACAGGTATTTCAGTTTTATCTAAAATTTCCTTAGTTACAATCGGATTAGCAACTTTAGACAACTTACTTAATATCGACTCAATGACACCATTAGCTCCTGTATATTTGGTTAAATGAATGAACAAATCATTTTTTGATTTCATTTTAAAATACCTCATGAGTATCACAAAATGTTTAATCGTATTTTGGTTGGTAATCACCCAATATGCAATGAGCTCATCTAAAACATCAATGGACAAGCGATCAATATCTTGATAATGATAAATCATGAGATGCTGATTTGTTTCTTTTAGAAAGTCTTTTGCATATAAAAAATCTTCTTCACTTAGTTTATTTAATTCATACCATTTCTTAAAACCGATGATATCCATCAGCATGCTCCTATTTTATGGTTAATTAAGGAATAATGATTGTTCCTGATTTTTGATTAAAAGCTAAAGCAGCATGCTCTAGATTTGCAATAACAGCTTTGTGTTTGGTTGCTTTAACAAAACTCAAACACGCTTCTATTTTTGGTAACATAGAGCCTTTCTTAAAATGATTATCTTTTAGATAAGTCTCAACTTCAGCCACGGTAACCTGTTCTAATTTCTTTTGTTCTGGTGTGTTAAAATATACATACACGTTGTCAACTGCAGTTAAAATGACTAGTGCATCAGCACCGATGATTTCTGCCATTTTTGCACTTGCATGATCCTTATCGATCACAGCGGCAACTCCTTGCAATTTATCATCATGGAAAATCACAGGTATACCACCACCACCAGATGCTATAACCACTTGTTTTTGTTCTAACAAGGCCTTTATCGACTCTTTCTCAATGATGTCCATTGGCTTTGGAGAAGCAACAACTCTACGATATCCTCTACCTGAATCTTCGATCATTGAAAATCCATTTTCTTTTTCTAACTGGATTGCTTGATCTTTTGAATAAAACGCCCCGATTGGTTTTGTTGGATGAAAAAAAGCTGGATCGTGTTCGTCAACTAAAACTTGTGTAACAATCGTTGAAATAGGACGATGGTGATTGTGTTTTGTCATTTCGTTATAAATAGCATTTTGAATATGATATCCAATATATCCTTGACTCATTGCTCCACATTCAGGAAATGGCATATCAGGTGTTGATGATGATTCACTAAATGCTAAGTTAATCATGCCTACTTGTGGTCCATTTCCGTGAACAATGACAATGTCATGATCTTGTTCAATTAATGGGAAAATCGCTGTTGCTACATGCTCTAGTAGTTTCTTTTGCTCATCAGCATTATTGCCTAATGCGTTCCCTCCAAGTGAAATTACAAATCTACTCATAATGATCAACCATGGATGCCAGCATAACTGCTTTTATGGTATGCATTCTATTTTCTGCTTCTTGGAATACGACACTATGATTAGATTCAATAACCTCGTTTGTAACTTCAAGTTCACCATGCTTCACTGCCTCATATGTTTGTCCAAATGCTTCTGCGATTTCAGTTCCAACCTCAGTATCTAAACCATGAAACGCAGGTAAACAGTGCATGAAAATTGCAGAAGGTTTTGCTTGTTTCATAAGTTTTGCGTTCACTTGATAAGGATGAAGTTGCTTAATTCTAGCATCCCATACTTCTTTAGGTTCTCCCATAGAAACCCAAACATCTGTATAAAGGACATCCACACCTTTAGCACCTATCATAGGATCTTCAGTAAAGGTGAGTGTAGCGCCTGATAATTGTGCAATTTCTAAACATTGATCAATTAATTCTTGTTTTGGCCATAATGATTTTGGAGCACATGCTGTAAAATGCATACCCATTTTGGCTGCGCCAATCATGAGTGAATTACCCATGTTGTTTCTAGCATCACCAAAATAAGTAAACTTAATACCTTTGAGTGTATTAAAGTGCTCTTGAATGGTTAAAAAATCTGCTAAGATTTGAGTTGGATGATATAGATCTGTTAATCCATTCCACACTGGAACACCTGAGTATTTAGCAAGAAGTTCAACATCTGATTGTTTGTACCCTCGAAATTCAATACCATCATACATACCACCTAAAACACGTGCAGTATCCATAACAGATTCTTTTTTACCCATTTGTGATCCTGTTGGACCTAAATAAGTTACACCCATACCAAGATCCATCGCTCCAGCCTCAAACGCACATCTTGTGCGTGTAGAGTCTTTTTGGAAGAGAAGAACAACATTTTTATTAGATAATACTTTGTGAGGTATACCTTCTTTTTTTTCTTTTTTTAAACGTGCTGCTAAATCAATTAAAAATTGAATCTCTTCTTTTGAATAGTCGAGAAGTGTTAATAAATGTCTACCTTTTAAGTTCATTATTTATCTCCTATTTTATTTTATATCTTCACGCTCTAAAGGCATACTCATACATCTTGGGCCGCCTCTACCACGTGATAATTCACTTGATTCTATTTCTAAAACTGTTACACCTGCATTTCTAAGCATTTGATTAGTAACATGGTTTCTATCATAAACAATAACCTTACCTGGAGCAATTGCCAGTGTATTTGCTCCATCATTCCATTGCTCTCTAATCGATGTAATGATATCTTCTCCACCACATCTAATGAGTTGAATCGGTGTTTTAAGATGTTTTTCTAAAACACTTTCTAGTGATTCAACGACTTTATGGACAGTAAACCTTTCTTCATTTTTAATAATTTCAAAAACAGTTAACTTAGATTCAATGCCTGGATGAATCGTAAATATACCTTTATCAACTTGTGTAAACACAGTATCTAAATGCATAAATGCTCGGCTTTTTGGAATATTAAAAGCGAGTACTGTGTGAAAACTTGTATGTGATTCAAAGATTTTTTCAGCAAAGTATTCTATTGCTCTTGGATCTGTACGATTTGATATACCAATAGCAATAATATGTTCATTTAATACGAGTATATCTCCACCTTCTAAAGGATACCTATTTAATCTATGATAATACATAGGTATTTTTTTATCTTGAAAACGTGGATGATAATTTAAAATATACTCTGAAAAAATGGTTTCGCGTTGTCTAGCTTGAGTGAGCATTTTGCCAATTGCAGCACCTTCACCAATGCTTGCAAAAGGGTCTCTTTGGAACAAAATGTTAGGAATAGGATCGCAAATAAATGGATATTCATCTTCTAACATATCCATGATTGAATGTCTATTCTTTAACTTGATTTCATGTGTTCTAACACCTTCAATCATTTTATGAATCATATCTTCCATAGGAAGTGTATCAAAGAAGACAAACAATGCACCTTTAATCGTTTGTGATTTAATTTTTGATTCTTCTATAAACTGATTAATAAAATGTCCTTTCACTTCAGGATGTGCTTCAAGTGATTCTTTTAGCATATCTGTTAAGTAGAGAACTTCTACACCTTCATTCCTCAAAGTTTTTGCGAAAAGATCATGTTCTTCTTGTGCAACTTTTAGATACGGGATATCATCAAATAAAAGCTTCTCAAGTAAATCTGGCGTTAAATTTTCTAACTCTTTACCCGGCCTATGAAGTAAAACTGATTTTAGCTTTCCAATTTCAGATTTAACATTAATCATCTTTTAATCCTCCTTTTATATAGATTCGAGGCACTCGATAAGAAACTTGACAAGTGACTTCGTAATTAATTGTATTTAATCTTTTTGCGACATCATCTATACTTATTTGACCGCCAAAGATAATGACTTCATCTCCAACTTGGACATAGTCATCAACTTTTATAAAACATGCATCCATACAGATTATACCAATAATCTTATATAATGACTTTCTAATTTCAACATGGCCCGTTTTGTTTTGTCTAATAAATCCGTCTGCATAGCCAATAGGTAGGATTGCAATTTTTTCGTTTTCTTTCGCAACATATGTTGCGCCATACCCTACAGCATCACCCGGTTTTAATTCTTTAATTTGAACGACTTTGGATTTCAAAGTCATAACAGGCTTTATATCTGGCTTTGGCTCATCAAGTGAAAGCCCATAAAGCGAAATACCAAACCTAATATGTGATGTAAAATCATAATCTTTTTCGTATTTAAAAGCTGAAGATGAATTTGAAACATGAATCATTTGAGGTAATGGATTTATTTGAGATAGAACTTCTTTCATGTGTATTATTTGCATCACATAAAATGTTTCATCTTCATTCGCAGTCGCAAAATGTGTATAAATACCTTCTAATTTCAGATTGTCTTTTTCATTAATACATTTGATTGCATGAAGAATGTCATCTGATCCAATCAAACCGTAGCGATGCATTCCTGTATCGATTTTTAGGTGAAGCGATAGTGGATATAAACTATTTAATATCTTCTCTAAAATGGCTTTTGAGTATACGGTAATGTGTATATTGTTTTTCGATGCTATCTCTAAATCTTCTTCTAAAATAGCACCCATCATTAAAATGGTTACATCTTGATTCATCTCTCTTAGTTCAAGAGCTTCTTCGAGTAGTGATACTGCAAACACCTTCACACCTTTTTCGATGAGAAATTTAAAAATGGGTATAGCACCATGTCCATATGCGTTTGCCTTAATGACTGGGATGATTTCTTGATTTATTAATTCTTTTCTAATGGATTTGATGTTATACCACAAATGATCAAGATTAATTTCAGCCCATGTTGGTCGATATCTAGTCATGATACACCTTCTTCATATATGGTGATGTCATTAAACTTAATACACCTCCGTATGTTAATCTAAAAGTTATGGTATCTCCTATTTGATACTCGCCTTCCTTAATTTGAATAATGAGGTGATCACTACTACAACCAATGACCTCAATATGCTGTGGAGGTATTAAATGTTTACAATCAACTTCTTGTCTTCCAACACCACAGATTGCTCTTTTCATCATGCCTTTATCGACGAAATCAACTTTTTCACCAAAAGCATCCATGCCTAGTTCACCTTCAGGTAAAGACGGTTTATCTTTTAACTCTATGATTTCAGCTTCGAGTGTGAAGATGTCATCATGCATATCTATTATATGATTGCCATATGCGGTTTCTCTACCTAAAATAAAAGCTTCTCCAATACGTAGATTATTAATGAAAGACGGATGTTTTTTAGCCATTACTAGTTCGATAGATGAAGAATTGCCTCCACTGATTATCTCTAGATTCAAGCCGTATGTTTTTTCAATGTCCTCTTTAATTACTTTTAGTTTACATAGTGTTTCAGGTGTTGGTATAACACCTCCATAACATGTTAGGTTTGTACCAATACCAACTAGATAAATATGCTCAAAACTCATTATTTCTTTAATGATGTCATGATAATTCGACTTATAATAGATACCTTCTCTTAAATCGCCTAAATCAAACATCAAAATGATTTGGTGTTTTTTATAAAGACATCGTGCTTTTTCATTTAATTCTTTAATAACTTTTATTTCTGAGTTGAGTGAAATATCTGCATACTTAACAACATCAAGTGCTTCTGATATTTGAGGAATACGTAAAAGTACTTTGGGTTTGGTTGTTACTATTTTTTCTAGGTTTGAAATTTTCGAATCAGCTATCATTTGAACTTCAGTTTGATTTATCGTATCAATTAGTGGTTGTTCAGCACAAAAAGATTTTGTTACAATCATCACAGATAAACCATGTTGTTTCATGAGATGATTTAATCTGTCTATGTTCTCTTTGTATTTCGATAAATAAATATGAACTTTAGGAAACATGTAGTTCTCCTTGATATCTTATACTTTTCAAAAGTAATTTTTTAGCTTGTTCTGGATATTTTTGAGAAAGCACGCCAAGAGATGCGAAGATGTAATCATGATCGATATAAACAGGTATTTGAGGATCTGGTGCAAGTTTAGTTGGACGCTTCGTTAAGTATGAAAGTATCATATCAGTTGAATTTTTCGCATGAATTAATGCTCCACCTGTTAAAAATATAGCTTTGACACCTGTTGTATCTTTCCCGTCTGGAATCACTTTCATGCCGTTTGTTGTAAAAACTCTTTTTAAGTCACCTATATGACGATCTAGTGCTTGATGTACACATTGTTTTGTTAATAAATGGTTTAACTCAATACCTTTTTCTGATTCAGGAATAAATGGTTCTTCCTGTGCTTGTTTTAATAGATCACCAAATGGTAGATGCAACAACCTTTCTAGTTCTCCATGTTTAAACGTGTTCATGACGTGTATGCGATTAATATAAACACCTAAATCACCTTCGACTGTACGCTTAAATCTCGGTTCTCCATCGTGGTATTTCATAAATTCGCCTTTGGGATCACAAACCGAATGAACATCTGTGGTTGCTCCACCAACATCAATGGTCATCACTCCATGAAAGAGTTCATCAAGCATCAGTGTAGCATCCATGACTGCCCCTGGTGTAGGAATGATTGTGTCATTGACCATCTCGAATATTTTCTTCATGCCTTTGGCGTGAACAATGTTTTGTTCAAATATCTCGTATATCGCTTTACGAAGAGGTATAATATTAAAATCATCGACTCGCGGATAAACATTATCTACGATAGAAACATGCTTTTGATTGAGCGCATGTATGCGCTGATGATTTGCAATATTGCCTGTGTAAATAACAGGAATACCTAAATCAATTACATCGAGTAAATTTTGATATGCAACTTCTTTTTCACCAAAATTGGTTCCACCTGCAATGATGATAATATTAGGTTTTAGCTCTTTGATTTGTTCGATATGTTCTTGTTCAATACGATTTGCAGTAATTAAGTGAATGTTTGCTCCTGCATTTAATGCTGCTTCTTTAGCAGCTTTAGCTGTCATTTCATAAACGAGTCCGTGAACAGTTATCTTTAATCCTCCAGCTGCAGATGAAGAAGCTAGTATTTCACCACATGTTAACTCATCAACATTTAAAGACTGTTTTAGTTCATTGATAGCGGCATTTAGTCCAATGTTAACATCCGTATCAACCGTTGTTTGATGCATGCCACGGCCTAAAAACTTCACGTCATCACCATGAATTTGAAACGCGTTAACAACTGTTGTTGTACTGCCAATTTCTGCAACTAAACAATCAATTTTCATACATCATTTTGTGTTTCTTCACAATAAATGAAGCGACATCTTTACCTTTCGTTCCACGACTAAATCCTTGGTCCATACCATTTTCTTTAGCGATTTCAGGTGTGACTTGTGTTCCTCCTGCCAAAAGAATGAGTTTATCTCTAACACCTTTTTCAATGGCGTAATCATTTAGCTTTTGCATGTTCTTATAGTGTATGTCATCGTGTCAAATAATGAGT
>OBJA01000765.1_pt1 | contig 26176 bp, 16 predicted proteins | sample 1519751 | NCBI WGS metagenome assembly OBJA01 (sample SAMEA3881238, study PRJEB22517) | soil metagenome | biome: lake sediment; feature: soda lake sediment; material: sediment, water from around vicinity | place: India | collected 2013-12-23 | depth 3 m
TTAATTCTTAATTCTTAATTCTTAATTCTTAATTCTTAATTCTTAATTCTTAATTAAAAGATCTCTCCCCCATCCATCTCCCAGCCCGGCCAAACAAACCAACCCCATAGTCAGCCTTGTATCGGACTTGTATCGGACTTGTATCGGAGAATGTACAGTGAAAAAATCCTTCGGCAAATGCCCGGGTTTGTTCGGGTGATTGCCCACCTGCGGGATAATTTAAGATTTTAAGAATCCTAAGAACTGAAAATTTTAGAATTTTAGAATCGTGTTATATTCCACCTAAAATAACCAACCAATCACTATTCATTATTTCATAATTCTTAATTCTTAATTCTTAATTGCAATTACTCAGTCTTCAGGCTGTTCACCGGGTTGGTTGTCGCGGCCGTCAGGGCTTGCACAAGGGTTGCCATTACCCCTACGGCGGCAGCCAGAACACCCGATGCCAGAAACAAATACCAGTAGTGTATCAGCTCAATCTGGAAGGCAAAATTCTGTTTCCAGGCCGACACCACGTACCATGCCAGGGGCCAGGCGATCAGGTTTCCGATCACCACCCAGCCCGATAGGTCGCGAAGCAGCATTCCAATGATCCTGCCAACGGATGCACCCAGTGTTTTGCGGATACCAATTTCTTTTATCCTGTTGTTGATGCTGAAGGAAGTAAGGGCATACAAGCCCATAAAAGAGATCAGGATGGCCAGTATTGCCGCGGCGCTGATGAGCTTGTTGAGGCGTTCTTCCTTTCGGTACATCCCGGCAAACAGATCGTCAACAAACACATAATCGAAGTTGTAGTTGGGGTCGATGGCCAGCAACTTCTCCCGGAGCAGCTCAATGGTAGCGGGCAAATTCCCCGGGGCCACCCGGATGCTGATCTTGTTGAACCAGCTTTCGTACATTGTCAATGCCAGGGGGTCTATTTCGTTGTGAAGCGACATGAAGTTGTAATCGCGCACCACCCCGATCACCTTGCCCAGATGACGCCACACAAATACCTCTTTGCCAATGGGATCCTCAAGACCCAGCTTTCGCACGGCTGCCTCATTAAGGATAATAGCTGAGGAGTCGGTTCGCAATTCAGAGTCAAAGTCCCGGCCGGCAATGATCTCCAGGCCAAAGGTCTCCACATACCCGTGCTGTATCCGGTTCTCATGGATCATGACAGCCGAGGCAGGATCATCCCCTTTTTTGTAACCCGACTGCAGGCTTCTTTCCTCACCCGGTATGCTCTGTGAGGCTGAAACAGCCAGTATTCCCGGCTGCTGAAGCAACTCGGCCTTCAATGAAGTATAGGTCCTGAGGATGCTGGCCGGCATGTTGCGAACCGTGATGACATTCTCGCGGTCAAAGCCCAGGTCCTTGTGCTTCATATACTCCACCTGCCGGTGAAGCAGCAAAACCGAAGCCACCAGGAACACCGAGATGAAAAACTGAAAGATCACCAATGCCTTTCTCAGCAAAGCCCGCCTGCTGCCCCCTTTCACAAAGCCTTTAAAGACCCTCACAGGCTCAAAACGCGAAAGTATCATGGCAGGATAAAACCCCGAGAGCAAGCCCGTGGCCAGCACAAAGGCCAAAATGCCAGTAAAAAACAGCGGGTTGTGCCAGTATTCAAGCCTGAAAGACTCGTCCAGCACACTGGAAAAGGGGTGGATAAGAATCTGGTTGAGCAGCAGTGAGAACACAAAGGCAAAAACAGCCACCAGCACCGACTCTCCCAGGAACTGCAGGAACAGGTCGCGGCCCCGGGCACCCATCACCTTGCGCATGCCGATCTCGCGCGAGCGCTTCTCCGACTGGGCCGTGATCAGGTTCACAAAGTTAAAGATGGCAATCAGTATCACGCCGATGGCCAAAAAGCCAAAGACATACACATTGCGCATATCCCCCGTTTTGGAATAATCGTAATTGAAGCCCGAATGCAAAAAGATTCTTGACAGGGGTTGCAGCCCATGGCTGACACTGATGCCATGTGGGTTGAACAAATCGTTGACATGTTTGTCGGCCAACTCAATGGCCTTGCCTGTAAATGAGGCTTCATGGCTGCCCTGCCTCATCAGCAGGTAAGTAGGAAAAGAAATACCATTGTTTTGAACCTCAGCCCTTCCCCTGGTCTCCAGAGCCTGGAAACAAGCCAGCACATCAAACTGAAGGTGTGAATTGGCCGGGGCACCCTTCACCACCCCTGTAACCAGGAAATCCATGTTGCTGATCCTGATCACCTTTCCCATGGGATCCTCCCCGGGGAAATACCTGCCTGCTGACCTCTGGCTCAGCACCACAGTCATGGGCTCGTTAAAGGCCTGCAAGGCATTGCCCGACACCAGTGAGAAGTCGAAAATGTGAAAGAAGGTGGAGTCAACAAAATAAATCTGATCGCCCGTAAAACGCTTATCACCTACCAGCACACTACCCCCCCTGGGATAAACCCGGCAGGCATGTTCCAGTTCAGGCAATCCCTGAGTGACCACCATGGCTACATCCCCCTGGGTCATGGCGGCACTGATAATTTTTCCATCGGTCATCTCACCATTTATGGTGATCCGAAAGATACGGTCCGATTTCCGGTGGAAGTTGTCAAAACTAAGCTGGTGAAATACAAAGATCATCATCAGCACCGAAACAGAAAAACCTACTCCAAGTCCAATGATGTTGATCAGGGTATGTGCCTTATGCTTCAGCAACAGACGCCAGGCAATTTTCAGGTAATTCAGATTCATGATAAGAATATTTATTGAATATCACCTGCGACGAACCAGAAGCGGAAAAAGTTACAGCTATTTTAAATATTTATCATACCCCCTGCCGGGGTGAACATGGTGTTGCAGAATCAAAAAATATTTTTTACTTTTAATAAGCATTTGCTGATTAGCCGGTAATTTTCCGGCGGTTGACTGACCCTTGCTTTCTGCCGGCCCTGGAAGATTCCTGCCCATTCAGGTATCGGGCAGAAAGATCCGGATTCCCGCCAGGGGATCCCCAACGCCAGCCTTCAACGCCTCCCAGGGTGCGTGATAACTTCAATTGATGTTGCTCATTTAAATCCCGGGAAACCCTTCAGATACCTGCAGAAACAAAGCCCGATCATCCTGCGGAATGCAGTGGCAGTCGTATATCCGACCCCCTCCCAGGATTTGGAGGCATCGCCCATGCCGGCCTTTTTCAGGGCCGGATCACCTCCCCTGATTCCTGATAAAGATCAATGCAATGAGTTTAGAGCTTGAGTGGAATAAAAACAAAAAGATCCGGAGGAGGTGACGGCAGCAGGGCAGTTTGTTTGGTTATTAATCTTTGCGTTACAGGGCGTTTTTCTGAGGGCTTGTCTCTTTTGCAACTAATGAAACAAAAAACCGGGCAACCTTCCGCACCATCCAGTCAAAATCCGCCAAATATTGCACCAAACCTGTCAACGGCCGAATCACTCCTGAATTCCAGATTCCCGGTATTTCATTGCTCCTGCTCAACCTGTTTAGAATTCAAAAACAAAACATGATGAAAAAATTAATTACTCTGATGATGTTGGTGCTGGCCTTTTCACAATTGTGGGGCCATACACCCGCCCGGGCCGGGGAGGCTGAGCTGGCTGAAGATGCTGCGGGCACTTTTCTGGCAGCAGCCAGCATGTTGTGCCTGGAAGTGACCAGCCCGGATGAGAATTCTTTCTGGTTCTCCGGAACACAGGTTCATATTGAATGGTCATCTGTAGCTGCCGATTTTGTCAACATCTTCTATTCGTTGGATAATGGTGCGACCTGGCAGCTGATTGAGAAAAATTACCCTACAGGAGACCATTACAACCATTATGTATGGCTGGTACCCGAAATAAATGGTTTGTTTAGGCAGGCCAGGATCATGGTACGCAACATATATTACGATGATCACTTTGCGATCTCTCCCGCTTTTTCGCTTTGCAGCATGCCGGTTATTATTCGTGAACCCGAGCACTGGCAGGTGTTTGTTGCCGGAGAAGATGAGGTCATTCCAGTGGAATTTGAAAAAAGATTTGACTTTGCCCTAGACTATTCCATCCGCTGGGGCCTGGTATTTCAACCCGGGGAGCTGGGCAGTGGTACCGCCACCCAGCCGGGGATTTATCAGCAGGATGTTCCCCTGGATGAAAACACCTTTCCGGGGGAGTACCCGTTGGTGATCTCTTTCGAACTGCCCGGCTACAATGCTCAGAGTATTGCACAGGGTCCCACACTGATCATTGAAAGCACCCGGGAGAAGCCCAGGCTGGAAATAGCCGGGTGGACCCAGGAACCTTACTTCTACTCGGGGGACATCCAGGGTTTTTACTGGCAGGCTTATAAAGTTGATCACATCAACCTGTATTATTCCCTGGATGATGGCGCGCCCTGGGAGCCCCTTGCCCAGGTGTACAACAACTATGGGCCTACCTACAATTCAACGGTTTTCCAGGTACCTGCTGTTGAAACCATTTACCCGCAGGCACGCCTTAAAATAGAAAGTACCGATGACCCGGGGGTATTTGCCATCTCTGAGCCCTTCACCATTTCACCTGTTCCGGTGGAGATACGCCACCCCAATGCACAGACCGTACTGGCCCCCGGAGAACCCCTTGGGGTTGAGCTGTACCTGTGGCAGGACCTGCAACTGGAGCTGTATGTCATCGCACCTGATCAAGGGCGTTTGCCACTGGGAATCCTGAACGGCAGTGCAGGATTAAACACCCGCGATTTTGAGGTCCCCTGGACGGTTCCCGGCTACTACAAGCTGCTGGTGGTAGTCCAGAACATCCGTCATTTCACCAGTGAACCTTTCCTGGTGATGATTCCCGGAGCAAGCCTTGTTAGTCCCGACGAAAACTCCCTGTGGTTTTCAGGAAATTCTTACGGAGTAAAATGGTCACCATTTGGTGCCAGCAGGGTTGATGTCCTTTTTTCCCTGGATGACGGAGCCAGCTGGGAAATAATGGAGCAGGGTGTGATCCCCACTGAAAATTACTATCACGTAAATGTACCTGCCGGAATCGTGGGGGTCTTTCCTTCGGCCAGGATCATGGTACGCAATACCGATCATCCTGCCCACTTTATTGTGTCCCAGCCCTTTACAATCAGCGACCCGCCGGTAGTTATCATGGAGCCACAGCCCGGAGGGGTTTTTGATGTGGGGCAGGAATCAACCCTTTTGGTGGTGTTTGAGAAAAAATATGATTACACCATGGGCTACAATATCAGTTTAATATCCAATACCACCAATACTATATATGACCTGGGATTTGCTTATATTACCCAGCCCGGGGTTTATGAGCATGTTTTTGAATTGTATGATTTTTTCCGTCCCGGGCAATATACACTTGAATTTCATTATTTTGTATCCGACAGGGGAAGAGGTATCATAACAATGCCCGTCACGGTAAAAAACGATGCACCCCAGCTGGCAATATACCCGAGCTACCATACAGAGGGAGGCATTGCATATGCGGGCAGAGAACTGGGAATCCGCTGGAGGTCACTGAATGTTGAACAGGTGAACTTCCATTATTCCCTTGATGACGGGCAGTCCTGGAATCTGATTGAACCACTGGGTACTTCAGGGGGTGGTCCTGATGGTTTAGAAAATGTAACTTCCTGGCTGGTGCCTGATTTTCAGCAAGCCTACCCCCTTTCCAGATTTAAGATCGAAAGTGCTGTTGATCCCCAGTTATTTGCTATTACGGAAGCTTTTACCATTTCACCCTATCCACCGGTGCGAATCCTGTCGCCGGATGACCAGACCATACTTACCGAAACCGATCCCCTTGAGGTAACGGTTTATGTCTGGCATTACGGAGAGCTTGGCATCTCAAGCATTGACCCTGAAGGAAATGAAAACTTCCTGGGATCATCCAGCCGTCTGTACCAGGGAGAACACACCTTTGTTTTTGACTCTCCGGGACTTGTTGCCGGCTTCAACAGGGTTTTGGTTCAATTTGAACAGAGCCAGGTTTTAAGTGAGCCTTTCCTGGTGGTAGCAGCCGGCACCACCTATCCGGTTACCTTCAGCATTGACATGTCGGTGGCTGAAGATTTTAACCCCGATCTTCACCAGGTGTTCGTAACAGGCAGCTTCTGCAACTGGGCCGTTCCGGGCACTGCCAAGGCCATAGAGCTGGTACTTAGCGATGCCCGGCAGCTGATCTATTCGGCAACCATAGCAGTGGCAGCGGGCCCTTGCAGCTTCAAGTATTTCAGCGATGCTTACGGGCAGGGCTGGGATGGGGGCGAATGGGAAGGCGAGCCCCATCGCGAAGTGATGGTCTGGGAGGAAACCACCCTGAAGGACCTGTGGGGGGCTCACGAGCAGGTGTTCTTCCCCCTGGAGCTGCTGGCCGATCCCCCGGAAGGAGGCCTGGTGAGCCAGCCGGGCCAAAGCTTCAATGCCGGGCAACAGCTGGAACTGGAGGCTTCGCCACAGCCCGGATTTGTCTTTAAGGGTTGGAAAAAAGCCAACGGGCAGCTGATAAGCCAGGCCCCACTGTTTCAATACCGGATGCCTGCTGCCAGCACAACCCTGTGGGCGCGGTTTGAAAAAGCCACAGATTCACTCAAAGGGTTCAGCCTGTTTCCAAATCCTGCATCCAGGGTGGTGAACATTGACTCTGAGCTGAGAATTGAGCAGCTTGAAATTACCGACCTCAGCGGACGGGTGCTTGCAGAAAAAATCATTCATGACAACAGGGCCACTCTTTCGGTTGCTGATCTCCAGCCAGGCATTTATTTGCTAAGGATCCGCACCCCGGAAGGATGGAAAACCGGGAGGATCATGATCGTGCCGCAATAGCCCTAAATGAACTATCCACAGATCTTCACAGCTAATAAGGAGAAAACAAAGATCCGGTTTTTTTCTTACCTGTGATCATCTGTGGATAGTAACCCTTACAGATAATAAGCTTCTTAATTCTCCCTTACGCATCTCACACTCAAAGCCCCCCACATGTTATCCCGCAGTTGCAGGTCCTCAAACCACTGGCTTATTCTAACCCCCCAGGAAGGATCTGCCGTCCACCAATTGGCACTGGCATAGGGAGGCAGGTAATCGTCATCTCCGATCAGGCTGCCGGGTAATGCCGAAAAGCCAAAGTCATCGGTGCCAGTGTTCTGGCTGTGCTCTCTCCAGCGTGGGTGGCGGGTGGTATTACACCCAAATCCAAGAGGATTGTTCACCTGCCTGCAGGATTTCAAGGCATTGGCCAGCCCGTTGGTGATCTCATATTTCCCGGTCAGGTAATCTTTCAGCTGCTGCCATTCCTCAAGGGTTGGCAGATGCCATCCTGCCGGACAAGCTCCCCGGGCGGCCTCCTGATCGTATAAAACCCCGTAATTCCTGTAGTTTTCAGTTGCCAGGGCCTCATCCAGGCTGTAGCCTTCAAACTGGTAGACATAATATAACACGGGGCCTTCCGAAAAAGGATTTGAGAGCCGGGGCAGATACTTCATGTTCTCCTTAAGCCAGCACTGGCTGCCAATAAGCACCGTTTGGTAAACATTCCCGTCGCGGGCGTCGGTGATCGTGGGCATACCCGGACAAGGCTGCCCGTCGCTGCCCGTATCCATTGCCCATGGGATGGTGGTAACCATTCCCTGGTTGGGCACCAAAAGGTTGTTTTTGTCCTGCAGCTGCACCTGCCCGTTGAGGTCAAAATCCCCTTCCAGGTATCCACTGCTGCCTGCCTGTGGCACCCAGTACCGGGTGATATCTTCCTCGGAAACCCTGCCATCCCCGTCAGCATCTCCACCCGGCAGCCCATAAACCCCATCTGCCAGTTGTTTCTGCCCGCCTCCGTAAGCCTGCTGCTGCCCGCGGGAGAAGTCCCAGGAGTACGATCCATCTGCCGGGGTTAAGGCCTCTGCCGACATTACAGGAAGGTGGTTTAGATGATATACAACAACATGCATGCCATGCCGAAAAAAAACATTGAACTTCAGAGGCTGGCCATCAGCTCCCTTTATGGCACCGTCGGCGTGCAGCAGTGCAGCCTGCCGGGCCACCACACTTTTATAATATGCCAGCTCAGGTCCTGGTGCATCGCGCAGCTCCACAAGCACCCAGTCCACCACATCCGTACCCATATTCCCTACCCGTTCAATTCCCTTGTGAAACCACAGGGGTTGTCCGGTTTCTATTTCGGACATATCCTTGCCAAAGGGCTGGACTAAAGGCAACAGCCCCTGTTCATTAAGCAGGGTGTGCATCAGCCGTGGGCCATTGGGGGCAAATACACCCTCTGCAACAATCTTTATGCCAGGCTCCCTCGAGGGATGAACAACAGAAAATTCTTCACTATGAATGGCCGCGCCCGATTTCTCGTGATAGACTACGATCTTGTTCATCCTGTCAGGATCAAACAAATTCGCGGGTGCCTGGATGGTGAATGTCCCTTCTTCAACAAATTCCCCCACCAGGATGAATAGCCCCTCATCGAAGGTTGGCTTCCAGATGTTGATCTCCGAAGCCTTCCTGATGTCAAGGATAATTTCCAGGTCCTGCCCATGTTCAATGACCGTTTCTTCCGTTGGCTGAATGATCACCAGGGGCGGATCGGCGATGAAAAACACTCCCGAATCAGCATATAGCAAAGGCTGCTGATGGCTGCTGATGCGGATCATATACTGCCCCTCAGGGGTTGGAATGTCCAGGGGCACAGGCCAGGAATAGCTGTTGATGGCCCAATGGTTTATGCCATCGCGGGAGGCAACGGCTTCTGCCATCAACTGCCAGCTCTGCCCCTTGTCGGAAGAAAGGAAAATGTCAACAAGGGGGATATTCACCGAATTCCAGGCAACAGATGCGGTCTGGCCTTTCAGCAGGGTGTCGCCCTGGGCCGGGGAGGCAAGCTGCAGGGAGGGCTGGTCATTGACGATGGAAAATTCAGGGCTTCGGGCCTTAAAAAACAAATACCCCTCCACCTCGTATACCATGCTCAGGAAAAAGTTTCCGGAAGGCACTGTGAGGGGCAGGCGGTTTTCGATTGTGTGCATGCCCTTTCCTGAAATGCTGCCTGAGGCGATCTCCCGGGCTCCTCCCAAATCCCACCAATGAAGGTACAGGGTGTAATGCAGCGTTTGATCCTCCAGCATTTCCACCCGTACAGGCAGCTGGTTTTGCTGGCTTGCATCATGGGAGGATCCTTCCCCCGGATCCACAAACCGGATGATCTGCCCCTGCAGGGTGAACACCTGCGAATAGCCCACCACCTCCTGATCTTCCGAATCCCGGAGCATGATCAGGCTGTGGGGATAAATTCCGGAAAATTCGGGAATCCGCCAGGAGTACGACAACCCGTAATAAGGGGTGTAGGAGTTGACTCCGCTTTGAATAAGATTCCAGGAATTGCCATTGTCCATCGAGTAAAAAATGTCCACCTGTGAAACATCCTGCGACTCCCAGGTTATGGTCAGCATGCTTCCCGACAAACCCACACTGCCCGCTTCAGGCCGGGAGACGTTGATGTATTTTGCTGCAGCTGAAAATGCCGGCAGCAGGCAAATCAGCAGAAAAGCCAGCTTAACCCTGTGAATAAGTTTGGTTTTCATACAAAATAGTTGTTGTTGCTACAGAAAAAGAGAGGTATCGGAAGATTCGATGTTTGGGTTAAATCCGGGGGCAACCTGTAAAACCCAACAGATTAGGCACCCGTATGTCAGAGACAGGATGTGCCCGGCAAACAGGATTCAGACCAAAATCCTGGGAGGAAATATGGGTATAAGTTAATAAATATTTGGCAAATGCAAAAAAGGTCTGAAGGCGGAGAAATCAACCCCCCTTATTCTACCTGTTGCGGGAAAGTTATGAAGTGATGAAGTAATGAAGAAAATTGCCGGATAAAGTGATTCTCAATTTGGCAGGTCGGAACTAAAATTACATCATGGCTTTTTATTCAGACATTTGGGTTTTCTTCAATCTCCAGGATTTTGGCTTTAGCAGATTGACAGATTGGCCAATTAGTGTTTACCTGATTCCAATTTAATTTCGTTGAAGGTTTTATTTCTCAACCAATCAACCCGAAGAACCTGAGGATTGTACAACAAAAAGAGGGACTCCATATCTGATACATTTTTGTAAAATTTATTCTTTAAATTGTAAATTTGCATTGACAAATCAGCGCAATTTAAACGCAATATATTTTATGGATGTTTTTTTTATCGTTGTGATTATATTCCTGCTGCTGAACATCGTGCTGGGGTTATTGCGTGTGTGGAAGGGCCCAACGGTTGCCGACCGCCTGCTTACCACCCAGCTGTTCGGCACAACGGGAGTAGCCATATTATTGGTTCTGGCGGGTTATTATAAGGAGCTTACCCTGCTGAATGTGGCCATTACCTTCAATGTGCTGGCCATTCTGCTGGTGATCTGCCTGGTGCAGGTTTGGAAGAAAAAGAAGGGGGAAAGCCCATGAGCCTTTACGACATCATCACGGTGATCCTCCTCATGGGGGGGTGTTTCTTTTTCCTGGCGGGGACTCTCGGGGTGCTTCGTTTCCCGGATTTGTTCTCACGTCTTCATGCCCTTACCAAGGCCGACAACCTGGGCCTTGGCCTGATAGCTGCGGGCATGGCACTACATATTGCATCTCCCTGGGCAGCGCTTAAGATCTTCTTCATCTGGCTATTCACCCTGTTGGCCAGCTCCTCTTCCTGCTACCTGATCGGCCGCTTCCATAGAGAACAAAATCCAACCGGCAACAGAAAGGACCAAACATGAACGTACTGATCGACCTCCTATTGGCCATTCTCACCATATACCTGGGCATTCAGTGCCTGCTTGCTCCAAGGCTGACACAGAGTGTCTTCCTGTTTTTTGCCTTTGGGCTGGCACTGGCACTGGCATGGATACGTCTTGGGGCGGTGGATGTGGCCATCACCGAGGCGGCTATTGCTGCCGGCTTCCTTGGGGTACTGTTCCTGGATGCTTTAAGGGACTTCTCACCCAGGGTTTCCGACCATGGGGCTGTTAACAGTGGTGGTACCAGGGGTAACACCTGGAGGCAGTTGCTGCCCAGGCTGGCCCTGGTGGCGGGGCTGGGGCTTTTCCTGCTCATTGCACTGGAGGCAATCTGGAAAATTCCCCATGGGGGTGGTTTGACGGCAGCTGCCCAAACCCTGCTCCCACAATCGGGGGTTGAGCACCCTGTCACGGCCGTGCTGTTGAACTTCCGAGCCTACGACACCTGGCTTGAGATCGGGGTCATCCTCCTGGGCCTGCTGGCCATCTTTGCCGCCGCAGGCGTAAAGCTGTACAGCAAACCCGGGACAACGGCCCGCGACCCCTTGCTGAGGCAGGTGATCGTGTTTTTTACCCCGGTCTTGTTCCTGTTTGGGGCTTTCCTGCTGTTCATCGGGAAGACCGGGCCCGGGGGCGCATTCCAGGCCGGGGTGCTGTGGGGGGCTATCGGAATATTGATACACCTGGGTGGCTGGCCAGTCTTCGCCCTGATACCCAGGTGGCTGCGTCATCTGCTGCTGACTTTGGGGCTGGGGTTTTTCATCATCCTGGGTTTCATCCTCATAGCCATGGGAGCAGCCCTTTTTGAATACCCCAGGGCTTATGCCGGATTGCTGATACTGATCATGGAAACACTGGCTGCAATTAGCATCGCCGCAGCCCTGACCGCCATATTTGCCAATCTGAACCAGATGAAAGAGGAAACCGAAGAAATTTTATCCAGTAAATAAATATGGAAACCTATCAAATATATAGTTTTACCTCTGCTGTGCTTTTTGTCATAGGCATAGGGGGTGTTTTTGCCGCCAGGCATTTCATCAAAAAGATCATTGCCACCATCATCATGGGGGGCGGGGTGTTCCTTTGTTTTGTAAGTTTTGCCCAGCGTGATGCCCTTGATTTTGCCGACCCTGTACCCCACGCCCTTGTGATCACGGGCATCGTTGTGGCGGTGGCTTCGGCTGCTTTCGCCCTTGCCCTTGCCCGCGGCATTTACCAGCTCAGCGGAGAAGAATCTTTTACAAACGACCAATGACCCATCTGCCAACATCATCATTGCCTGCCCTTCTGGTGGGATTGCCCATACTGATGGCCACCCTGAGCCTTTTTTTCAGAACGGGGGGAAAGGCTGTGGTGGGCCTTACAGGAAGCTTTCTCACGGCGGCCCTCTCGCTGATTGCATTGCTGGAAGTGATCCACAAGGGAACAGTCATTCATATTCTGGGAGGCTGGGAACCTCCCCTGGGGATACTGCTGCGCATTGATCCGCTGGCTTCGGTGTTCATCGGGCTGGTTGCCGCAGTGGGGATATTCATCAGCCTGTATGCCTGGTGGTATTTCCGCACCCGGGAGCCTGGTCAGGGTAAATACCCCCTATTCTGGCCTTTGTGGCTTTTCCTGTGGGCAGGAATGAACGGACTGTTTGTCTCCAACGACCTGTTCAACCTGTATGTCACCCTGGAGGTGGTTGGCATCTGCGCGGTGGCCCTGGCAGTGCTCTCGGGCAAGACAACTGCCATGAAAGCCGGGCTGCGTTACCTGCTGGCTGCCATAACCGGCTCTATGGCCTATTTGTTCGGGGTAGCCCTTATCTACGGGAGTACAGGTACACTCGACATCGGGCTGCTGGGGCAGATTTTGGAGCCAGGCCCCACTACCACCTTTGCCCTGCTGTTGATCACCCTGGGGCTGATGATTAAAATGGCCGGCTTTCCGTTTCATTTCTGGCTTCCCCCGGCCCACTCTGCTGCCCTTGCCCCGGTGAGCGCGGTGCTGTCGGCCCTGGTGGTGAAGGCGGCCTTTTACATCCTGCTTCGCCTGTGGATGGAAATATTTGGGGGATCACTCACTTTTGCCGCCGGGCAACTGATCGGGCTGGCCGGAGCAATAGCGGTGATATGGGGTTCATGGCAAGCTTTCATGCAAACCAGCCTGAAGCTGATCGTGGCCCATTCCAGCGTAGCCCAGCTGGGTTACCTGCTGATGGTCTTTCCGCTGTTGATACTGGCCCCGGGAGTGAGGCCTGAGTCAGCCGACTGGCTTATCCCAGCCTGGACTGCCGGTGTTTACCAGGTGGTAGCCCATGCTTTTGCCAAGGCATCATTTTTTCTCTCGGCGGGAATCATCGTCATGGCCCTGGGCCACGACCGAATTGAGTCGCTGCGCAACCTGGTGGGTAATATGCGCATGACCGCCCTTTCCATAAGCATTGCCGGGGTCAGCCTGATCGGGCTCCCCCCCAGTGGCGGCTTTATTGCCAAATGGATGCTTTTGAAAGGAGTGTTCCTAAGCGGTCAATGGTGGTGGGCCCCGGCCATACTCACCGGCAGCCTGCTGACGGCCGGATATGTATTTATGCTGCTGCGTCTGGCTTTTGCTCCCGCCCGTGAAACCGACATCTTCCGCCCGGTGCCCAGAAGCCTTGAAGTGTGTGCCCTGTTGCTGGCCCTGGCTTCCTTTCTGATCGTATTCCCTGCAGATTACCTGGTGCAGTTCCTGGAAGGCAGCCAGGTATTTGGTACTGGCGTTGAATCCATACTGAAAGGAGGTTGGCTATGGTAACAACCAGCATACTTCCTTTGCTGATACTGATCAGCTCACTGGTGCCCGGCATCATGATCCTTATGCTGCGCGAGGAACAAGTGGGCCTTCGCACTTTTCTGAACCTGTTCGGCGCCGTTGCCAAGGTGGCCCTCATCGGATGGGTATTTGCAGGTTACCTGCGGGGGGTGGAATATTCATTTGTCTTCAGCCTGGCCCTTGACCTTAGCTTTACCCTGCGGGTGGACCAGCTGGGATTGTTGTTTGCCACCCTCTCGGGGGTGCTATGGCTGGTGACAACCCTGTATGCTATCGGCTATCTGGAAGGGGGGCCCCACCGCAGGCGGTTTTTTGCCTTTTTCAGCTTCTGTGTGACAGCCAGCACAGGCATTGCCTTGTCGGGAAATGTACTCACCTTCTTTATCTTTTACGAATTCCTCACCCTGTCGACCTATCCGCTGGTGGTTCACCGGGGCACCGATAAGGCCGTAGAAGCCGGAAGAACCTATCTGTGGTATACCATCGGCGGAGGAACGGTGTTATTTCTGGGAGTGGTGGGTTTATTTGTTGTGGCCGGCCCCATTTACTTCGGGCAAACTGATATCATTGCCGGGCTGATACCCGAAAACACCACCCAGCTGACAATACTGTTTTTCATCATGCTGGCTGGCCTGGGAGTTAAGGCAGCGATTTTTCCCCTGCACGGCTGGTTGCCCGTCTCGATGGTTGCCCCTGCCCCGGTAAGCGCTCTGTTGCATGCGGTAGCCGTGGTTAAGGCCGGAGCTTTCGGCATTGTTCGCCTGGTGTACGATGTCTACGGCATCAGGACGGCCGGAGAATTGAACCTGCTGCCTCCCCTGGCCATCTTTGCTGCATTTACTATAATCTACGGTTCCATCCGGGCCTTGTTCCAGGATGACTTTAAAAAACGACTGGCCTACTCCACTGTCAGCCAGCTCTCGTATATAGCATTGGGGGTTGCCATCACCGGGATGCTCAGCACCACGGGGGCCGTTGTCCACCTGGTGCATCAGGGCATCATGAAGATCACCATGTTCTTTGCCGCAGGCAACGTGGCCGAAACTTACGGTTATAAGAAGATCAGTGAGCTGAACGGTATAGGCCGCCGCATGCCTCTTACCATGGGGGCCTTTACCATAGCGGTATTTGGCATGATCGGGCTTCCCCCGGTTGCAGGCTTTGTCAGCAAGTGGTACCTGGGCCTGGGTGCTGTTGAGGCCGGCAGCTATTGGGTGGTACTGGTTCTTCTGGCAAGCAGCGCCCTGAATGCTGCCTATTTCCTGCCTATCCTTTACCGGGCATGGTTTTGCGAACCCGACTACCAGGCTACGAGGCTGCGTCCGGGCCGGCTGGAGACCCAGGCTTTCCTGCTGATCCCGGTGGTGGTCACCGGCCTGCTTTCCCTGGCAGCCGGGATGTTTGCTGCAACCAACTTCAGTCCCCTTGCCATTGCACGTGAAATCGCCGAAAAACTTTACCTGCTATGATCTGGTTTCTCACCATAATCCTGCCCTTGCTGGCCGCCATACTCACCGCCTCCTTGCCTGCCGCAAAACGGGGCTCCCCCGGGCCTGTCCTGGCCATGGCTACCCTGCCTGCCCTCTGGCTGGGGCTGGTGGAAATGCCAGGAGTCACGGCACAGTGGTTTGTGCTGGAAGCACAGTTTTCACTGGATGCAACAAGGCGGATCCTGATGCTGCTGACAGCCATACTATGGGCCACCTCCGGGCTGTTTGCCGGCTCCTACCTTAAGCAGGATACCCGCAGGGCAGAGTTCTCATTTTATTTCGGGTTGACCATGGCGGGGAATTTCGGACTGCTGATATCGGCAGATGCACCCTCCTTCTACACCTTCTTTGCCCTGATGACCTTTGCCTCCTATGGCCTTGTCATCCACAGCCGCACCCCCTTTGCCCGCAGGGCGGCAAAGATCTACCTGGTGATGGCCATCATCGGGGAGCTGTTTTTGATTACCGCCATATACCTGGCCGTGCAAAGCGCAGGAAGCATTCTCCTGGTGGACATACCTGCTGCCCTGGCAGAAGACCCCCAAGGGCGGCTGATCTTCCTGCTAGCCCTGATTGGCTTCGGGGTAAAGGTGGGAGCAGTTCCCCTGTATTTCTGGCTTCCCCTGGCACACCCGGCAGCTCCCGCCCCGGCAAGCGCCGTGCTTAGTGGGGCAATGATCAAAGCGGGCCTGGTTGGCTGGATGCACTTTGCCCCGGTGGGACTGGTTCATTGGCCTGGAATGAGCCTGCTGATGGTGATCCTGGGCTTTGCTGCCGCCCTGGGGGCAGCCCTGATAGGCCTGACACAGGTTGACCCCAAGACCAACCTGGCCTATTCAAGCATCAGCCAGATGGGTATCATGACCGTGCTGCTGGGCATTGGGTTGTACGGGGGAATACCGGCCGCCCTGCTGCTCCCTTCCATTGCACTTTATGCATACAACCACGGAACAGCCAAAGCCCTTTTGTTTCTGGGTACGGCCCTGCCCCCAAAGGTGGCTGGCTCCTGGCGCATTCTCATGTGGGCAGCCCTGGGGCTGGGCGTGCTGGCCATTGCAGGAGGCCCGCTTACCGGTGGCCTCTGGACCAAATACCTGCTGAAAAACTTCCTTGGCCAAACAGAACTGCCCCAGGCCCAAACCTTCCTGATCCTGCTGACACTCTCGGCAGTGACAACCACTTTATTGCTGAGTCGCTTCCTGCACCTTCTGCACCAGCAAAAGCCCGCCTCCGGAAAGGGGGCACCCGCATTCCTTCTTCCATGGCTACTGCTGCTGATTGCCGGTGGATGGTGGACCATGACGCCCTTGCTGCTTCCCCCGGAGTTGCTGAACCATGTTGCTGCAGATAAGGGCATCACGGGCTTTTTCCTGAACCGGCTGAATAACTGGAACGCCCTGTGGCCTGTAACCCTGGGGGTGGTGCTGATGGTCATCAGCCTGAGGTTCGCCACCCTGAACTGGTGGCCAACAAAAAAGGCCGTCATTCCGGCAGGCGACCTTCTTCACATCATCCTGCTGGCTGCCGATCCCATTGCAAAAGTTCTGGGAAAGGGCATTTCATTGCTGAAGTCCTTTATGCAATCGCTTAACAGCCCCGAGAGGATCCTGAATAAGATCCTGGATAACCCCCGAACCCCACAGGTCAGTGCCTCGGCTGAAAACTTACTGCGGCGATGGGAGTTTGTGGGAATCGGGTTTTTTATATTTTTCCTGAGCTTGTTTCTCTTCCTAAGATAACTGCTATGATGAGTAAAAACGGCGAAAAACTGAAACTAAGAGTCCTGCTAAAAAGCTTCCTGTTGCGCTTTGCCTTATTCGCCGCGGGCTGGCTGATTCTGACAGGCGGGCCACAGCTTGGCGACATTGGGTTTGTGATCATCTTTTTGGCAGTTACCACAGTAATCAGCCTGTTCAGCCTGGCCCCCGGGCAATGGGATTTCCGCCCCCTGGGAATGCTGCGGTTTTTCCCCTATTTCATCATCACAGCCCTTCGGGGTGGCTGGGATGTGGCCCGAAGGGTCTTCTTCCGAAACATACCCATTGACCCTGATTTTGTGACAATCCACCACGACCAAAATCCCCAGAAGACCCTGATCCTTGCCTGGGTGATCAGCCTGCTGCCAGGTACCGCCAGCACACTGATCACCCACGACAGCATCGTGGTTCATGTTCTGGACAAAAAACTCCCTGTAAGCCAGGAGATCCGCGAACTGCAAAGAAGGATTGATGAAATGCTATAGGGCAAATTAAGAATTAAGAATTAAGAATTAAATAGTTAATAAATATGATTTAAATGCTAACGTGGGTGCCCGGTTTGTGGAATTTGTTTTTAATTCATGATGGAAAAGAAGAATTCGTGTAATTATTTTGTTCGTGTCGGACAAATTTTTCCCGGCTCTTGTCCGATACAAGTCCGATACAAGTCCGATACAAGGCTTACTGGGTCCGTCCCGGCACAACCTATACCCAAAGAAGGATAAGTTTTGTTGCTTGAAGAAGAAAAAGAACCTCTGTCCAGGGAATTATTGACTAATTACAAATATTACACCAGCTGGAATGAAAACTTTAATAAATATTGAAGACTGGAATAGGAAAGAACATTTCCTTTTCTTTTCAAAATTTGAAGAACCCTTTTTTGGCATCTCGGTTAAAGTAGACTGTACAACAGCATATGATAAAGCAAATGAACAGAAGGTTTCATTCTTCCTCTATTATTTATACAGGGCTTTAAAAGCGGCTAATGAAGTTGAAAATTTCAGGTACAGAATCATTGATGATCAGGTATACCTGTTCGCTTCGGTAAATGCTTCACCAACAATAAACCGTCATGATGGAACCTTTGGTTTTGCTTATATGGATTACCATGAAAAGGAAAGTAAGTTTTACCAGGAGGCTTTACTGGAGATTGAAAACGTAAGAAACACAAACAGCTTATTGCCAGCATTATCAGGAGAAAATGTCATTCATTTTTCTGCAATACCATGGCTTGATTTTACCAGCATATCCCACGCGAGAAGTTTTTCACACCCCGACAGTTGCCCCAAGATATCATTTGGGAAAGTAACGGATGAAAATGGAACCAAAACTATGCCCGTTTCCGTTCATGTCCATCATGCACTCATGGATGGGTATCATGTAGGTTTGTTTATAGAAAAATTCCAGACCCTGCTTAAGAAATAAAATAAAGGCGCCGCCCGGAAACCCAAACCTTTCGCGGTGTTTTAAGGGGATTTGGCACCCTGGTTATTCTTGCAGGCCGCTCTCTTTGAACTTCTTTTCAGGATACCGTGAAGGAGGCATTATCCACTGGTCTCATTTTTTCCCATTGTCTAATAAATTATACATCAGGCTCTTGTTTATTTAATTCAAAACACATATATTTGATAGCAATGAAATATATGCCATGGATATTGTCCTGAAAAGCTGTTTTATGGCCCTTTTTATCTGCCTTTTGGGTAGCCGGGGTTTGCCCACACAGCTGAAGGCCGCAAATATGCAGGGCTCCGGGCTTTCATGTGGGCGACAGGAGTTATTTATCAAAAGACAAGAATATTGAGGAAACCAAAAGGATGGGCTATTTACCCTGTTAAGGAACAAAAAGACCTTGGAATATTTGCTTCATTGTTCTATGGTGAAACACTTGTCGGCCGGCACAACTGCCGTTGTTAACGAACACGTAGTAGTGGGCGAGGCGATCAATGTGATGATGTGGCAATGTGGTAATTGAAATATAAAGAATTATGAATTAATGATCAATGAGGGATGGACCTTTTTAGCTCTCAGCTTCTCAACCTTCTCTCAAAACATTAAACCAAGAAAGCTATGAAAAAGATACTGTATGGCCTTCTGGGACTTTTTGTTGTCCTGATTTTGATTATTGGGGTAAACACCTTCAGGTTCCGTTCCTTGCAGATGGATGCTGAACCTGCCATCCTGCCCGAATTTGGCTCTCGAAGCCTGGCCAATCTTTCCAGGGCAATAAGCTACCCCACCATCTCATACGAAATGGGATTGCCCATTGATACGGTGGCATTCAGGGCTTTTCACCAGTTTCTTGAACAAACTTATCCCCTGGTTCATGAAAGGCTTGAAAAAGAGGTTTTCTCGCAATTCAGTCTTTTGTACAAATGGGAAGGCAAAAATCCCGGTCTGAAGCCGGTGATCCTGATGGCCCATATGGATGTGGTGCCCGCCCCTGACCAGGAGCGATGGGAGCACCCCCCCTTCTCAGGAGCCAATGATGGTACCTTTATATGGGGTCGGGGCACAATTGACGATAAAGGCCAGCTTATTGCAATTCTTGAAGCGGTGGAAAGGCTTATAGAAGAAAAATTCCAGCCTGAGCGTACCATCTACCTCTCTTTCGGACATGATGAAGAAATCCTGGGTGCTTATGGCGCCAAACAAATTGCCAATACCCTGAAACAAAGAGGGGTAGAAGCAGAATTTATCCTGGACGAAGGATTATCAATAAACAAGGGTATTATACCCCTGGTCAGCAAAACGGCTGCATCTGTGGGCATTTCCGAAAAAGGATATATGTCGGTGGCACTGACTGTGGAAATGGAAGGCGGGCATTCGTCGTATCCCGAAAAAGAGACTTCCGTCACGGTACTCAACCGCGCTTTACACAACATAATCCGCAAACCCATGAAAGCCTCCGTATCGGGTTCGGTAATTGAATTTATCCGCTATACTGGGCCCGAAATGCCGCTTCTGCCCCGGGCTGTTTTTGCAAACCTTTGGTTGTTTGAAAAACTCATCATTAAAATGTATGAAGGCAATAATGCGGGCAATGCTGCTGTCAGAACTGTCAGTACTCCCACCATCCTGACTGCGGGTGTAAAAGACAATGTGATTCCAACAAAAGCCCAGGCAGTTGTCAATTTCCGGATGATATCCGGGGAGACATCCCATGATGTATTGCAGTATCTGGACAGGGTGATTTCGGATGAGCGGGTGAAAATATCTGTTGTTGGCGAAATTGATGAACCTTCGCCCGTTTCGCCCGTGAATTCTTTTGGCTTCCAAACCATTCACAAAACCATAAAACAAGTTTTTCCGGAGGTTATTGTGAACCCGATGTTTATGCTTGGTGCTACTGACAGCAGGCATTTTACTGATGTGAGCGATAATATTTACAAATTTTTGCCCCTGACCCTGTACCAGGAAGATCTGGCCAGGGCACATGGCCTGAATGAAAGGGTAGGCATTGATTGTTACCTGAAAGCAATCGGGTTTTATTACCAGCTGATCAGAAATGTTCAGACTTGAAGCAAGGTCTCATGTCTCAGGTGCCGCGTTATCCGGTGTCCATCCCCTGGATTTCTTCATCTGTATTCATCAGTTTCTTTATCTGTGTTCATCTGTGGAGGTCTTGCTCCGAACCAAATATTTCTTATATTTGGATTGAAAATCAGCACTTAAAACTACATGAGTGTTGATTGTTTTTTCTGCTCTGTTCTTTGTAAGGTTCTTTACAAGGTAAGTGGATCGACCCGGCTGGATTACTAGCATTTTTCACATTTTCTTTTCTTTTGACCATAGATTCGAGCTTTCCTGTGGCTTTTGTATTCTGTAATTCTAAAAATCAAAACAATGTCTGAGGAATTTAAAAAAAGCGAGGCTAAGCTTTGGAACAGGAAGCGCTCCAATAATATCAGGCCGCTGCTCCGGGAACTTAAGTGGCCATTGCTGGCAGCCCTTTGGCTTGGCTCCTTCGTTTTGGGGTTCATCGGTTTTGGGACTTACCTCTCAGAAGCGGGAGAAAGATTTAGCAGCTTAGACCTATTGTATCGGTCCCTGCAACTTATTGCCCTGGAGTTTCGGATAGTTGCCAGCCCTGTGCCCTGGCAGCTTCAGCTGGCCCGGTTTCTGATTCCCGGTTTGGCTGCCTATGCTGCAATCCAGGCCCTTTTAACCATTTTCAGCGAACAGTGGCAACTTTTCAGGCTTCGCTTTATTAAAAACCACGTGATAATTTGCGGATTGGGTGAAAAAGGCCTGCGGCTGGCCGGGGAATTTAAAGAATCGGGCTACCGGGTGCTGATCATTGAACAAAACAAGGAGAACCTGCTTCTTGATCAGTGCCTGAAACAGAAGGCCATCGTCCTTCAGGGAGATGCCACCAGCAGCAGTTTGCTTCGCAAGGCAGGGGTACAAAGGGCAAAATACCTGCTGGCAGTTTGCCCCAACGACGGCACCAATGCCGAAATAGCCCTGCAGGCCCGCCAGATTGTTAAAAACAGCAAGGGCCGGGTGCTGACGGCTTTTGTTCATGTAATTGAGCTGGAATTGTGCAACCTTTTAAAAGCCTGGGAGCTAGCCGTTGATGCCGAAAGGTTCAGGCTGGAATTTTTTAACGTGTTTGAAAGGGGGGCAAGGCTGATGCTCAGGGCATATCCTGGCTGGCAACAACAAATGCAGGCCATGGAGGGCCGGCCCAGGATGCTGGTTGCAGGGCTTGGAAAAATGGGCAGAAGTCTTGTGGTTCAGGCTGCCCGCGATTGCTGGCTTCAGAATGAAATAAACAAAAAGAAACTACAGCTCACGGTTATTGACAAGGTTGCCAAATCAAAGGTGGAGCTTCTGCATTTAAAGTATCCCCAACTCGGCAAGGTCTGCGACTTTAATGTGCTGCAGATTGAGGAAAACAGCCCGGATTTTGAGAGGGGGGAATACCTTTATGATTCCCAGGGCCGGCCCCTGGTTGATGTTATTTATATATGTTTTGACGATGATGTGCATGCCATGGTGAGTGCACTGATTCTATCGCGGCTTTGCCGAAAACACAATATACCCATTATTGCCTGCATGAGCAGGCAGGCAGGCCTGGCCAGCCTGATCAGGGAGGAGAGCCAGGCCCTTGACCTGGAGAACATCCACAGCTTTGGACTGCTTGACATGACCTGCAATCTGAACGCCCTGCTTGGGGGCAGCCATGAAGTTATTGCAAGGGCCATTCATGAAGATTATGTAAACAGCCAGAAACTACTGCGGGAAACTTCACTCAGCAACCCATCCATAGTCAGCTGGGAGGAGCTGCCCGAAACCCTGAAAGAGTCAAACCGCCACCAGGCTGCACACATCGAAGTGAAAATGAAGGCCATCGGTTGCGGCATAAAGCCCCTGCACGACTGGAAGGCAGCTTCCTTTACCTTCGAGGCAGAGGAGATCGAGCAACTGGCCGAGCTCGAACACCAGCGCTGGATGGAAGAGCGCCGGCAAAACGGCTGGGTTTACAAGCCCGGGCAGAAGGATATAAAAAAACTTACAAGCCCACATATGGTCCCATATGAACAGTTATCATGGGAAATCAAGGAACTGGACAGAAACATGATCAGAAACCTGCCGGGCTTTCTTGCCCGGGCAGGTTTTCAGATATACCGAAGGAACTGAAGGGGCATGGGGCAATGAGACAATGAGACGATGTGACGATGAGATGATTAGCAAATTAGCAGATTAGCGGATTGACAGATGAGCAACTCCTCAACTCCTCAACCCCTAAACCTCTCAACCTCTCAACAGGAACAAAAAAAAAGGCCATGGCAAGCATCATCGAAGGTTTTGAGTACGACATTTTCATCAGCTACCGCCAGAAGGACAACAAAGGCGACAGATGGGTGAGTCATTTTGTGGATGCGCTCAAAACAGAGCTGGAAGCTACTTTTAAGGAAACTGTGTCGGTTTACTTTGATGAAAACCCCCACGACCGCCTGCAGGAAACCCACCACGTGGCAAAGAGCCTGGAGGCAAAGCTGCGGTGCGTGATCTTCATCCCCATCCTGTCGCAAACATACTGCGACCCCACAAGCTATGCCTGGCAGTTCGAACTCCTGCCCTTTAATAAAATGGCTGCAGAAGACCAATTCGGCAAGGAAATAAAACTAAGGGGCGGTAACTATGCCAGCAGGATACTGCCTATACGAATTCATGAACTTGAACCTGAAGATATTGAACTGTTTCAGCAGCAAACCGGTAGTGTACTCAGGGCCATGGATTTCGTGTTCAAGACTGCCCAGGGAGTGAACCGTCCCCTGCGCCCCCAGGAAGACCACCCCGGCGACAACCTGAACAAGACCTTTTACCGCGACCAGGTCAATAAAGTGGCCCATGCTATCAGGGAAATCATCCTGGGCATGAAAGCAGTGGCCCGCACCCCCGTAAAGGAAGAAGCCAGGCAGAGGATACAGGCAGAACGGGTGATGGAAAAATTTAACCTTGCCAAAAAAGCCGGCAATGGAAAAAAATCCTGGCAAAGGGTCCTTTCAGGTGTTTTCTTAATCCTGGCAATCATCTTTGCCGGCATGTTCATTTACCCCGAAATATTTAAGGCCGACAGGCTGGAAATGCTAAGAAAAAAAGGCCAGGTATCGGTGGCAGTAATGCCATTCCAGAACCTTAGCAGGGATCCCTCCAGGGATTTCTGGGAGGTGATGATACAGGACAATCTTATAAATTCCTTGTCCAGAGAAAAAGATTTGAAAGTCAGGCAGATGCAGTTGGTGCTTTCTTTGCTGCAAAGTCAGGATCAGACGAACTTTGCCTCATTAACACCTGCTCTTGCCCGCAACATTTCTCAAAAACTGGATGCCAACGTTTTTATCCAGGGTAGCATTAACCAGATTGGGGACATAACAAGGCTTAATGCAAAAATCATAGACTCAAAAACAGAAGAAGTGTTTCAGTCCTTTCAGCTGGATGGCCACCCCGGCAGTATTATTCAACTAACAGATTCTCTCACCCAATTGGTTAGGAGGCACCTGATTTTCAGTATTCTGCAAAAAGAATTAACGCCAGTCTATCAGCTTTACTTCGAAAAAGGAACGAAGGCACCTGATCCGGAAGCATTCAGATTGTTCTTTACAGGAATGAAAATGTTTTTTGAAGGAAATTATCCCGAGGCAAGAAGCAGATTTCTAAAGGCATTGGAAATAGACCCTGATTATTTAGTGCCCCTGGGCCAGTTGCCTAATGCATATGGTAATGATGGAAACTATCCGGAAGCCAAAAAGTGGGCTTTAATCCTGATGGAAAAAAAGGACATGCTGTCAAAAGTGGAAAACGCATGGGCCAGAGCCGTCTACGCTCTTTATTTTGAAACACCCCTGGAAAGAATCCAATCCCTTAGACAAGGCGTTGAGGCTGATGATCAGTTGCCCGTGTTTCATTCTGAACTTGGCACCGCTTACAATGGAATATATCAATATAACTATGCTATTGTGGCATATGAGAAGAATCTTGAATTATTTAATAAATGGGGCACAAAACCTGATTGGCCATTACATTATACGGGTCTTGGATTGGCCTATCATAAAACCGGTCAATACCGCAAGGAACAAAAGCTTTACAAAAAGGCCGAGAGAGATTTTCCTGACAATCCCTCAGTCATTCGCAGGCAGGCAATACTGGCATTGGCCCTGGGCAAAGCAAAACAGGCGGATGAATACCTTGGCAGATTTGAATCCCTGGTAAGAAATGAAGGCTCAACAGATGTCCTGGTTCAAGCCAGGCTGGGCCAGATCTATGAGGAGGCGGCACTGTATCAAAAAGCTGAAGAATGTTTGCGCAGCGCCCTTTTGCTGGAACCGGAAAGCCCCCTAAGAATGAATAATCTGGCCACCCTGCTTATCAGGCACGATCTAAATGTAAATGAGGGCATGGAACTGGTTGAAAAAGCCCTGGAAATAAGACCTGACAATTTCGCCTTATTGCATACCAAGGGACTGGGCTTATACAAACAAGGTAAATTCATCGAAGCACTTGAGTTGCTTCAGAAAAGCTGGGACTTAAGAAGAGAGCAGGCCATTTATAACCATGAGGCATTCCTTCTTTTGGAAGAAGTCAAAAAAGCGGTTGCAAGTTTAAGATAGCATGGGGCATGGGGCGTGGGGCATGGGCACCTTCGTCCACGGAGCTTTTTTACCTATCAAAAAGCATTTATTATGAAAAAACTAATGTTTGCTTTGGTTGGCATGTCATTTACTGTCTTTGCTTTCAGTCAGCAGATAAATGACATAAACAGAGTCTCTCCTGTTAATCGGGGCAGGGTGATCTTAAACGACGGGACCGCCTATCATTTTACCAGATTAAAGGTCTCGAATGATTCGGTCCTATTTAACAGTCCGCTGAATAAGGTTGGCGTATTCCCAGGTGCTGAGGTTTACAGCATAACAAGGACCGGCAGCTATGCTGTTACCGGGGCGGTAATTGGAGGGGTTACATTACTGGCAACTGGATTTATATTTTCTCTGGGAATGATGCCCTCTTCAGAACTTACAAGAACACCACTATAGCGGGTGCTGCAGCAGGGGGTATCGCAGGAGCTTTGCTAAAAAAGGAAAAGATTGTTTATAGGAACAAGGCAGCTTTCAGTTATGAGAAAACTCCCCGGATCAGATTAAATGAGAAGCACCGGGTCAGGGCAAGGACCGTGCATCACGGAGAAGAAACCGCATTGGTTTATGTATTTCGCGAAGCAGAATACGTTTCGTTAAGAGGGATCCGCATTGAAATGAACCATACCAAACTGGCTACATTATATCCGAAAAGGGTCTACTTGTGCGCCTTGAATCCCGGGCTCTATGTGTTCACGGCCTATGCCGCAAATACGGACCATATTATCTTCAATGTCGAGAAAGGCAAAACCTATTATATCGAGGTCATTTCACAAATGGGCTTCACACGTTATCGTTGCAAACTAGTTCTAACCGACCCCATTTTGGGTGCACAAAAGGTTCAAAGGTTCAGACTGGCCGGGATAAATAAAGAAGCACATGAATTGCTGCAGGGAATGGGGAATTAATTTAGAATTTAGAATTAAAAATTAAGAATTAAGAATTTCACAGATATTCGCATGTCCCGGGTACGTAAATTTACGAAAAAATGTAAACCAAGTTGCTGATTATATGCCTGTTAAGGGTAGTCATCCGGTAACTAACCACCTGACAGGCGCTATTAGAGTCTTAGTGGTGTGTCAATTTTAGTTCTTGTTTTTATTCCTTCCCTGCCAAAGCCAGAAGCCGGTGATGGTAAACATGATCAGGGCCAGACCCATGGTGGTGGAGTAGAACACCTTGAAGGGATCATTGCGGGTGCCCAGGTAATAATCAACTATTGAGCCATCGTGTATTTTTTCAATAAAATCGGATG
>OBJA01000766.1_pt1 | contig 26163 bp, 24 predicted proteins | sample 1519751 | NCBI WGS metagenome assembly OBJA01 (sample SAMEA3881238, study PRJEB22517) | soil metagenome | biome: lake sediment; feature: soda lake sediment; material: sediment, water from around vicinity | place: India | collected 2013-12-23 | depth 3 m
TTAAGTTGCCCATTCAGGGCGCATATGTGGGTGTGACTCATATACAAGAGGCATTGCCTCTTTTTCAATTAAATCAGACCTTCAGCCTGATTTTATAAGCACAGATTTTATGCATCGAAAATACTATAAAACAAAGAATGGTAATATTTGACAATTTATGCATCAAAGCCTTAATGTCAAGTTTGGACATTAATTAGACTTTCCTAAAGAATTAAGGCTGAAAGCCTTAATTATAATAAGCCTAAGCATAGCTTTGGCTTATTATACAAAATACTACCTTCGCCCTGAAAGGGCAGGTTATTGAAATTATAGCTATAAAAGCACTTCATCCTATCTTTTGTTTTATGAACAATAACGTAAATACGGTAAACGAAAAAATAGCAAGCAATGTTTAAGTTGCCCATTCAGGGCGCATATGTGGGTGTGACTCATATACAAGAGGCATTGCCTCTTTTTCAATTAAATCAGACCTTCAGCCTGATTTTATAAGCACAGATTTTATGCATCGAAAATACTATAAAACAAAGAATGGTAATATTTGACAATTTATGCATCAAAGCCTTAATGTCAAGTTTGGACATTAATTAGACTTTCCTAAAGAATTAAGGCTGAAAGCCTTAATTATAATAAGCCTAAGCATAGCTTTGGCTTATTATACAAAATACTACCTTCGCCCTGAAAGGGCAGGTTATTGAAATTATAGCTATAAAAGCACTTCATCCTATCTTTTGTTTTATGAACAATAACGTAAATACGGTAAACGAAAAAATAGCAAGCAATGTTTAAGAATAAAATAGTACAGAGAAAAGTTACACCCAATTATGTAATGGTTTGCGGAGTTACGAACTAAATATAAGCATAATAAGTTTAATTGAGGGTAATTTTTGAGTACTAGTGTTGCAGTCAAAAAAAATGGCTTAGATTCAAAAGATTATACTAATTCCTAAAAAATCGTAAAAGATTTAATAATTTTGAAAAAATTATTAAATAATGATATTCAAATATGTCAGCATAAAGAAAATTCTCAATTATTTGAAATTGCAATTATTATTTCATCTTAAAAAAGTTGGCATTAATACTAAATATCATCCCCTCCCATTTAGCTTAAGTATCGAACCTACAAACTATTGTAATCTTAATTGTCCGGAATGTCCAACGGGAACAAACTCACTATTAAGGCAAAAGGGGTTTTTAGATTTTAGTTTATATAAGAAAATTATAGATGAGCAAAAAAGCAATCTGTTTTGTTTAATATTATATTTTCAGGGCGAGCCACTACTTCATAAGGATTTAGCAAAAATCATAAAATATGCTAGTACTAACAATATTTACACAATACTTTCATCGAATGCTCTATTATTGGAAGATAATATAGAAGCGATTTGCAGCAGTGGTTTAAATAAGCTTATAATATCAATGGATGGTATATCTCAAGAAACATATCAAAAATATAGGATAGGTGGACAAATTGAAGATGTTTACTCTGTACTATCCAAATTCAATAATTATAAAGGTAAAAAGCCATTCATAGAATTACAGTATTTAGTTTTTAGACATAATGAGCATGAAGTATCGGAATTGAAAAATATTAAAACTAAATATGGAATTAATAGAATAAGATTAAAAACAGCAATGATTAACGATTCTAGTAAAACTAACTTAATACCCATAAATAAAAAATACTCACGATACTACATTGACAAAAGCAATAAACTAGCGCTACTAAAAAAAAGCAGTAATTCATGTTTCAGGATGTTTTCATCTGCTGTAATCACCTGGGATGGGAATGTGTGTCCATGCTGCTATGATAAAGATTGTAGTTTTAATATGGGAAATATTATTAATAATAGTTTCCTAGATATTTGGAATTCAAAAAAATATTCTGATTTTCGCACAAAAGTTTTTATTGATAGAAAATCAATAGAAATATGTAATAGTTGTAATGAATAGATGTACATAGTATACTTAGGCATAGGAGGCAATCGAGGATCCCGATTACAAAACATAGAGTTTGCATTAAAAGGAATCCAAAAATATGTAGGAGAGGTTTTAAAAACTTCATCACTTTACTTATCTGAACCTTGGGGTTACACCGACAACGAGTATTATTTAAATGCCGTTGTTAAAGTTCAAACGAAATTAAAGCCCCAGCAACTTCTCAAGACATGTTTAAGTATTGAAGAAAAGCTTTTAAGAACAAGATGTACAGAAGGTGGGTATTGTGGAAGGACAATGGATATTGATATTTTATTATACTCGAATATAGTTTTAAATCAAAAAAAACTTCGTATTCCGCATCCTGGCATTGAGCATAGAAAATTTGTACTTCTGCCCCTTGCAGAAATATTCCCAACGTTTATACATCCAGTAAATGGAAAATCTGCTTACAAACTAGTCAAACAATGCACTGATACCGGCAAGATTCGAAAACTAAAATGTAAGAAGCGCTTTGAATAATGATATTAAATATATGCAAATTGCTTTAAATGAAGCAAAATATGCTTTTGATAGGGATGAGGTTCCTGTTGGAGCTATAATTGTTCATAAAGATAGAATTATTGCACGCTGTCATAATCAAACTGAAATATTAAATGATGTAACGGCACATGCAGAATTATTGGCTATTACTGCTGCTGCAAATTATATTGGTGGCAAATATCTTCATGATTGCACCTTGTATGTTAGTTTAGAGCCTTGCATTATGTGTGCAGGAGCGCTTTTTTGGTCTCAGATTGACAGAATTGTTTATGGTGCGTTTGACCCTAAAAGAGGATTCTCTATAAAAGGTCGAGATATTTTGCATCCAAAGACATCGGTTACAGGAGGTATATTAGAAAAAGAGTGCGGAGAATTACTGAAACTTTTTTTTAAAGCAAAAAGATAAAGTTTTAGCTGTATAGTAATATTTTTTCAATCTTTGTATCCTGAATTTTTAAAATTTTAAACTTAAAGACAGTGTTGTTGTCTTTAAGTTCAATTATCTCACCTTCTTTTGGAAAGTCACCGTAGCGATAAAGAATATATCCGGCAATAGTTTCATATTCATCCGACTCACTAAGGTTCAGATTAAATTCTTCATTTATAAGATCAACTTCATTTCTTCCTGATAAAAGATAGTTTCCTTCCTGAGTAATTTTTGCCACTAGGTCGTAATTATCATGCTCGTCCTCAATATCTCCAAAAATTTCTTCCATAATATCTTCGACAGTTACAATTCCTCCTGTTCCGCCGAATTCATCAACAACAACTGCTAGACTTTTATTATTATCAATAAGTTGTTCAAGTAATTTTTTTGCTGACATAGTTTCAGGAACTATCATAATCTCACGAAGCACTGCTCTAACCGTTTGTGGTCTTTTAAAAATATCCTTAATATTTACATATCCAATAATTTCATCAATATTATGTTTATAGATAAGAATATTTGAGTAGCCTGTTTTTACAAATAGACGTATCACATCTTCAATTTCAGAATCATATGATAAAGCTGCTAAATCTCCGCGCGGAATTATACATTCTCTAAGTTTAATTTTTGAAAAATCTAGTGCATTCTGTATTAGTTTCAGTTCTTGATTAGTTTTATCATTAATCCTATAGTTTTGGGATTCTTCAATAATATCAATAATATCAATTTTTCCGAAAGCTTTTTCTTCTGATTTTTCATCGATTTTAATTCTCAGAATATTTTTCAATAAAAATTTAGATAACCAAATAGTAAAGTGAACTAAAGGTCTAAAAAGAAAAAAGAAAAATGTTAAAGGAAGCACAAAAAACTTAAGTGCCTTATTGCTAACTGTTCGGAATAATGTTTTGGGTAAAAATTCTGCAAAAAACAATATTATTAGTGTAGAGATAAGCGTTTGCACTAATAATATAATAAACTCCCCATATAGAAACTTCCCCAGAAAATAAACAATCAAATTTGCCATAAAGACTCCGTATATTACGAGAGCTATATTATTCCCAAGCAATATTGCCGATATATACTCAGAGGGTTCATTGGTAATTTTTTGTAATAGTTTCGAAGTAAATGTTTTCTTTTTTATTTCGAGTTCAAGTTTAAGTTTGTTTGCTGAGAGATAAGCAATCTCCATACCTGAAAAGAATGCTGAAAACACTAAAGCAAAACAAACAACTATAATATCAGTTATTTCCATATTTCTTATTTCTCTTTTCCTGGTTTTTCCTTTGCATTCTTCGTACGAAAAACATTCCTAAGCTAATAAATGCAAATACATATATAAGCCAAGCATTTTGCATTCCAACTTTTTTTGTGTAAAAAAAAGCTGTTACAAGACAAAAAATACTCATGGCTATCCATGCAAACTCAATAATTATTGCAAAAATCTTTTTATTCATCATCTTTTATTAAAATTTCCCCGGTAGGCTTCAAGATTCTCCATTGCGAAAACTCCTGATTGGATTCAAACCCTTGTCCAAACAGTATTTCTTTTTCAGTTTTTATTCTTACGAATTTATCTGAATATATTTTTTCATTTTTAATATCCCAATATAGTAATTCTGTATTAAGGAACTCATCTTTTTCGATATTATAAACCTCTACATTATTTTTAGCTTCCCAAAGATCTTTTTCGATAAAATATTTAGCATACTGACATTTTAGAACTGATGTTAGATTCATAGAATTATCGTAAAATTCAACCTTCAAGCCTTTTGGGTATTCATCATATTTAATTTCTTTCCTTTCGTACCTCAATAATTCAGGAGCAAATATTTTTATTTGCACTATTCCAGAATCACTATAATATGTCTCTAGGTCTACAATTAAAAAAGTTGGAATATCCTCCGAGGCAGTAATTTCATATATAGCTTCAATATCATTTGAGCATGAAATAAAAATCGTGCTGGCAACTAGGCTCAGCACGAAAATTTGATATTTCAGATATTTAATACTCTGTATCAATTTAGTTTGATGTTCTTATTGTAGTTGTTTCATTAATCCAGCAACCAACAGTAAAACTTTGCCCTATGTCATAATTTTCCCAGAATATTTCTTCTGATGTTGGAAAATGCTGCGTATATCTGCTAATAAGCTCATTTGCTTGTGGTGACACACTTGAGTCAACGTTTCGGGCTTTAATGAACTGGTCCACTACTACCCACCACAAAGCTTTTTTCTCTAGAGTTGTTTCTCCGCAACCTGATCCTCCAGCTGCATAAGCTCTTCCAATCAAAATATATGCTCGTCCGTGGTTTGGATTATGATTAGTTGCATTGCGAGCAGAATTACGTGCTCTTTGATATTGATTTAGTTGACTAAAATATAATAGTGCAAGTTCGTAGTGTAAATCTGCTTTTCGAATATTATCTGTTTCCATTTCAATTGCTTCAAGATAATATTTTTCGGCTTTTATGGGTTCATTTCTTTTAAAGAAGCCTTGTGCTATAGAGTGTGCAGATCTGGCAGTTTTTTCGTTATTGTAAACAACTACGGCTGCAGTAAGATATAAGTCATCTAGTTGACAGTCATCTGTTTTTCCTCTATCCAATAGATTTACAATTTTCTTTGCTAGTTCATGATTTTCAGGATCTGCCTTTAACATTGGTCCGAAAAGTTTAATTATTGCCGGACAATCAGCTGCACCACTATTTACAAACAGCTCTTCTATTCTTTCTTTTACTGCTACAATTCTATCAGTTCTACCTGTATCGGTAGAATTGATAATTTGAAAATCAAGAGCATCTGTAAGATCAGAATATAGCTTAACAACTTCTTCGGCATTAATAAAATTGTTGGAAAATAAAACTACTGCTATATTATAATAATATCCAAGAACATGAAATTCAGTATCATTACCACCTATCTCAAATGATTTTTTAAAAATATTATAAGCCTCAACTAGCTCGTTCGGACGATGTTTCAAGAGAGTTATCCCTTTACGTCCTAGTACCATAGATTCTTGCTTAAAATATTTGATACGATTATCATAAACCATCATTAGAGTATCAATATATGCTTGTTTAATAGTTTCATCTTTGGCATTTTCAATAAAATATTCCATGATATTAACACCATGTATATAAATATTTCTTGTAGAGGCAGGGCAATTATGGTAACACCATCTCCAAGAAGTCATTGCATCTTTCATATTCCCTTGATTGAAAAACTCGGTATAAGTAGAAAGATTTATTCTACACATTTCGGGATTCTCTCCCATATCTCCATCCTGCGCAAACGAAGCTCCTGATATTAGGATGCTCATTGTTAGTATTGCTAAAATTTTTTTCGTTTTCATAACTTACTATTTTACTTAATCAAATTTGCGTTTCACAAACCATCTGTCGGTAAGATTAAAATTCAGGGCAAAAATAATATAATTTTCTTTAACTAAATCATTTCGCATTGTACCTCTTTGCCCGAGTTGTAATCCAAGATTAAAAGATGTTTGAGAACGTTTTAATGGTAAACCGAAACCAAAACTTATGCCAAAATCATGAATTGGGTCTCCATTACTATTTACATTCAGATATGTATTATTAAAGTATGCTCCAGCACGATAACTTACAGATTGTGAATATTTATATGCATAGCCGGTTTTCCCTACAGGTAAATATTCTAATCCTAAACTTATAGAATTGCTATTTTTTAACGAATCTTGAATTCCAAAAAACACAGTTTTCGACCAATCTTGTGTTGTATAATCTAAACAGATTATCAATTTATCATTGAATTCATACGCTAATCCTAAACCAATTTTTTGGGGTATGCTAACAAAACCGTTTATTGGTTCGGAAGCAAAGATTGTGTCAATTATTGCACTTCCTCCAGAGCTTAGCGAATTAAATATCATACTGGATTTTGTGCCACGTAGTTCACTATTATACTGATAAACTCCACCCAAATGTATTTTATTTTTATTATTTACATCTATTGAATATTGTACTCCAAAATCAATCATGAAATCGCTTATCTTCATCGAATGTCTTTGCAACACATTTAAATAATCTCCACTATCGTCATCAAAATTTATTGAATTATGTTGATTTATTTTCCCATAGAGGAATGAAAATCCTACTCCAACATTTAAGTTTTTTACGGGGGTAAATGAATTGTTAAAAAAAGCACGATTTAATCCGCCATCTCCACCAAATCGGTAATATTTATTTACATTGTAGAGTACTGAATCGTAAGATGCTACGTCGTACGAAACTTTGCTATAAGGCAGAAATCCAAAAGCTGAAGCCCACCAAGGTGTAACTCGAAAACCAAACATCAAATTTGAAATTTGAAAATCTGATTTCAATGCACTCATCTCCGGATTACTAATTTGATAATTTCTTATTCCTCCATTAAATCCAAAATCAAAGATAAAGCTAAGTGAATCTATTGATGATAATCCTGCGGGATTCAGATAATTGATAAAACCACCCCTTGTATTTGCGTAGCTGGAACCTCCCATACCAATACTGGTTCCCGATACATTATTAATTAGATCTCCAACTCCAAATCTGGAATAAGGGGAGTCGATAAATCCTTGGCTTACTGACCTGACTGTTATTATCAGGAATACGATTATTAATAGTTTTGTTTTACTCATTAAGTTCTAATATTTTATTTAATCCCAAAGCTATAATATTTGGCTCTGCAAAAATGCCTTTTTTTAATGAATTATCAAAGAAAAATAAATCTCCACCTGTAATAATAATCACAGGATTTAGATATTTTGCTTTCATTTTACTTATATACTCATTAAATTCTGCCATCACACCATTTTGGATTCCCAATATAATTGCCTCATTTGTATTTTTGCCAACAAATCCTTTTTTCTCATTATCAATAATTAGTAACGGTAATTTACTTGTAAAAGTATTTAGAGCTTTAAATCTAATGCTTAAACCTGGAGAAATATTACCACCAATATACACTTTTCCTCTCTCGACGATATCATAAGTGATAGCTGTACCTGCATCAATTACTAGAATATCCTTCCCTGGATGCAGACTAACAGCACCACAAACTGCAGCCAACCTATCATTACCAAGAGTTTCAGGACTTTCATATTTTAATTTAACAGGAAGTTTAAGCGAAGTATTTAAAACTATTGGTTGAAATACTTTTAATAGCTCGCAATAAACATTATCTGCATCTGAGCGAACATTTGAAATCAGACATTTTTCTATTGTTTTTTTTAAAATAATTTCTTTGTTCAAATACGAAATGCATGCTTGTGCATTGCTATTAACATAGCTTTCAACTATGTGATTGCCGTCAAACAAAAACATTTTATATTTCGTATTTCCAATGTCAGCTATTAGTCTCATAGACAACTAAAAAAAGTTCGGCATAAAATTACTATATATTTATTTTAAGTAATAGATTATTTTAATTTTAATTTTTATTATATTCGCAGCCTAAAAAAATAGAATTATTTGACAATTAAAATGACTAGGTAATGGCAATTTTACAGGACATCAGAAACAGAGCAGGCATTTTTATCATGATTTTTGTTGGAGTCGCATTATTCTTATTTGTGATTGACCCTTCAACTTTTTCTTTCCTTTTTGAAAGGCAGGATACGAAAATCGCGAAAATTAATAAAAAGGGGATAGAATATGAAGAATTCCTTGATTTTTATATACTTCACGAGCAATTCCTAAAATTTGCGCAAAGAACCAACAGTCTTGATGGTGAAACTATGGATGCCATTAGAGATCAAGCGTGGAATGATGTATTAAGAAAACATATAGTTGATAAATATTTTTCGCAAGTTGGTTTATCAGTTGGTGAATATGAATTGGAAGACTTGATTTATGGAGCTAATATTCATTCTATAATTCACCAGAATTTCACTAATCAACAAACAGGGATGTTGGACACAGCATCTGTTAGAAATTTCTTCGCAAGAGCAGAGGAAGACATAGAAGCTTATACGATTACTGAGTATTTTAAGCAAATGATTAAAGAAGATCGTCTTTTGACAAAATATAACAATATGATAGCTAAGGGTTATTATGTTCCTGTTGTATTGGCAAAGAAAGATTTTAAAGATAAGAACACTAATGTGAGTTTTGATTATGTGCTTAGAAATTTTGCGAGCATTCCAGATCAAGACATTAAATTGACTGAAGCTGATTTTAAAGAGTATTATGATAAACATATTTATATGTTTCAAGTAGAAGAGAACAGCAGAGATTTAGAATATGTTTTGTTCAGTGTAATTCCTTCGGCTGAAGATAGTTTAAAAGCTCTCGAAATTATGACTTCTTATTATGAAGAATTCATTGAAGCAGATAATCCTACTGATTTTGCGAGACGTTTTTCTGATTTCCCATTACGCGATTCTTATTTGTCGATAACTGAAATGCCTACAGTTTTAGATGAAGAGTTCTTTGTTGCTCCCATTGGAACTGCATCAGAAATTTTGCAGAAGGAAAACTCTTATTTTGCTGCAATTATTACAGACCGAACCCAAAGACCGGATTCTGTAAATGCAAGTCACATACTAATTCGTCCATCCGAAGAACGTTCCATGGAAGCTGCAAAATCTATTGCAGACAGTTTGTTCAATGAACTTAATAAAGGGGCAGACTTTTTAATGATGGCTTTCACTCATAGCGAAGACCCCGGAAGTCAACAATCAGGCGGAGAATTAGGTTGGTTTACGGATGGAGTTATGGTGCCTGAATTTAATGACGCATGTTTCAACGGAAAACCCGGTGATATTGTAATGGTAGAAACTCAGTTTGGTATTCACATTATTAAAATTAATGAACAAACTCAATATCTTGATAAATTCAAACTTGCGGTATTACAAAAAGAGATTTCATATAGCGAGCAAACTTTCAATCATATTTATTCGCAAGCAAGTACTTTTAGTGCAAATAGTGAAACTGCAAAAGAATTTGATGAGAATGTAATAAAGAATAATTACATCAAAAGAATAGCATCTAATCTTGAAGAACTAGATAAAAACATACCTGGTTTAGAAAATCCACGAGAAATAATAAGATGGGTATATTCAAAAGACATTAAAGTCGGTGATGTTTCAGACGTGTTTATATCGGGCGATAGGTTTATTGTTGCAAAACTCACAGCGATTAGAGAAAAGGGTAATGCTCCTTTGGATGACGTTAAAGACCAAATTGAACCTGTTTTAATTAAAAATAAAAAAGCAGAAATATTTATTGCTGAACTTGATAAAGATATTAAGGCAGGGAATGGAATAGAGCAATTAGCTCAAAAATATGATGCACCATCAGACCAAGCTCAAGCAATAAATTTTGGAACTTTCTCGGTGCCAGGATTAGGTATAGAACCGGAAGTAATTTCTACAGCAACGAATATTGAAATAAATAAGATTAGTAAACCAGTTAAAGGCAACAGTGGAGTTTTTGTACTAAAAGTTACTGAAAGAATTGAAGCTCCTGAAAAATCAGATTATTCTGCGGAACAGCTTAATTTGATGAGGACTTTTGCATCAAGAGTTGGATTCAGAACTATTGAAGCTTTGCAGAAAAAGGCGGTTATTGAAGATTTCAGAACCAGATGGTTTTAACAAAAAAAAACCGTTTTCGAACGTTTTTTTTTACAAATAATTTTCTAATCTGAAAATATAATCTGTTAGTCTTTTGTTTTTCCACTCGAAAACAATAGGGAAAAATCAATCAAGAATCTTAATACTTATAATCTCGTCACCAACATTAATCTCGTCGATAAAATCAACCCCTTCAATTACCTTTCCGAAGCAAGTATGAACACCGTCGAGATGTTTTGTGTTCTGTCTGTTAAGACAAATAAAAAACTGAGAGCCTCCGGTATTTTTTCCGGCATGAGCCATTGAAAGCACACCTCTTTCGTGAAATTGATTTTTAGCACTGGTTTCACAATCTATGTTATAGCCGGGTCCTCCCGATCCGAGTTTTTTGTCTGACATATCTATTGAGTATGGACAGCCTACTTGTAAAACAAATTCGGGAATTACCCTATGAAACTTAAGTCCATCATAAAAGCCCATTTTTGAAAGTTTCACAAAATTATCAACAGTAATGGGCGTTTCTACATCGTATAATTCGACGATTAGTAAACCTTTTTCAGTTAAAATCTCTGCTTTTTTCATTGTACTATTTTTTATTTTTATTCCAGTCTGCATATTGAAACTCACAATTACCATATGATGGATCGATTCGAATATAGAAGCTATCAATAGCATTATTTATCCATTTCATAATATGTTCTTGCTGTGCTTTTTGAAGTGCAAATTCATGTATATCGCGGTAATCATCTTCGAGGTTTGCTATATGCTCCTCAACTTTCTTATCGAGGCGAATAATTTTAAATACTCTTTGTCCTCTTACTGTGGTGGCAAGGAATGGTCTGCTAATTTCACCTGGTTTTAATTGATTTAAATTTCTTCGTGTTATTGGGTCGAGCATTTCGGCAACAATTTTTCTTGTTCCTGTATAGGGATTTGCTACAACGCCGTCATTAAATTTAGAATCAGCGGTACTATATTTCCTTACTGCCTCTGAAAAGTTTATTGAATCAGTCGTTAACAATTCAAAAATATTTGCAATTTCCTTTTCAGCAAGTTCAATCTGGTCATCACTCATTCTAGGAGAAATTAATATATGACGTACGTTAATTAATGTTCCTCGTTTTTCGATTAGTTGAATAATGTGATATCCGAATTCTGTTCTTACTACTCTAGAGACATCACTTGTATTTGTAAGATTAAATGCAACTCCGGCAAATTCAGGCACTAAGTCTTCGCGTGAAACGAATCCAAGTTCACCTCCACGAATTGCGGTACCTTGATCTTGAGAATATAGAACAGCCATTGTAGAGAAGCTTTCGCCATTTATTATTCTTTCTCTAATTCCTTCTAATTGTTGTATAGTTTGACTTCTTTCCTCTTCTCCTATTTTTGGTTCAACAACGAGTTCTGAATATTCGTAATAAGCTTCAATTATCGGTAAGGAATCTTTTGGTATAGCATTAAAGAAGTTCCTAACTTCTTGAGGTGTTATAGAAATGTTGTTAAGTAAACTCATTTGCATTTTTTGAGTGAGTAATTGGTCTCTAATAATTTCTCGAAAATCTGCTCTTATTTGAGCTATTGATTTTCCATATACTTCCTCAAGTTTTCGTTCCGATCCATATTGATTAATAAATACACTTAATCTACGATCAATCTCGCTGTCAACATCTCTGCTTGTAATTTCAATACTATCTAATATTGCTTGATTAAGCATCAGTTTTTGAAATAGCATCTCTTCAAGTATATCGCAATTAATATCTCCTTCAGGATAATATCCTTGGGCACGGAGTTGTATATATTGAGTTTCTATTTCTGATTTCAGGATAATTTTATCACCGACGACTGCAACAATTTGATCAATTACTTCCTGAGATTTGGCATTCAGTGATACAAGTATTAGCGCAATTAGAACTATTTTGATTTTTATATTCATTCTCATAATGTGGTTTTTAAGGTAAATTTGATATTTTTTTGACGCTTACATACGAATTTCTTTCGGCTTCGAGTCTCAATTCTGTTTTAATTTGTTCGGTTAAATCTCTTTTTCGTTTGTTAATAATAATATCAACAATATCATTTTCAATAATCTCGATAGGTGCATGATCTCCTTTTAGTTTGTAATCATTTATTTTTGCAAGGTATCTTAGATTAAAGTCTACATTCTCGATTAAACTTTCAAATTTTAGTCTTTCTACATTATAAGTTTCCTGATAATTTATTTTATTCAAAAAATCGCTAAACTTAATCCATTCATCATGAAAATAAACACGACGACCTGTGCCATCACAAAAATTAAGTAATTTATCATGATCTCCAGCTTCTGTTTCCATAACCATATTTCTTTCGAGATAATAAGTTCCTGCGAGTGCCGACATAGTTAAGTAATGTGCTTTTACAAAAGTTTCATTCAGAACGAAATCTTGTAGATTATTATTATAATAATCGATGATTTCTTCATTATCCACAGTAAAATCTACATTATCTTCGAGGTATTGTCTTAGATAATTATGTATGTATAATTGTTGTCGATAATCATGAATTTTTTTCACAATAATAGTTGTATCGCGTAAATTTTGTATTGCTGCTACGTACAATAAATGATGGTTAATCCAGTCATCAATAAAATCATTAATAAACAATATACTATCTTCTTCGGTAGTATCTTCAGGCATAAACTTCACAATGTCATCGATATACAGTTTGCTATTATAAACCTGTGCGAGTGCATCTTTTTCTTCAATTTCTTCATAAGAACACGCACAGAATGAAAATAGCAATAGAAGAGTAATGATTATCAAATAATTATATTTCATATTAAAATTATATAGTGTAGAGTAATGTTTTTTAGATTCAATTACTTTACTATGGATTTTAAAACATCTCTGTGAAGTTTTATTTTATACTTTGATCTAAGTTCATCTATCCATTGTTTTTCAAGATAGTTCTGATAGTCGGCAGTTATTAAACCGCGAGCTTCACTTAATTTCTTGGGCTGAGGTTCAACAACATTAATCAAGCTTATTTTGTTGTCATCATGATAAATTACTTTTCTAAATCCTTTTTCAACTGGAATATTATTCAAAGATATTAATTCATCAATTTCGGCATTTGTTCCTTTTTCGAATTTTCCTTGCATTATAACTAGAACATTTTCAGCATCCTTTTTATTTAATTTCGACAATATTTTTTCTATATCTTGATTTTTATTCAATGCTTTATTTAGTTTGTCGGCTATTTTGTGATTTTTTGATTCAAATATTTTCACATCATATCTGTAATCCCACATATAGTTATTTTTGACTGTATTATGAAAAGCTTCAAGTCCAGCTGTATCACGAATTGCTTTCGACCAAACCATTAGATCGGTTAATTCAAATAGTAGAATTCCATCATGATATTCTTGGATAAGGTATTTAAAGTCGGGATATTTTTCTTCAAGTATTTCCTCTTCATACATCATTATCATTTTATCAGAAAATCCGCGGAAAGATTGATCTACAAAAGTTTTCAGTGGCTGAACTGTTTGTTTTCTATTGAACTTACTTATATACCTATAAAAATCTTCTTGAGTATATTTTCTATCTGCAAAACTGATTATTTCTTTTGATAGATCTGTATTTTCATCCATTGTCCAAGTGCCATAAAAAATTGAATCTGTAACTAGTGTATAAAATAATTCAAGACTTTTTACATCTTCCTTAAAATTATATTCTTTTTTCAATTTTGCAATTATACTTTCTTTACTTTTTGAGGCTCTGGCAGTATTTGAGATTTTTGATTTTATTTCTCTTTGTAGTTCATCAAACTCTTTAATTGGTTCTATTTCTAGCACTTTAATTATATGCCACCCATAGCTTGTACGCAAAGGTTCTGAAATTTGGCCTACTTCATTCATTTCAAAAACTGCGTTTTCGAATACTTGAATCATTCTACCTCCAACACTAACCCATCCGAGGTCTCCGCCTTTTTCAGCAGAACGTCTGTCTTGGCTTTCTTTTTTAGTTAATTCTTCAAAGTCGACACCGTCAGTCAGTAATGCTTTTAATTCATAAATTTTTCTTTCAGCTTCATCTTTTAATGCTTGTCCTGCTTCAGGAGGAGTCATTAACATTATGTGAGCAACTCTGTATCTACCTTTTGCAGGTCTTTTATCATGAACTTTAAGAATATGGTAACCGAAGTTTGTTCTAAAAGGTTCTGAATATTTTCCGGGTTCAGTTTTATACATTGCAGTTTCAAAAGGATATACTAATCCAAAAACAGTTCGATATCCGAGATTTCCTTGATTATTAACGACAGATTCATCTTCAGAAAATTCTACAGCAAGTTTTTCAAATTTTTCTCCTTTTTTAAGTTTTGCATATATGTTTTGAATTTTTTTATGCGCCTTAAGAGTATCATTTGGCAGAGCCATTTGATCAACTTTTACTAAAATATGGCTTACATCAACATCCCATAACATTCTTTCGTAAGCTTCACGAACCAATTCTTCTTCTACCTGTTTATCAGTAAGATAAGGTTGTGAGAGTTGACTTCTATATCCTGCAAGTTCGTTAAGAAACTTTGAAGTTGTGTCAAGACCGAGAGCTTTAGCCTCATGAACCTTTAGTTTAAAGTTGATAAATAAGTCCATATACTCATTCATAGCGTTAAGACTCATTGCTTCGGGACTTGTATTATTCTTTTTATAGATATGTAAAAACTCATCTGTTGTGATTTTTACGTCATCTATTTCAAGCAGCACATTATTCTGTGCCTGTAGGCAAATTGCACTAAAGAATATTGCAATTATTAATACGGCTGTTAATTTTTTCATAATTTCAATAGTTAAATTAAACAATATTTTAATTATTTCTTTCTCTTGAATAATTTGGGGCTTCTCGTGTTATTGTAATATCGTGTGGATGATTTTCAATTATTCCGTTTTGTGTAATTCTAACAAATTTACCACTATTTTGCAATTCAGCGATAGTATCAGCACCACAATATCCCATACCGGCTCTTAAACCACCTATTAGTTGAAACATAACTTCATTTAAACTTCCTTTATATGGGACTCTGCCTGTAATTCCTTCAGGCACAAGTTTTTTGATATCATCTTCCATATCCTGAAAATATCTATCTTTACTCCCTTTCTGCATAGCTTCGATAGATCCCATACCACGATATGTTTTAAATTTTCGTCCATTATATATTATTGTTTCACCTGGAGCTTCTTCGGTTCCGGCAAGTAAGCCTCCAACCATTATTGAAGATGCTCCTGCTGCGATAGCTTTAACAATATCTCCTGAATATCTTATTCCTCCGTCAGCTATAAGAGGCACATTAGTGCCTTTAAGAGCTTGAGCAACGTTATATATTGCTGATAATTGAGGAACACCAACCCCAGCAATTACTCTTGTTGTGCAAATCGAACCTGGTCCAATCCCAACTTTTACTGCATCTGCCCCGTATTTTACTAGCATTTGTGCGGCTTCGGCTGTTGCAATGTTTCCTACCACCATATCAACATTAGGGAATTCGGCTTTAGCTCTTTTTAAAACCTCAATTACACCCTTTGTATGACCATGCGCTGTATCAATTACCAGAGCATCTACATCGGCTTCAACTAGTGCAGCGATTCTCGACATTGTATCTCCGGCTATACCAACTGCTGCTGCAACTCGCAGTCTTCCTTTTTCATCCTTACATGAGTTTGGGCAATCAGCTGCCTTTGTAATGTCTTTAAAAGTAATTAGTCCTACAAGTTTATAATTTTTATCAACTACAGGAAGTTTTTCAATCCTATATCTTTTAAAGATTTCCTTTGCATGATCAAGTTCAATACTTTGCTCGGTAGTAATAAGATTCTCGGAAGTCATTACTTCTTTTACAGGTTTTTGAAAATCTGTTTGAAATCTTAAATCGCGACTTGTAAGAATTCCTTTAAGATGGTTTTCATCATCAACAACAGGAATTCCTCCAATATTGTAATCTGCCATTATTTTTATGGCATCTCCTACTTTGGCGTTTATATCAATAGTAACAGGATTAATAATCATAGCATTCTCTGCTCTTTTAACCTGTTTTACATGTTTTGCTTGTTCGCGGATACTCATATTTTTGTGAACAACTCCAATTCCGCCTTCACGTGAAATTGCGATTGCCATAGAGCTGTCGGTTACAGTATCCATTGCTGCTGAAACAATTGGAGAATTAATTTGTATATTTCTCGAAAAACTAGACATCAGATTTACATTTGATGGAAGCACTTCGGAATATGCCGGAACTAACAGAACATCATCAAATGTTAAACCTTCGAATAATAATTTATTTGAGTCTTGAAACATAATTAACTATCTTTATTAAAAATTTCACGAAAATACAAATAATTTTATGCCGGACAAAACAGTTATATGATTAAATTTGAAAAAAAAACGATTTGACTAAATTTAGGAGCATACTAACAAAGTACTGGGGATATGATAAATTCCGGGGAATTCAGGAAGAAATCATTGAATCAGTTGCTGCAGGCAAAGACACTCTCGGTCTTATGCCTACAGGAGGAGGTAAATCCATTACTTTCCAGGTTTACTCTCTAGCTGTGGATGGAGTATGTTTGGTTGTAACACCGCTTATCGCTTTAATGAAGGATCAAGTAGATAACTTAAGGAAAAACAAAATTAAAGCTGTTGCTATATACTCGGGCATGACAAAAAGAGAGATTGAGATTGCTTTGAACAATGTTATAAATGGAGATTACAAATTCCTTTACTTATCTCCCGAGAGGCTGCAAAACTATTATTTTAGAGAAAGGCTGAAAGATATAAATGTGAATCTTATAACTATTGATGAATCTCATTGCATTTCGCAGTGGGGATATGATTTTAGACCTTCATATCTTGAGATTGCAAACATTCGACAAAGCATGCCTGAGGTTCCTGTGCTTGCTCTTACTGCAACTGCAACTATTGAAGTTGTGGAGGATATTCAGAATAAACTTCTATTTAAAGAAAAAAATGTATTTCAACAGAGTTTTGAAAGAAAAAACCTTGTTTATTATGTAATTAATACTGAAGATAAACTTAAGCAATTATTCAAGATTGTAACTAAATTCGATGGAACAGGTGTTATTTATGTAAGAAATAGGAAGAAAACTAAGGAATATGCATTATTGCTGAAGAAGTACAATATTTCAGCAGATTATTACCATGCAGGATTAAGTCCGGAAGAACGAGCATTTAAGCAATTGAATTGGCAAAATGATAAAATTCGGATAATGGTGTGTACAAATGCTTTCGGAATGGGTATAGACAAGCCTGATGTTAGATTTGTGATACACATGGATTTACCGGATTCTCCGGAAGCTTATTTTCAGGAAGCCGGACGTGGAGGTCGGGACGGAAAAGAAGCGTGGGCATTTCTAATATATAACAGCGGTGATACTTCTCAAATTAAGAAAAATATAACTCAATCTTTTCCAGATTTAAAAAGAGTTGTTGAGGTATATAATTTTATTTGCAATTTTTTACAAATACCGCTTGGCGCTGCAAAAGATGTTGAGTTTCCTTTCGACATTTTTGATTTCGCAAAAAATTTCAAAATAGACATACTTACTACATATAACTGTATTAAAACATTGGAAGCAACAGGATTGGTAAGATATACTGAAGACGCGAATTCTATGTCAAGAATTATATTTACAATTAATAGGGATGATTTATACAGATTTCAGATTTCAAATCCAGATTATGATGCCTTTATTAAGCTTTTATTAAGAACTTACTCAGGAATTTTTACAGACTTTATAAATATTAATGAAGATTACCTTGCAAAAAAAGCCAATGCTGGGAAAGAGACAATCATAAACTACCTTAAACTATTACAGCAACAAAAAATTATCAGATATATTCCCAGGATTAACAAACCATTACTTCATTTTTTAACTGAGCGACTACCGGATAACGGAATTATTTTTAACCGCAAGGAGCTTAATGAACAAAAAGAAAGAGTTATAAGTCGTATGGAAGCCATGTTAAGCTATGCTACATCAACAAATAAATGTAGAAGTCAGCAACTTTTGGCTTATTTTGGAGAAAAAGACACAAATAGATGTGGGCAATGTGACGTATGTGCAAGAAGAAATGAATTGGGATTAAGTAAATATGAATTTGATATTATTTTGGAGAAAATAAAAAATAAGATTACTTTAGAGCCTTCATTACTTAATGATGTTGTTACTGAAATTGAATTTAAAGAAGATAAAATAATCAAAGTAATACAATGGCTTTTTGATAACAATAAAATTAAATACAATGAACAGCAAAAACTTACATGGATTAAATAGGTGCTTTTTAATATGCATGCTTTTTAGCTTGAGCATATTATTTTCTTGTGCTTCAAATGAAGTAGCTGACTCTATTGATGTAAATCAGGAGAAGATTTTTGTAAGCTACACCATGATTTATGATGCTGACGTTCATAATATGCTTCAGGTTACGGCTCAGTTTAGATTTGGGGGAAGCAAAGGAACAACGCTTATTTTAACACCGCCAAGCAATGTAAAAGTGAATGGTTTAAAAATGAATCAGAAAGTAAACTCAAGATCAGGTGCTTTTTATGAATATTCCTTACCGCTTAGCACAAAAAACCTTGTTTTTCAGTTTACCGATACTGAAGAAAAACTATATAATAATAAATTTGAAATAAATTCAATTGATTTAAAGTCAATTTCTTCAATTAAAACAAATATTGAAAAAATGCACATAGAATGGAAAGGAAAAAAAATTGGAAAGAACGAAACTGTCACTGTTAGTATTTTTGACAATGAGGGAAATGCAGCGCAAATTTCAGGTTCAGTTAGAGGCAGTAAGTATTTGGTTATTAAAGCATCAGACTTATCAGAATTGGAACCGGGAGCAGGAGAAATTTTGATTTCACGAAGTTTTCAACGAAAACTAAAATCTGCTCCTCAAGAAGGTGGTATTTTCTCATACACTTATAAATCGGAACCTAAAGCAATACAAATTATTGGAGAAAATGAAAATGAATATGAATAAAATAGCAATTTTAATTGTAGCAGCAAGTTCATTATTATTTTTGAATTCTTGCGGAAAAACTGATTTAGACCTTGAGTACGAAGAGTTTCTATTAGGAGATTGGGTGCCATACAACCTTGACAATGAAAGACTTACCACACTCCCACTCTATCATTTTGGAGGAAATACTCGTGGAACCACTAGGCAACAAGGACAAGCAAATCTTGACTCACTTTCATGGGAAGTTAAGCGTGGGCAATTGAAAGTTTTTTACGACAGGGCTCCTACCGGTTATTTTGTGGCTTATGATCAGTATTATAGTCGAAGTTTGTATAGAATACATGAGGCCACACAAGACAGGATTAGGCTTACATTATTTTTATACAATGGTTTTCAGAGAGAATTTCTTCTTTTAAGACCTGAATCAGACGATCCTGATTATATTGATGATTATTTTTAGATATTATTTCGACATTGGCGAGTTTACAAGTTCACAGGTAGAAATCATTAACTGTGGAATACAAGTAATAGCAAGTTTTAATAGTATTGGAACTTATATCGGGGCGAAAGTTTTTTAAAAAAATAAAGCAAAAATGATTTACTATTGCATAATTCGAGTTAAACTTCACATAATAATTCAATTAAGATTGAAATTGAAAAGAAAATTCTTACATAAATAAAATCAAAATATTTTTTATCTTTAAGTATGTTACAAAAAACATAAAAAAGATTTTTTTTTATGGGATAATTTGATAAACTTGTGAGTTAAAATTAAAACATAATATAATGAAAAAAACACCGGTTGACATAAGTATTTTAGAGAAACATCTAGACAAATTTGGAATTAAAGATTTAGGTAGAGCGACAATACGTGAAGTTGTAGGATTGGTTAATAAACTACAGGAAGAATCTGGTGTAAAGTTTTTCAGAATGGAGATGGGTGTTCCTGGACTTACTCCTCCGGAAGTGGGTACTAATGCCGAAATTGCGGCTTTAAAAAGAGGTGTAGCTGCGAGTTATCCTATGGTTGATGGAGTTAAAGAACTTAAGCAAGAAGCATCCAGATTTATAAAAAACTTTATGGGTATTGATATTAGTGCCGAAGCTTGTGTTCCTACTGTAGGATCTATGCAGGGTGCATATGGCATTTTCCTTTTATGTTCAAACCTCGACAAACAAAAAGACACAGCTTTATTTATTGACCCGGGGTTTCCTGTACAGAAGCAACAATTCAGGGTGATGGGGCATAAGTATGAAAGTTTCGACGTGTATAATTATCGTGGTGAAGCTCTCAGAGAAAAGTTAGAATCTTATGTTAAAAATGGCAATATTAATAGTATTATTTATTCTAATCCGAATAATCCAAGTTGGATTTGTTTTACAGATGATGAACTTAAGATTATAGCAGAGATTGCAAATAAATATGACATTATTGTAATTGAAGATCTTGCATATTTTGGAATGGATTTCCGTAGAGATTTATATCATCCAGGGAAACCCCCATATCAGGTGTCGGTTGCTAATTATACAGACAACTATGTTCTTCTGATTTCTGGTTCGAAAGCTTTTAGTTATGCAGGACAAAGAATTGCTGTGGTTGCAATTTCAGACAAGGTTTACAACAGAGCATGGCCTAATCTTGTTGAAAGATTTGGTTGTGATAGATTCGGATATACTTTTGTTCTGAGAATAATCTATTCGTTAAGTTCAGGGGCAAGTCATTCAGCACAATATGCGCTAGCGGCGATGTTGAAAGCTGCAAGCGATGGCACTTTTAATTTTATTGAAGATGTAAAAGAGTACGAAAAGCGTGCTGCTGTTATGAAAACACTATTCTTGAAGGCTGGATTTCAAATCGTGTATGATAAAGACATAGATTTAGAACTTGCTGATGGTTTTTATTTCACAATTTCATATCCAGGAATGACTGGAGGGGAACTATTAAAAAACCTGATGTGTCATGGTATTAGTGCAATTTCGCTACTAAATACTGGCAGTGATAGAGACGAAGGATTAAGAGCATGTGTTTCTCAAATTAAGATGGAAGAGATGAGTGTATTGGCTGAACGACTAGAATTATTTAAAAATAATCTTAACTAGACATTCTTAATGAGTAGCTTTTGGCTGTCCAATAATACAGATATCAACCAGATTAAAACTTTGATTGAAAATGATTTCCCAGATGTAAAAGTCAGTATTTCGGGCAAGAAAAACATTTTGATTATTCGAAAGCATCTAATGCTAGTACTTACATTAAAGAAAAAATGCGTTAAACTTTCAGGTGATTTAAATTATCGAAATAGAATGATAATGATTTATATTATTATTGGGATACTCTTGGGTTTTATAGGAGTTGGGGTCATTTTAATTACACTTTACATTAGGTATTACTCTCAAATTAAAAGTTTTAAATTGCAAATGGCTGGATTTATTGAACAAAGAATAGCTTAATTTATTTATTGATGAATTGTTTAAAATACTTTGAAGATTTTTTTCTAGACTACAGCAAAAGTTTTATTGAGTTTAATAGCAATACTGAATTGCTAGAGAATATTGAATTGAAGAGAGTTCATAGTTTAAATGTATATAAAAACAGCTTTGCGATAGCTTCTTCTATCACTAAGGATAAAGAAAAAATATTAATTGCTGCTCTTTGCGGTTTATTTCACGACATTGGCAGATTCATACAATTTACTGAATACAAAACCTTTAGAGATGAAAATGGCATTTATCATGGAGCATTAGGAGTAAAAGTACTTTCAGAGAAAAAGATATTAGAAAAACTTCCGAATTCGAAAAGGAATTTAATTTTAAATGCAGTTTACGATCATGGTTTGAAAGAAATTCCGAAGGAACATGACAATGAACAGATGTTTTATTCTAGGATTACACGAGATGCTGATAAATTGGATATTTATAGGCTGGTTTCTGAGTATTATCATTCAAAAGGACCAAGAAATATTGCACTTGAATATGGTTTATCGGATAATGAAATTATTTCCGACAAAGTATGGGAGAATTTTCATAGTAAAGAAAGCATTGATAAAAATGATTTAAGGACTCTTGATGATTTTAAGATTATGCAATTAGCATGGATTTTCGACATAAATTTCAATCATACAATAAAGAAGATTTCCGAGAACAAATATATTCCTGCGATTTTAAATAGCCTGAAATCGAAAAAAAGGAAAGCGGATGTTAGTAAAATATTATCTGCTTACTGTCGAAATGTCCATAATTTTGATATATTTGTTGAAAATAAATAATCACTTATACAATATGAGACTATGAAAAATTCATTATTGATCCCAATTATCTTAAGTTTGGCAATTGCGTGCGGAAATGTGGAGAACATAAAAGAAAAAGAAAAAGAAGATAGAGAAAACGTAATAAAACACACGACTAAACTTACTGGGGAATGGTATGGGAATGATGGAGTGAGTGATTTCGTTTATATTTATCGCGAAGACGGTAGTTTTGTTCACAAAATGATGATTAATAAAATTGAAAGTATTGATTATATAGGCACATATGAATATTTAGAAGACAAAAATATAATTAAATTAAAATGGACAGATTGTAATACAAATAGCAGAGATCCTGAATATCTTGAGATTGCGAAAAACAAAAGAAATGATTTTAAGAATCCATTAATTTACGAAGAAAATATTGAGTGGATTGATGATAATTCTTTTATCCCTGAGTTAAATGGAATTTTCATATTAATACGTAAGACTGATTAAGGGGAATGAATAAAACACATATTATTTTCACATTTCTATGTTTAGTTTACATAAACACCTTTACTCAGGTTAATTTATCTTATAATTTATATCACAAGACTTATGATAAAATTGCATATCTCACTACTCATAACTCTTTTAACAGTGTAGAAGGCAATTTTCAGATTCCGAATCAAACATATGGGATTACGCGTCAATTGAATGATGGAGTTAGAGCCTTAATGTTAGATGTATATGATAGAAATGGTGTGGCTACTGTTTACCATGGATATCAATGGTTGGGATCAGTACCTTTGGTTTCGAATTTGAATGAGGTTAAGCTATTTCTCGAGAACAACCCAAATGAAGTTGTGACGATAATATTTGAATGTTATGTATCTGCCGACATGATTGAGATGGCAATTGAATCATCAGGACTGTCTGATTTACTATACATTAAACTACAATCACAGCCATGGTCTACTTTGCAACAGATGATAGATTCAAATAAAAGACTAGTTATTTTTAGTGACAGAAATGATGCCGGCATAACACAGGCATGGTATCATTACATTTGGCATCATGCAGTTGAGACACATTTCAGTGTTTCGGGAATTAGTGATTTTTCTTGCGAATTTAATAGAGGAAACCCTAACAATGACTTAGTTATTTTAAATCATTTTATCACTCCAAATTACGGTATACCTCAGATTTCGACGGCTCAAACTGCTAATTCTAATCCTTTTTTGATTAATCGTGCTTTGGAATGTTGGGATGAACATGATAAATTCCCAAATTTCGTAACTGTAGATTTTTACGAAGTTGGTGATTGTTTAGACGTAGTGAATATTTTAAATACAATGCAATTAGTTAATATTAACAATGAGTCTTTTGGTCTAAATCAAATTTCTATCTATCCAAATCCAGCCTCAGATTTCATATTTGTAGAAGCACCTAATATAATTGATGTACAAGTTTATACTCTTTGTGGTAAGTTACTTACAGCTGCATATGCTTTTAGTGATAGAATAGAGATTTCATTATTAGACTATACATGTGGGATGTATATTATTAATACAAGTACTAAGCATGGGATCTACTCCAACAAATTATTGATTATCAGATAACAATAAAAAAAGAGTGGAACAAAACAGATTAGGATTATTATAACGGATTTTTATTATACTATCATCACTTTAAGTAGATAATTAAACAAACTCAAAGGGCGCTATGTCGAATAAGGTTTATGATTTTGGCTAAGTGTTTGTTTAAAGGCATGTTAAGTTATAAACATTGATAATACATATATACTTTTCAACTATTTTTTACTTTTTATTACATTTTTTGCTTTAGATGTTTTTTTTTATTTATTTTTGAAAAAAAAAACAATTAATTTGATTTCTTAAAATGACGAAAGCCTATTCATATTATTAGCCGTTTTTACATTTGTTTAAGAAATTTACGTAGTAGCATTTTTAGTGGTTGTTTTATTGCTGGGGCTAATACAGCGATGGGACTGAGGGGACGAAGTAGTATATATAAGCTATGGAGTTTTCCTTTTATATTAACGTAAATATCTTATTATCAGATGACTACAACAAAAAAGAATTTAAAATTGTATCGTGGAATACGCGAAGATGAATCTGTAGTTTTTGCAGAATTTGAGAAAGATTTTGATGTGATTAATCAAATTAAAAAATTTGGAAATTTCCGTTGGTGTCCGATTAATTTCCGGTGGTATATTAGAGATAAAGATTTTGTTTTGAGTAATTTTTTTCAATTCATGCTTCCTCATGTATACATTAATTATAGTAATTTGACATCTCGAGCATCAAAAGACTTTGTTAATACTAATAATAAACGCCCCTTGAATTTTCCGAGTAATGGGAAGAGTTTGGAGGCTGAAGGCTTTGGGGCATTATCTGCTGAGATGCTTAATGAGATTAATGCATTTAGGGATTGGCTTAAGCAGCGGCGTTACAGTTCGAGTACTGTAAAAACTTATACTGGAGCATTAAGTATATTTTTTCAATATTTCAGTTATCGCAATATTGATTCTATTAATAATGATGATTTGATAAAGTTCAACAATCGATACATTCTTAAGAATTCATATTCAAGCAGTTATCAGAATCAAGTAATAAATGCGATTAAATTGTATTATCAAACTCGTTTCAAGAGTGTTATGGATATATCTGAGATTCGTCGTCCTCGTCGATCACGAGTTTTGCCCAAGGTAATTCCTAAGGATGATATTCGCAGGATGTTATTGTGCATTCCCAATTTGAAGCATAAAACGGCTTTAACTTTGATTTATGCTTTAGGATTGCGACGATCTGAATTGCTTAATCTAAAGCTTTTGGATGTATTATTAACACGTAGAATGGTAATAATACGAAATGCAAAGGGCAGGAAGGATCGCAGTTTGCCGTTGAGTGGTAAGTTAATAGTATTAATTGAGAAATACTTAGCTGCTGTTGGTCCGGAGACATATTTAATTGAAGGTCAATATCGCGGACATTCTTATAGTGCAGCAAGTTTAGAGAAGATATTTCACAAGTATCTTGGGGAGGTATTGCCTGGGAACAATTTTACTTTACATTGTTTACGTCATTCTTATGCTACACATTTGTTGGAGTCGGGAGTTGATTTGCGTTACATACAGGAGTTATTGGGTCACAAGAGTAGTCGTACGACTGAGATTTACACATATGTAAGTATGCAGAGTTTGGTTAACATAAAGAACCCTACGGATGATTTTGAGTTATAGAAATATTTACTATTTTTGTCAAAATAAACCCTCACTCAAGGTAGGTTTAGCCACACGACGTCATGTAAGTTAAACCTAACTTTTGTCAGGGTATAAGGGAGTTGGCAGCAAGCTTAGAAAGCGATTTCGCAATATAAAAATGGAAGTTTTTAGAG
>OBJA01000767.1_pt1 | contig 26131 bp, 18 predicted proteins | sample 1519751 | NCBI WGS metagenome assembly OBJA01 (sample SAMEA3881238, study PRJEB22517) | soil metagenome | biome: lake sediment; feature: soda lake sediment; material: sediment, water from around vicinity | place: India | collected 2013-12-23 | depth 3 m
AATTTCTTTGTGACCCAAAGCAACTAGACGTTTAAACTCTGTTAACACCTTGTCCGGAGCTAGGCTTCGAACCGGTCCCCTAGCCATTGGTATTTTGCAATAACTACATCCTGCCGAACAACCGTCTTCAATCTTTATAAAAGCTCGTGTCCGAGTAGCAAAATCAGCCCTGTGCCAATGAATCTTCTCCTTCGGCGTCCATTGCTTTACAAGGATCTCAATCTCGGTACCAGAGTTCAGGTCTTCAATTCTTTGCACAAAAGAATCTCGATCCTTAACTCCGCTTAGCAGACGAACACCAGGCAACTTTGCAAGCTCTTCCGGATTAGTCTGGGCATAACACCCTGTAACCACAATCGGAACCCCGGGTCTATTCTGAGCAACTCGCCGTAACCATTGACGGGCTTTTCGCTCACTCTCTTTTGTCACTGTACAAGTGTTTACAACCACGAGATCAGCCTGGTTTATATCATCAATGATTTCATGCCCATTTTGTTTTAGCAGATGGGCCAATGATTCTGTGTCACATTGATTCACTTTACAACCAAAAGTGTGAAACGCAATTCGCAAATATAGGTCCCCCTTAAGACCTTAGTATTCCCTATTAAAATTAATGTTACTGCCCAGTATTGGCCAGATAAACAAAACGTCCTAAATTACTGTTATAGGGAGACCAAGACTCCTGTGTACCTTCATTATCCCGGAGCACACCTAGAAACTTGTTCACCTGCGCATCGAAGTTATCGGCATGATGTAAGATACAAGCTTCCAATGATAATGGCTCTACCGGAGAACCCCATTCCATTATCCCATGGTGACTAACGAGCAAATGAAGAAGCAGAGCCTCTACAGACGTGGAAAATACAACTCCATCTTCTCGTAATAGTTGTACTTTTTCTCTGACCATTTGTGTTCCTAGCACCAAATGCCCGATTAGCCGTCCTTCATCAGTTCCCTCAAATCCTTTTGTTACCTGATATGTCCTTACTTTTCCTATGTCATGAAGAAGCGCTCCGGCAACCAATAGATCACGATCAACACGTGGATAAGAATCTGCCGCTGCTAAGCAGAGCTTCAGAACTCCAACAGTATGGTCCAACAGTCCGCCTAAATAAACATGATGTCGTCTTAACGCAGCAGGAGTTCTCATAAATAACATTCTAAACTCATTATCATTAAAAAACTCCTCTAACAGTCTACGCAAAGAAATATTTTTAACCGAACATATAGCATCATCCAGTGCACTCTGGAGCTCCTCAATATTTCCCGGAGCCGAAGGAAGAAAGGCTTCATAATCAACTTCTGCCTCATCCAACACACGAACTATAGATGAGTTTTTGCCATCCGCCTCAATTTGAAGCGAGCTATTAAAAGTTCGTAATGAAGCGCCATTTATCCGAATTACTTTTCCTGCGCTAAGAGCATTAATGCTTCCAGTCCGATACTCCCATATCTTCATTGGGATCTCCCCTGTTTTATCTCCAATGCGCATCGTCAAATAAGTGGAGCCATTCTTTGCCGTCTTTTGCTGCAAATCCAACACCAAATAGTCACCGTTAACCGGAGCCTCTTCCACCAAATCGCGAATCATAGTCATCGGCTAATACTCCTTTCGTCCTGCCAGCCCACCGAGAGCAGTCGAATCAAGGCGGCCATAGATAATAGATCTTGGGCATTATGAGATATAACCTCAGTGAGTAAACGCGGCTCTTTTTCTATAACAAAGCGGTGATACAGATCTGGAATAGCAGATCCGGAAAAGCTTTCATTCCGCCCTACTCCCAAAAGCAACTCCTCAACCGTGCGCAATCGACAATTCGGAAGCGAATTTCGGTAAGCACGACGTGTCGGGGGCAGTAGATCCAGTTGAAATGGCTCAAACTGGTTCTCTATATTATGATAACGGCAACGCGCCTTTAGATAAGGGTAATCAAATGTTCTGCCGTTAAAACTTACCATTAACGTCTTTTTACCACAATCCTCCAGAAAACCTTTTAGAACTGCGGTTTCTTCCTCGTAAGTTTTTGCTAAATACTGAGTTAAAACCATGTTTTGCTCAGCAAAAGTTACAACTCCAACTAAAAATAGGGGTTGAACCTGAGAAAAACCTGTTGTCTCTAAATCTAACAAAACCACCTGCGAACGGTCGAAAAAACCTACTATCTCATCTTCTTTGGCGCCATAACGACGCAATCGTTCAAAATTACCCAACTCAATCAGACGAATAATCTCTCCCGCAGCCCGTCCCCAACGAGGATGCTTTGCTAACATATCGATCGTATCGTAACCATCTGCCCGAAGCTGCGCTTCTGTCTTTTCTCCAATGCCATATACAAGTTTAAGATTACTCCTAATCTTTTCCGCCTTTGGGAATGGTAGAACGAAATTCTCATGGATTTCTTGCTGAAGATGGGTGTATTCACCTCCGTTGTTTCGACGGATTTCTCCACCCCACCATAGACTGTAATCTCCATCCAAACAAGGAGTCACGCATTTCCACCACCTCTCGTCCACCTTGTAGCTAGGAGTTCATTTTTTTATCGGAGATTCGTCCTTGGATAGTTCAAGCTCTACTTCATTCTCATTAACTTGCCCATTCTCAGTCTGTTCGTCTCCGGTCTCTTCATCATCATCATCCACTGTAAACTCAACTTCAGCTCCCTCGGTAACCTCAAACTGCTTGTTCTCCAGATCGATCCTGACAACGCCCCCACGCAAACTTTCACCATTATCTCTATCTAGTACTGGGTTTCCTGTCATAACCATAATCTGCTTATCATTATCATAGGTCACCTTTTGACAACGGCCTTTGAACTCTTTATGATCTAGTAGAACATCACCTGTAGCGACAAAATTCTCCTTCTTCGTATCAAACTCCAGTCGGCTACAGTTCATAGTGAATGCCTCTTTTTTTACTTTCCCCTTCTTATCTTTAACCTCTTCTCTGCGTAGGAGGACATCCTCTTCGAACACTCCCTGTTTCTTCTGGAATTTCATATTCAGTCTTTGCCCTTCAATCGTTAATTCCTCTTTTGTCAGAATCACTTTCTTAGAGAACCATGCTTCTTTCTTATCTTGATCAACTTCAGCATAACTCGTTCTAATCTGAACCTCTTTTTGCACGATAAGAAGGTCTCCTTCAAGAAACGAGACTTTTTTATCTGTATCTCCCCAAATCCTCTTAATACCTGTTACTTTTACTCTCTCTTTATCTTCAGCGTTGCTAGTTGTCACAGCTATAGCTAAGATTACTAATAACGCTAACCATTTACAATGGGTCATAACTCCAACTCCACCTCGGTTTCACCATGAATTTGATAAGTATTATCATTATAGGAATAATCTATCTGTTCTCCAACAAAGACCTGATCACCATCTCGGCCGATGACATTACCGATCAAACTAATCACTTCGGCTTTTAAGTCTGCTTCCATCCGGTCTGCAGTAAGGACCCCTTCCTCATATGTAAACTTGACCTTACTCGTGCTCTTAAGAGTTCTCTTCTGCAAATCAACATGAATTACATTGGTCTCAAAATAACCTTTATCTACATTACCGCGAATTCCACCTTCTAGCGTCATCATCTGTCGAACCTCATCTAACCGAACCCGCGGAGCTGAAAAATTGACCTTTTTACCATCAATATAAACAATAGCGTCCTCAATGTCTTCACAGATCGTTATTACATTATCCTTTGAACGCCAGATTTTTTTAGCAAGAATCTCCCAACTTTTTTCGCCCTTTTCTCGCCCCACCAATTTTGTCCCCCATAAAGTAGTTCCTGGTTCTTGGTCCAAAATTTTCAGAATAGGAGCAGGTGTTTTCTCTCGATACAAAAACCATCCTCCTACCATTAAAAACAAGGTGCCTACTGGTATTATAAAGACTAGTAACCAACGCTTCATTGCCTCACCCCATTATACCAGGAATTAAAGAGATTATCCCAGTATAAACCGCTTTCACTGTTAAAAGATATCTCATAGTTTGGAAATGCGTTGATGATATATTGTAGCGTATATTGATCATAGTAGTAATCGTAACCGAAGATCACTGTACGACAGTGCCAGTTATAAGCGATGCTAACCCGAGCCGTGTTACCGTAATCATCCAGTAAATTGTAACGTCCGCTTAACTTAACACTCCATAGTTCACCGATATTCTGCTCTAAATTTAACGCCATATATAGACTCTCGTAATTGGAACCGGAAGAATACATGTCATATCTATAATCAAGTTGGACATTGTTTTGGGGAGACGGACGATAGGAGATTGTCGTTGAGACAGAGCCGGTATCATACTCAGGATGGTAGCTTAGGTTCACATTAAATGAGCTGTCACTAATTGGACTCCAGGCCATTCTTAGATTTTGCGACTCCCACAACTGATGCGTAAGATTATACCCGCCGTTTATGCCAAACTGAAAAGAGCGAGGGTTATAATTAAGTCGGTATGTAACATTCCCGCCTTCATAGACGTATTGGGTCAAACCAGAGAACACAGGGGCTTCACCAAATCCCTGAGTCCACCCGGTCCCAAGCTCCCACCAAAGGTTATTCATCAACTGATGCTTCGCATTGAGCGACGTGGATATTGTGGATTGGTCACCATCACCTTTTGTGGTCCAATATGAATAGTATTTTCCTGCTCCACCCATATACAATGAGAATTTACCAGCTTGGTACAAAGGTCTACTTGAGGCGTCAAGGGTCAGACCGAACCTTGTACCTTCCTCCTCGGTTCCCCCAGAGTAAACCGGAGGGATAAGGTGATACAACTCGGAAGTCCAGCGAATCTGAGGAAACCATCCTAGGTTAAGAGACGGAGAACTAATCTTAAGACTGTCAACCTCTTGAGTGGAACGGAGCATTCTTAAGTTCAACTGGTGATTATTCCATATTCTCTGATCATATGTTAGGTTTAGTGATTTATATTTTGTAGAATCGTCAGACTGTCGATAATCTACGTTTCGGTATGAACCAGACAAAGAAACGTAACCATTTGGCAAGGGATTCCAGCGAAAACTCGGTGCCCAATAGGTAGAATACTCTTTCTCCCGTTGCAAAAAATCCAATTGGTTGCTGAAAGTAAGCTTTGAACTAGAATAATTTAATCTAGTCGTATAATCGAAGTTATCTGTTACATAATAAAACCTAGATTGATAATCCCAATTTAATACCTCTTCCCATTTAAATCCCAGTGAAAGTCTCCACTTATCAGCCCACTTCTTCTCGGTGTAGAGAATAACCTTGTCATCCTCAAATCCTGTTTTTTTGTTATCCAATCGGTAAAACTCCGCTGTAGTCTTCCCGCTTTGATCTTTAAAATTATACGTATGACGGAGACCGTAACCAGTACCTAACCGTTCCATGAAATCCAATAGAATAACACCTTTGCCCAAAGTATCCGTAAAATACATATAACCAAGGTTTAAGAACCACCCTTTATAACTATCATGGCCTATAACCGGAGTTAAAAAGTTATTCTCTTCCTCTTTCAACGATATATATAAATAAGGCCAGTAAAATAGAGGTATCTTGCTCTCATAATACCAAACGTGTCGAAAGATCACTTTATCATCAGGGTGATATTCCATCTCCGCAGCGACAAGACGATAGTGAGGGTGCTCCAGATCACACGAAGTAATAGTTCCATTATGTATATAGACACTATCACCTTCAAGCCTCAATTGCTCACCACTACCATAAAGGGCACCTTTGATACCTTCTCCCCTAATCTCCATATTAAGTGGTTCAAGAAACCCTTTTTCTCTTTTGAAGTCATATGAAAAACGATCACCGAAATAGCTTTCTTCTCCGCGCTTGATCTCCACATGGCCTACAGCTTCAAGTTGTTTTCCTTTAACAGCTAGATAGATATGGTCCGCTTTAATCGCTAAATCTTGATAAGTCAGGATCACTTGTCCCTCAGCGGTTACCATCTCATGTTCATAGTCGTAGTGAATCCGATCCGCCTTGAGTCGGCCAACTCTTTCACCAGCCCAACAAGGTGAAGCGTAAAGCAATACCAACGCCAAGACCAACCCAATTAATACTATACCTTGCCTCACGGAGACACTCCTCACCGTCTAATTTGATATAGTACCCCCAAGCCAATAACTAGGAAAATGATATTAGGCCCCCAGGCAGCCATGATCGGTGTCACTAGGTGATTTTGTCCAAACGAACGAAATACTACTTGCAAAAAGAAGTATACTAGCATCACCAAGAAGCTAAATACAACACCCCAAATACGACCCTTTCGTGACAGGAGACACGCAAATGGCATCGCAATCAAGGCCAAAATAACCGAAGCATATGGTATTGCAGTTTTCATATAATACTCCACAGCAAAAACAGAAACATCAAATCCGCTTCTACCAAACCGCTCCATTTGCTCCTTTAATTGCTGACGAGTCATCTCTTCCATCGTTAGTTGTTGTCCAAAGAAACCGGTTAAATCGTCTCCGGCATCAACAGTCATATGCTTAAACTCGGCCTCTAAACGAACCCAACCATCCTTATTCAACTCATGAATGATACCATCGTTTAGTTCCCAATTATTCCGGAAGATACGACCAGTTTCCGCTGTAATAAAGCGCGGATAACCAGTCTTTGATGTCTCAAAGATCATAATTCCTTCCATTCGTTGCGTTGAATTATTAATACGGCGAACATAATAATAACGATTATTAGGACCTTTAATAAACATGTTCTCATTAATCATAGGCAAGACATCTTGAAACCGTATTCGCCGAATATGCTCCAAATATGCATGATTTGCCGCTGGTACCACCTTATCATACCAAACAAATACCAATGTAGATAGAACTACCGTTGCTAGAATCAATGGGGTTGTAATTCGTGACAAACTCCATCCACTAGTTCTTAATACATCCATTTCATGTTCCCGGGCAAGTCGACCAACGCTTAATAGCATTCCAAAGATAACTGCCGCTGGTACCACGTCCAAGAGAAGCATCGGCAACCGATACCAAAGAAGTGTAAATACAAGTGAGACCGGTGTTCGACGACCAACCAAAAAATCATTAAGGTTAAATAAAAGATGCCCAACACTTAAAACACTAAATGCGCCTGCACATAGTAAAAATAACTGAATATACTCCCTAAGGATGTATCTGTGGACAATCTTCAAATTAAAAGCACCCCATTGTCCTATTACATGTAGTTGCTCGTCGCTCTGAGTTTGAGATGGCCTTTGTTAGTCTTTGCTTAGCTGTACTGCTCGGCTCTACTGAATAGCTTCGTTCTTTGTACAACAATGAATAGCGCCTTTAGGCGTCTATTTCATTCCTATAAAAAATTCAGACTCTCCGCTCTTACAACAATGAATAGCGCCTTTAGGCGTCTATTTCATTCCTATAAAAAACTCAGACTCTCCGCTCTTGTACAATAAAAACTGAGCGATGTTAAACTTCGCCCAGCCTACATTAAATCCTCTTTTTATCTGTGGAGCCAAGTTTTTACTCTAAGTCTCCAATATTAACTCCGATTACGGCCTTCAAGATCTAAAACACGTCTTTGTAAGTCGCGAATAGTCTTAAGCAACTCCGGGAGCTTACCAGCGGCGGCTTGAATTCTCATATCATCTGAGTGTGGGCGGGCTGGTGCCCCGGAAACAATGGAGTTCGATGGAAGACTACTGATTACCATGCCTCGGGCCATAACCACAGAGTCCGAACCGATTTTTATATGTCCCACAACACCGGATTGACCCGCCAAAGTCACACGATCACCTGTTTGAGTGCTTCCAGCAATTCCGGTCATTGCAACCAACAGATTATCCTCGCCAATAACCACATTATGACCAATCTGAATGAGGTTGTCCATTTTTGTGCCACGTTTAATCCGGGTTTCCCCGATAGTAGCCCGATCGATCGTTACATTTGCTCCAATTTCAATATCATCTTCCAGTATAACGCGGCCAATTTGCGGCACTTTCCGGTGCTTTCCATTTGTAGTCACAAAGCCGAATCCTTCGCTACCTATAACAGTTCCGGCATTAATTACTACACGGTTACCAATAATACTCCTTGAAGCAATAACTGCATTTGGAAATACCACTGTATCTTGACCAATAACAACATCATCCTCAATAATAACGCCCGGCTTAATAACAGAACGTTCTCCGATCGTCACTCGGTCACCGACTACGACCATCGCGCCGATGGACACGTCATCACCGAATTTGCACTCCTTACCAATAACCGCACTTGGGTGAGACCCGATTTCTTGCTGGTATTTTGGTGCAAAATGTTCCAAAATAAGCGCAAACGCTAACCGAGGATTATTTAACCTAATACCTGGTCTTCCAATATCTGGCAGTGATTTTGGGAAAATGAAAGCCGAGGCCTGCGAACGGCGGGCATCTTCCATTAATTTTGCGCTTGCCACAAGAGTAATCGTTCCAGGCTGGGCATCCTCAATTCCGCTTACCCCTTGTACTTCCAATTGTGGGTCCCCAACGACCTCCCCACCGACCATGTTTGCCAGTTCAGCCAGGGTGGCCATATGCATCTTCCTTTCTAGAATAGTTGCCGTAGGCAATCTATTTCTTTCCATAATAGATCTCAGACTCTCCGCACTTTCATAATGAATAGTTGCCGTAGGCAATCTATTTCTTTCCATAATAGATCTAAGGCACTAAGTTACTTAAAATCAAAGGTTACTCAAGGGCGTTAATAACATCGTCAGTAATATCAACAGCTTTACCTGCGTAATTCACAAGATTGCCGGGAAATACGGCTACAATCTTTCTTTTCTTAGCAAGTTCAGCCACCTTTTTATTCATTAAATCAGCAAACTCGTTATGCTTATTCTCAACATACTGATTAAACTCGTTATTTAAGTTCATTGCCGCTTGTTCATCATTATCCTGTTGAGCTTTTTTGATCTTTGCCCCGATCTCATTCCGTTTTGCTAAAATATCATTTCTAAATTCTTTCCCTAACTGACTATCGGTTGTAACTTTTTGAACATCAATTGTTCCAATGCGTATTGTTGGTCCAACATAATAAGTCATAATGCTAAAAAACGCAGCTAATAAAAGAAATATTACACCAAGAACCGCCAAGGTAGGATAAAACCATGGTTTCATTTCTTTGCTACACCTCCACTATTCATAAGATCCAATAATTCTGTTGTTAAATCCATTGATTCATTAAAAAAAAGGGGGTCTCCGACGATAACGGACAAACCCTTTTCTTTTGCGATTCTCCTCAAATTTCTACGTACTTTATTGACCATTAAAATACGTAGCCCTTCTTTCTCCGCCTCTAATACATTAAGATTAGTTATATCGGAGGAGACATCTTGCTGGAGTTCTTCGGCTCTTCTCTTCCTCCATGCCTCGAAATCATCTCTTAAGCGAATTTGTTGCAGCTCCCTCCTGCGTTTTACCTCTTCCTCAAGCTCTGTTATATACTGCGTGATCTCTTCTTTCGCAGTTTGATTGCGTCGGGAAATAAATTCTTTTATTTCTTGTCCATATTCATCTTTCTGGGTTAGAAGTTTATTTGTTTTCTCCATTTCAAGAGCTTCTTTTTGTTTTTTGAGTTGTTCTATCTCAAACTCGCTTATCCCTGGAACGCTTAGTTTAAAATCAATATTAGCTATCTTTAAAGAATACTCCAGATCCAATTCCTGTTTCAAAGCTTGAAGTTTCTCTGTGTATAATGCCTCTCGGTCTTCCACAGCTACTTTTATCTCGTTATTAAGCTGTTCTTTCTTCGTTTTCAATTGGATTTCCATCTCTTCCTTTAGATCCATATCCCATCTTTGCATGGTCTCTTGGAGTAATTTCATTTTCAATGATAATTCGTTTTTAAAGACCAACTCTTCAGAAGGGGGAAAGTGCAATTCTAATTCAGAAATAGGAAGTTCGGATTCAACCGACGGTGGACGTATACCTAAACGTATCAACTTCTCTTGTAATATCCTAATCTCTTCTGTGACCTGCTTATATCGTTCCCATTGCGAAAGAGATTTGAAAGACCGTTCTAAAGAAAATGCAGCCGTCTTTCTCATGAATGTCGTACGGTCAGGAGAGTTGCGCATTAACAACCATCCCGCAACAACACTCCCGACTCCTAAAATCAATATTATGGGAATTAACCATCTTGAGCTACTAATATTTAACCGCATAAACTCGCTCCTATTATATCAATGGGAGGTTTGATTATTTATTACCTCTTGTCTTCTTTGCGGTGTCCAAAACTTTTTGTGTCAGATTAACACCACCGAAATAGACGACCTTTTCTTCCATAACAAGGCTAATCCCATCAGCTTTTGCAACCTGTTCAATGATTTTTTTAACTTTGTTTATAGTTGCTTGATTATTTTCATTGATCTTCTCACCAATCTCAGTCTTTTTCTGGTCTACTTTTTTCTGTATCTCTTCAGTCTTCTTTCGTTGCATATCTTCATATTTTGCATCAATGTTTCTCTGCTCTTCTGCAGATTTACCTTGTTTTGCCTTATTCTTTTCATCCTCCAACGTTTTGAGCGCATTCTTATGCTCAGTCTGAATATACTGGGCGAAAAGGTTATATTCTTGCATCAAGCCTTCAACATATTTTTTTCCTTCTTCAAATTCAGGAAGGTTCTTCTGGAGCTCTTCTAAACTCACGTAGCCTACCGATAGCGCCGAAGGATTGGCAGCACCAGTAAGTCCTGATACCATAAGAATAATTGTCAAAACAACCAAACCAACTACTGTTAATTTAAGAATTCCTTCGTGCTTCACTTTAGCCACTCCTTTTCAATTTTGCAAATGACTTTTCACTTGGTCTAATTCGGATCTTTCAATTTCCATCATACACTGTTTAACATACAGATAGATTATCAGTACTCATTCTAAGAATGCTAGTCGTGACTTTGCAATAGCGTTTTTGAGAAACTCAGGTTCTTCATTCTTACATAACAAGCTTAGAACATTTCTCCAATGAAGAAGTGAAATTCAGGAGAATCCCCCTCTCCGTTCCAACCATAATCGATCCGAATCTGGCCAAGCATCGGTATATTATACCGGAATCCCACTCCGTAGCTGGAAAAATAGTTTTTCCAATCGACAGATCCATAATCATAGAAAACAACCAGTTCAATATTGTCCTGTTTTGGTAAATAATATCGAGCTTCTGCATTAATCAGTAAGAGTTTATCGTCTTTGATAAATGAATCTTTATAACCACGTAGAGTCGTGGGTCCACCTAGCTCATAACCCTCGATCCGAGGCACTTCTCCATCCATCATCCCGCCTTTAGCACGAATGGCGAAAGTAGGCCCCTTATCCCAAGGCGTGTAGTAATGCGCTGTTTCAGCAGTATACGTAGTATAATCATAAGCACTGTCGAATAATCCATAAAGACTCGCGTTAATATAGTTTCTATTTCCTCCTGTAACGACCATAGTATTCTTATCAAACAACCGATTATCATTAACCAATGATAAACCAATGCTATTGTTCCAATACTCCTGGTTACCGTCACCCGATTTGTCCATATCCAAATCAGACCAGTTCCTCGACTTGACTCTTTGAATATTCAGTGAAGTATTCAAGACCAAATTTTTTGCTATCGGTTTTCCAAGTGTAATGTCAAAACCTGTTTTGGTTTGGTCAAAAGTATCAACTAGATTCTCACCTATGTCTCCACTATCGGAAAAGTATTCCCTATTTTGACGCGAATCATAATAAATTCGACTCCGAAGGGAGATCTGATTTGGAAAAAACCAAGGATCATAATACTCCAGGTAAAAATTCTGTATCTCTTCACCGAATTCAAAGTTAATACTAGCTGCCCGGGCCATACCCCAAAGATTGGGGTGGGCAATCTTTGCATTACCTGTTATATCTCCTGAAGAGGGACTATAACCAAGACCGAAATTTAATTGTCCAACCTTTTCTGTCTCTGTAAATTCTAACACCAGATCAACCCAGTCTGGTATCTCTGTAGGTTGAATCATCGGATTGATACCCTGAAAAAGACCCAACCTCGCTATTTTTTGATAATCGTCCCGAATGTTATTTACATTCAGGACCTCTCCTTCTTTTATCGTTAATTCTCTTCGAACAACGATCTCCTTGGTTCGGAAAAGGCCAGTAATAGTAATCTTTCTTAATTTAACTTCAGCTAGAGTTAATGTTACTTTACCATCAGAACCAAGATGGATATCGCGAAAAACTAACATATATCCCTTTTCTTCTTGGCAACGAGGGATAATATCCGACAAGTCCTTTTGAATTTTGGCGAGATTAATTGTCTCTCCTTGTTTCTGAGTGAACAGAGAGCTTAGATATTTGGGATCAACTACAGTTAAACCACGAAACTCAAAACCCTTAAACAAAGGGTTTTCTGTAACATGGAAAACCAATTTCAACCCACCCAAAAACGGCTCGCCTTTTGCTTCGACATTTAAAAAATAACCCAACCTTTGGATGGCTTGAATATCCTTGTTTATCTTCTCCGCGTTCCAAGTCTCACCTAATCTTACATTAGTTACTGCCTTTAAAATCGTTTCTGTTGAAACATCATTGTTACCAGCGACATCAATCGCTAAGATTGTAGAATCCAACGAAGAATTCAATCCGGTTTCTGCAGCAATTGGCGAATTATATCCCACAAAGAAAAAGAGCGCTACCAATATAAGCGATGACAGCAAGTACTTTGTATAGCAATGAAGGTGTTGGCTCAATCATCTTCCTCCTTTTATTCATCATCGTTCGGAGAAAGAGGGGACAGAATTCCGAACAATCCGTTCCTCCCCCCAACCGGTAATAGAAGCAGCATGCCAATGGTCATTTTCGGAATCCCGCAAATCATAAATGCTTTCTCGAAAAGAAACATGGTCATCGCTTTGAGCATAATAGTAAGTTTGTTCCGGATAAGAATTTGTCCAGGACTCGGTTTCTTCACTAGAAGCAGTCTTAGGCTCACTTCTTCTCGGTTTCTCTGTGCCTTTCTCACTAACAGATGAGTTCCGAGCTGAAGTCTCCTCTTTTGTGCGTGTTAGAACAGCCATCCTATCTTCAGCAACTGGTTTAACTGTAACTTGGATTGAACTAGTCCAAATAGAAGCACCCACAAGCGTACGGGCTTTACGTTCTCCACCATCAGAGAAAGCCACCAGCCAAGTGCCCATCCATATCATCAGAATAAGGATCGAGGCCACTGCTCCCAATTGATAATAACGCATCCATACGGGAACTTGTTCCCGCCGAAATAAACTTTCCCGTTCCGGCATTGTACGTAATATTTCTCGACTATTTTCACAAGCGCGCTGTATCTCAGCCTGCGCCAGGTGAAGATCTAATTCGCCCCGTAACGGATTGGCGTTTTTATAGGATTCTTCCGCCCGTTCCAGCCATAATCTGGCCTCTTTAATCATTAATGTTATTCGTTCAAGAGAGTCCATTTGAATTATCCCCCTTATTCCCATCAGATCCCGGGACCCATTTAGGACTATGGGCCTAGATGACCTATACTATTAATATCCGAAATGTGAATGGATTTAGGGGCAACCATATTTGCCAATAATTGAACATATTTGGACCAATATCACCATCCTGACAAAATACCATCACTAAGAGACTCTATTCCTCAATCACACATCATTTTTCAATTCAATCTTACATCTAGCGAGCATTCCTCGTAGTCGTTGCAGTGCTTTTTTTTGGATTTTATATAGATATGATAAACTAATTTTTAACTCATGCGCTGTTTGTACTGGAGATTTTTCATGGATAAAAAGATCTCTAATTACTTGTTGTTCCCGGTCGGAGAGGCGATTGATGGCATCATCCACTCGATGATGTAAGGTTTTATTCGCGATTTCTGTTTCGATATCCGCTTTTTCGTCTCTTAAGTGATCCCAAAGATATTGGATTTCCTCATCATCTAATAATCCATGAACCTCTTTTGCCGAACGATTACGCACTAAATAATTTAACATTCTCCCCTTAATACGGTGAACCGCATACGTGCTAAATAGCACTTCCATCTCTGGATTAAAACCTTCAACCGCTTCGATAAGTCCAATTGTCCCCTCCTGTATTAGATCATAAATCATCGATTCATTACGGTTCATATTGGAAGCAACTTTATATACAAGAGGTTGATAAGCCTCAATTAAACGCTGACGGGCCTGAACATCCTGGCGTTTTTTAAACTTATCCCAGTAAGTCCTCTCTTCTTCCGGGGTCAGCGTTTTAACCCGAGAGAGTTCCGCCAGATATTCCTGAAGCACCGGTTCACCTTCTCCCCGCCGATTTTTATTTTTACAGATGCCAGGCTTGTCCAATCTAAACAAATCATGATATAAGCCCAGAGTCTTAAAAGATAGGGTTCGTCTTATTCCCCCTAATATCCTGCTGGTTTACGATATCAGTCAGTAGAAAGTTATGGTTTGATAGGAAAAAGCCAACATTCTTGCTAAAAATTAAAGTTAAAGTTCAATTGGAAGAGTGTTCCGTTTTCGTTAGAGTATTCGCCCAGCAAAGATATGTTGGGTGAGATCGTGTACTCCATGGCCCAAAAATCTTCGTCAGTTGAGTCTAATATCCGTGAGTAGGAAAGATAAAGATCGCTCGAGACAGTTTTTCCCATGTTTAACCTAAGGGGTCCCATAAGCCGATCTTGCTCTAGTGTTAAAAAGTCCATTCGCAGACTATCACGAAACTCATCTAAAACAGCGCCAAAAAGAGAATCCATAACTGTATTCATATTCCCCTGTAAGAGTGAGAGACTGCCGTTTTCCGTCATCTCCGACCAGTTTAACAACAAAATTATCTCTTCGTATGATCGTTCGGGTATAGAGTGAAATTGGAAGTCTACGCGGTCACCCGTCCAACCTTGCATCTGGAGTTGAATCTCAACACCATCAACCCGAGTCTTTGCTTGGGCATAAAGATAAGGAAAGTAGCCGTCTTTCGGACTAAAATCAGCTCTAGCTTCCATTACTCGGAAGTTATTGCCATAAAGAGCAACATTCCCGCGACTTGATGAGATCGTCCCTTCTATTTGTGGTTGATCTAGTCTTCCTGTAATTAAAAGCTCTCCATTGATAGAGATATTAGCTACTCCGAATTGGCGAAAATAGTTGTCTTTTCCAGTTTTCACTCTCAGATTTAGCCTAGGATTAAAGCGTTTAATCTTTTTAGAGCTAACTATAGTAAACCGAGAGCGACGGATAACTCCTTCACCAGAGATCAATGGATCCATCATGGTACCTGTGATCAGTAAATGACCATCGATTAGTCCTTCAAAGGCCGGACTCTCGTAATAAAATCTTCTGATTTGGACTGTCAAATCAAGATCCGCGGGTACTAGGCGGTTAAGATCAACTTTGCCTCCAGCAGAGACAGTTCCCTTACCATAGTTCCCAGTAAACTGTTGAATCTCCATAGTCTTACCGGAAAATTTAACAACTCCATTTAGATTAACAAATTGTTCGGGGAGAGCATCGACTTTTCCTTGAATCTCTTGTGCCTCTATGGTTCCATATGCCAATGGTTCCTCCCAACTCCCACGAACAGCAAGGCCAATTTTAAAACCACCATTCTTTAATTGTGCACGTGAAATGAAACGGTTTATCACTTCAGCATCAAGCTTTGGTGCCGATAGATTCCAGTTCATCTCCGTATTTTGATGAGACCAACGTATCGGAAGCTTTAAAAAGCTTAACCATTGCTGTTTAATTGGCCCATACCCTTCAAGAGTTAATCCAATATCTTTTTGCTCTGCTTTTAACGTAATAAGATCATCAGTAAGGTCCCCGCGAAATTCGGTGATTGGTAATAATACCTCTCCAATTCTACCTTCGCGCACTCTCCCGTTAAGTTTGCCTTTGATACCCGATGAAAAAGTCTCCAGATCCACATCAAGATCCAGTCGGCCATTGACATCACGGGCATTGTCAAAGAACATCCCTAGAGGCTTAAGCGCCATATTATCTACAGCCAATTTCATCCTAATGCGCTTAGCTGGGGTATACTCTCCAAATGCCGTCATGCTTCCTTCAAGATCGGCTAATCGAAGCTTATGAATATAAAAGGATTGGTTTCTTAGTTCAAGATCCAACTCTCCCTGAAGATTATGGTAGCTATGAATGTATCCCTCCTCTAGACTGGCTAAGATACGCATTTGTGGTTGTGAGACCTTTCCGTTGATCTTAAATTGACCAGAGATTATCCCATTAATCGGATAATGAGGACGCAACCCCACAACAAGCATCAGCTCATTTAATAAAGTCGCTTCCATATTAATAACCAAATCCATCTCCGGTTCACTTGTCAGATCTAAATCTCCATCTACTCGCAGTCTTTGCTGTCCACGATCGATCACCAAGTTTTCAATGGACAAATTCTTGTTTTGCCATAGGACATTACCCTCGGTTCGATTTAGAATTAATCCAGCAACATTAACGTCAGTTGCCTTAACTTCTCCTTTGAACTCAGGAGATTCTAAATTGCCGTAAACAACGCCATTTAATCCGGCTTTACCGTCCAGAATAACTCCACCAATGCGAAGATCAAAAGTGCTTAAGGGAAAATCTCTGGCATTTACTAACAGTTCAAGTCGTTTTGGTTCAATAAAGCCTTCAACGGCAATCCGCCCATCTCCCTGAAGCAACTCCGTCTCTGTAATATGAATTTTTTCATCAGCTAATGAAAAGCTTATTTGAACGGATTCAAATTTTCGTCCGGCCACAAATGTTCGACCCGCTTTAATCTGTCCAGAAAAAGTTGGTTCAAGTAGTGGTCCAGCTATATCAACTGTAGCCATAAGCCTAGTATCTAACCCTAACTGAGAAATATGAGGAACCCATTGTTGTAATGATTGTGGGTTAAAACCTTCAGTAGAAAGATTTACCGCCCAATCGGAGCTTTTTTGACTCCAAGCCACTGAACCATTTATCTTAATAGATTCTCCGTTTTCCGGGTAAAAAGCCGACTCTATAAAATGAAGTCGATCATCCTTCATTGTTAAGCGAAGACGTAATTTCCCTAACTTATGATTATCATAACATATACCATCTAAATCCAACCAACCTCCGCCTGATGCTTTAGAACCCATAACATTGTTTAGATGAACTTCCCCCGAAGCGAGAGTTTCGACCACAGTACCAGGGTCTGTTGGTATTTGGCGTCGAATAGAGAAACTATCCAAAGATAGTTCCCCCTTAAGGCCAGCTGCTTGTGACCATGAACCAGTCAACACCAACTCGCCAGGGTTTTGCTTAATAAGCATCTGTTTTATATGAAAGACTTCATTTTTCCATTCGAAAAGAGCGTCAAAGTTATCATACGTTATATCATCAATTCTCCCATCTTCACTATGAAGCTTTCCTGAAGCCTTCCACGTCCGTACTGAGTCAAGCTCCCCAACAACATTTATGGAAAACCCAGCTTTTCCCTGCATCTCTGGTAATACTAATCCGGAAGTAAACAGATGTGGAAATGACGCCAAATCAATATTTTTCCCATTACTTTGAAGTCGGAAATGACGGTGCATGCCATGCGTATTCATTTCTCCTTCTGCGGTTAACAAAGCCTTGTCAATTTCGAATCTAAGAGTCCCAATTAGTAATTTCCCTGTAAGGAGATCGAAACTACCTTTCATGGTAAGATCATCGCCCACAATTTCCTTGGCCATAACCTGCGAAGCCTCAATGTTCCATTGGATCTTCGGAGCCAAAAGAGGTCCATTAATCGAGCCCGTACCAGATAAAGATGGGATTTGGACCGGAATATCCGTACTAAAATCAGCCAAGTTAACCCGGCGTATTCTATAACTCAGATCCCAAATAGGTTTCTCCCAATCTTGTAGCGTTCCATGGGCAAAGAATTCCGCATCATTACAAAAGGCCTTAATATTCTTGATCCTAATACCAGAATCAACCAGTTGGAGCAGACCGTCAACGCGGTTAATCGTTAAACCCCGAAACGGTTCTTTTCCAGCGCCATCTCGCAGACGAACCTCTCCCCTGATCTTCGGGTCTCTCAATAGCCCGGAGACACGAAGTCGAAGATCAGTGTGGCCTGTAATCTTCCATTGAGATATCACAGGGTTTAAATCATTAAGTGCTTGTAGGTCAATATCTACAGCTTGAAGGTTCAAAACACTTTTTGGTCTAGAACCCTTCAAATCCAACTTACCATTTAATCTAACACGTCCTGTACCAATTCGCCCTTTTAATCCTCTAACATCGATATGGTCAGAATATATGCCAAGATTTCCACTAAATCCATGAATATGTGCATTAATTCGCTCCCACTTAGCCGACGCTTGGTGCATATGCACTTTAACGCTATTTATCTCCCAACCTTCATTTATCAATGCAATCCGCGCCTTTACAGAGCCGTGACCTTTGATTTCAGAGATACCAAGGGTTTGTAACTTTTGGGAAATAACCTCTTCTTGTCCGAGTTTGGCTAGAGAAAATCCTTTAAGGCTCAATAAAAGGCTCCCCGATCCTGACTCACTTTTGAAATCTCCTTCTGTCCAAACGACCGCATCAGGATCTCTCGCTGCCTTAAATTTAACACTCCAATTAGCTTCTTTATGCTTATTCAAATGAACTTCCGCTGAAATATCATAAACATCTCCAAGAGCTATTCCATCAACTTCCTCGGGAAGACGGATCGTCCCACGGCGAATTCGAAGCGTCATATCTGGCCAAACGCCAACTTCTTTGCCTTCAGAAGAAGTCATATCTTGTAAATTCCAACGCCCATCCTCCTCAATTTCAACAAATAACTCGGGGTTAACAAACTCTAACCCCTCAATCAATTCAATACCAGGTTTTGCTCCTCCAATTAATCGGCCCCATGCTAAATCCACTCGAGTTAAAGGAGCGTTCAACAAGGGCTTCCCATTTGAAGACAATATCTTCAGACCGACCAATTCGAATCGTCCCCAACGATAACGAACCTTATCAAACCGGACTTTTACTGGCAGAGCTCTCTCAATACCTTGAACAAGAGGCTCTCTAATCATAGTTGTTCCGTCCACATGTTCGAGAATAATTCCAGGCAAAAACAGGTAGGCAGCAAAAAAGAGGGCGGCCAAGAATGCCAATATAAACCAGTTCCTTTTTTTCGCAGGCATTCAGGCGCCCCCTTTCAATCTGATCAAGAGGTTCTCTATTCCAGATAATTATCTTTATTAATAAAAAATGCCGCAAACATCTGTTTCTTTCTAGATATAAATCTGCAGGTTCTCAACTTATTCATACTGAAGAAAGACGCCTTAAGACGTCTTTTTTTGAGTGTTCTTTAATTAAAACGAAAGAAAGCAAAAAGAAGTTCCATATACATTTTATTTGAAATGAAGCCTGTTGTTAAATTTAGAAAAAACAGAGCGCTTACTTAGGAAAGACCTCAAAGATCATCTGCGTCTCACCGCTTAAATAGAATTCCGTTGAGACAGACCACTTTGGGATCTCAATACTGGTAGAGTTATCCACGCCTTCAGTCGCCCCGTCAAAGGGAATCGCTTCAACCACTATCATATTATTCGTGGGTTGAGATGTAAAATACGTAATCAACGAATTTAAATCCGTAATCTCCATAGGGTTGGCGAATAAATCTTTATTCTCCCCTTCCTTATCCTCGACAACTAATCCTTGTGAGCCTCCTCGTACGGATAACATGTACCGCCCTGTAGGAAGATTTTCAGGAAGATCAATATCTAACGTAACTTGAGTCTTCTCCCTACGATAAGGTTGCAATTGTACTTTAACCTGAAATTTCTCACCCTGTACTCGCTGCTTTTCCGTATCGAATGATGCCCCGTCAACACGGGCTGTCCTTCTTTGTTCGTCGATCTCTATTTCAACTTCCACTTTCCTAAGCCGCACCGATGTGTACTCATTGGTTAATAAGGTATCCAAGAATCTGTTTAACTCCTTTAGTGCACTAGCGGCCACATCCTGTCCAAAGAAAATGTTGGTTCGCTCAATTGGTTGAATATCGTCTCCGGTTAAACGAAAACTGACTTTAGCCATACCAGGACCGATTCTATCCAACCATCTATCGACTGATTCCAGTCCACCAGCGATGATAAGTCCACGTAAAAGAGTATGGTCATGAACTGCAAAAAACTCAAAGTCTTCGGCACGCCCTCTACCTAACTCAGATACACTAAATTTAACAGGAACAATCTGCGGAACCTGTCGAAAATGTCCTGCGATCCCAGCGCCCCGATCTTGGCTTAGACGTCCGACCACCTGGAGAGGAATCGCTACTTTAAATGGGAATGTATTGCTTGGAATAATCTGAATTACTTCTGCTCCAGTAACGAAATAGTCTACAGTTCCTTTATTAAGGAAGGGATGCCCAAAAGCTAGGAACTGTTCGTTATCAATCCAAGTTAGTGTACCAGTTGCAGTTACCTCGTAATCGCCTGATACCAGCTGAACACCGATGGCGCTCCCTGGAATCAGCTCTGTTCCTTCGGTAGGTTTATGCTTGGTTCCAGGCACTCTCATAGGCTGAAAAAGTCCATTCGGAAAAACCTGTTCCAGTTCCCTAAATGCTCTTTCACCTAAACCAGAGATACCCATAGGAGTCATCACCGGCCGGGCAGTTAATTTACTTTGCGAAAATGGATGGCTGGAGATTAATTCAATAGATTCACTAGGCTTCTTTTCATAACTCCATATACGAGCCATATCTTCAATTGGTGTAATCAAACCGTATTGAGGATCCGCATTAACCATACCGTGGCTGATAGCTCCTAGTAATTTACCCCTAACGAACACAGGGCTACCACTCATCCCAGCTGCAATTCCACCAAAATCTTCAACGTTTTTTCCGTAAACTCTAACAAATATATAGTTGCGCACGGGCCCTTGACCTGGATAAACCCCAAGAACCTTAACGGAAAATTCTTCAACCTTCGTCCCGGAAATTACTGTATATCCTTTGCCTCGCATTCCTGGTCTAATATCTGAAAGGGGAAAGAAAGGTGAATCATCTGCAGCCCAAGCGGTCATAGATATAACACAAACAAACATAATAGCAAAAAATATTCTTCGACCCCTGGAATCTAAGCGCATAACTTCCCCTCCAAAATCATTAATGAGACTATTCCACACTAATTTCTTCCCTTAACCTTTTTTCTCCTGCGTTAATCCACATTTAATTTCGCTTTTTCTTTTTATACCTCAATGATTTATGTTGGCGTATATAGATGATCTTTGCTTATATAAAATGTGAACGGAATAGCCCAGGCTTGATTATTATGAGCTGGTACCCCATCCTCGCCATAAGAGATCAAGAATCGATAAGACGATTTGGTCAACAGCCATAGCCGAATTTTCGACTAGGAGTTGATACGCCCCACGGACCATTCCATTAAGCAGTTGACCTAACAGCACTGGGTTGCCTTCACGAATTACGCCTCTTAGCATACCCACTCGGATCTGATCAGTCAGATCACTTAAAAACTCCAGCCGAAGAGCTTTAATCTCCTTCCCATATTTACCGCTGTCACTTTGATCATTACTAATAAGTAATCGATAGTACCGCCTTTCAGACCTGGCAAATCTCAATTCGTTAGTTATTAGTCTCGCTAATGTTCGACGCACATCCTCATCTGGACCTGCCGACACCACCTGAACATGTCGGCGGCGGGCCTCAGCCGCCCGGATAATAACATCCCGATAAATCTCTTCCTTGCTCGGGTAATAAAGATATACCGATCCCTTTGCTATCTTGGCTTGATGAGCAATCTCCTCAACAGTTGTGGCATCATACCCCTGTTCTCCAAAAAAAGCTATGGCGGTTTGGACTATTCTTTCTTTCTTATCATTTTCCTGCCCCATGATTTTCACTCCGATCATCCGATGATTCCATACCGCATATAAAAATCCCTGTTTGGCCCAATTTTATCATAAATAATTATCTTGTGGAAGGATTCGGCAGGAAGTAAGGGAGATATGCAGAATTTTACTATATCGTTCCACTTTTTTTATCAATTAATCTGTATCATCGTTTGTTACAGCCTTAATTAGTATCCAATCACTTAGAATAATAGTAGTGTTTATTTTTTATGTGTACGAAGAAAGGGGTTAATCTATGAAACGTCGCTTGGTTCGTATAATCTGCTTTTTTTCACTAGTCTTTTTAATCTCGAATGGACTCGTGATGGCTGCTGAGGTCAAAACTGACTTAGACTTTGTACAGACTGAACTCAGAGATGTATTTCGGGCTTTAGCAAGCCAATTCCGAGTTGACATCTTCATTGATGAAGATGTCAGAGGCGTTGTTACACTTCATCTATCTCGGATAACACTAAAAGAAGCATTCTCTTTGTTAGAAAAGACTTACCGTCTTTCTATACGAAAAGAAGGTTCTACTTATAATGTCTCACGAAGATATGAAGAGTTCTTCCAATTAAAGGTTGAGGAAGATTTGCTATCCATAGAAATGCGAGACTATCCTTTAACCGGGGTTTTAAAAAAGATACGGGAAACTTACCAAATCAATCTAATCTCACCCGAAGATAAACAACGTATTACACTTACTTTATACCAAGTCCCCCTGAGAGGAGCATTAGATACCATAGCTCAACTGGCGGGATATTCAATTGAAGATCAAAATGGAATCCTTGCATTTCGTCCTCAATCCCCTATCTCCGGCGGTAAACTATCGATAGGGTTTAAGGAGGGTCTCGTCTCTATTGAAGCACAGAACGCTCCTATATCTTTAATAGCTAGAGAAATTACACAAAAGACTGGCGTCTCCGTTGTTCCAGATAATAATCTCAATAACACCGTCTCCGTCTTCTTTCAAGAACTCCCCCTTGAGGACGGTCTTCGTGTGCTGGCCTCGGCCAATAACTTACGGATATTACAAGATAGCCCCTCACTTTACCGGATCATCAAAGGGAGCGGTGGAGGATTCCGTGTCAATTTTCAAGATGACTTATTATCCGTAAATGCGTCAGGTATTGACATCTCATTAGTCTTAGAGGAGATCGCGCGGGCCACTAAGACAAATATCATCTTTGAACAAGATGTTCGAGGACCAATAAATGCCCAATTCGAGCGGTTACCTTTGGCTGTGGGACTAAATGCAATGCTTGAGGCGAATAATTACACCCTAGATGTACGGAATGAACATTACTATGTTCGTCGAAAGAACACACAAGGAGGTGTTCGTTTAAACTACAACTTAGAAACAGAATTATTCGATTTAGAAATAACAAACAATGTTACTTTAAGCCAGATACTCAGCCAAATTGCTCAAAAAGCCAATTTGAACATGGTAGTATACGCTAATGTCAATGCACCGATCAATAACATCTTCCTTAGCAATATGAATATAGATCAAGTAATATCTTATCTTTTAAGGGGTACCACATTTACTTATAAGTGGGATGGTAAGACTATTTTGGTTGGAGACGGCGCTAATCTCCGCCTTGACAATGATCTAATTGAGAACCACATCTTTTATCTAGAAAATATCACGGCTGAAAACCTTTTAAATACATTGCCGCCCAATTTCCCTCGGCAGTTTTTCGTTGTCATTAAAGAGCAGAATGCTATATCTGCTTCGGGTACAGCCCCATTCCTAGTTCAAGTTGAATCCTATATCAAAGAACTTGATAAACCGGAGAATCGTTTGCGCACTGAGGTCATTCGTGTTAAACATATGAAGGCTGAAGAGGTCTTAAAACTCTTCCCGGCCAGTATCCCCAAGACAGATCTCATGGTCATTAAAGAAGCCAATGCCATCGCGATTACCGGAACAAACACGTACATTGAAAAGGTTAAAGGCTATGTTGAACAGATTGATTTAACTAACCCATTGATCCTCTTCGACGTAATGGTGGTTCAATTCAGCAACAGAGATGACGGAGCATGGGGTGTACAATCAATACTTCAGGCGGAACCAGGTGATAAAGAATCAACCTCCTATTCTAGCGGGCAACTGATCAGTGAAGTCTTAATTCCCGGTTCCAGAGCAGCTGATCGATTCAAGGTTAAATTGGCGGCTATGATTAAAGAGAAAAAGGCCAAGATTTGGGCTAATCCCCAAATCACTGCACTTAATGGTTCAACTGCGAATTTTAACGTTACTACCAAAGAACAGATTGCCATTCCTAATGAAGTTGGCACAGCAGATGAGAAAAGAACAATTTATAATGTAATCGCTGTCGAGACTGGGCTCCAGGTTTCTCTCGTTCCTTGGGTATCCGCTACTAATGATATAACCGTAGAGATAAAGCCGCGAATCAGCGAGAGTATCCCTTCTTCGGCGCAAACTTCTGACTCTAGTTCACAACCATCGATCCCAAATACTAGCCAACGCTCGGTAGAAACAACCGTCCGCGTGCGAGATAGTGAGACCATTATCATCGGTGGACTTCGGCAAAAGATCGAAGCGCGTGAAATAAATAAAGTTCCTATCCTCGGAAGCATTCCAATCATAGGACACTTGTTTAGGTACACTTCAAAAAATGTTACAGAAAATGAGTTTGTTATTGTTATTACCCCAAGATTGATTGATGACGGGGGTGCCGCTAACTCTGTAACAAAAGAGACAATAAGTAACTACTCAACATCACTACAAGAGATGACAGATGAATTCAGTTCCGACAAGAATAAGAAATAGTCTAGGTTTCAATATCTTAAGAGTAAAAAGCGAAGAGACCGCAGATGCGGCCTCTTCGCTTTTCTTTGTGGTTTGGAGCAATTCTTCGTAAATACGCAATACTTTTTTGATATACAGCCGAGTTTCTCTGGGGTAATAATCGGGTCCCTTTCTCGCGCGACTTGGTCCAGCATTATATGCCGCCAGCGCCGTAGATATCGACGAAAACCGATCGAGTTGTTCTTTAAGGTAGGACGAACCCCTTGATACGTTAAATTTGATATCAGTCCAGTCTTGTTCACATTTATCAGGCATAATTTGGGTCAATCCCCTAGCCCCTCTACTGGATATAGCATAACGTCGAAAGCCACTCTCAGCCGCGATCAAAGCCATTAATAACTGGGGCTCGATTTGATGTTGTTGCGCTGATTCCATAACCGCATCTACAATCTCATGAATCTCCTCTTCTGACATCCGTGGATTATAGAGTCCGATAAACGTTACATAGTGTTCTGTTAAAATCGTCTCATCCTGCTGTTCGCAGTTGATAGCGATGGTGTCGGGCTTATTATCCCGTAGGGCTGAAACCATTGTTACAACAGTTAACATAACAACAGCTACCACAACAATAACTAGTATAATCTTAATGAACTTGAAACTAATCTACTCCTTTCCCAGGAACTCCCAGAAACGGCTATCCAAACCTTGCCCCATTTTAACTACGCTCTCCCATTCCAGCAAGGATCATTTTACCCTCTCAGAAGTTGAAATGTGACGCATTATTACAATAATACAAGCTATTTACTTTCTATAACGATATTAGCCTAAATTTGCACATAAATAAACCCCAGAGACCTGGGGCTAATCAAAACGCAGCTCATTAAGGTAATATCAATGGGGTTAACATGTTGTTAAATTGAGCTATTCAGAATGTTTTTAAGTTGTTTTAACACAATCGAAACATATACAATTGACCCCTATTAAACTGATATGTTTGTATTTTGCAGTGAACTAAATCACATTGTAATTCTATGAGATCGAAGACAACTCTCCACGACGAAAAGCAGACAGATATTGTCGGCAATAACCGTCTTTACCCAACAGTGTTTCCCCTGCTCGCATCAGGCCGATTAATCGTCGATCTAGGGGATCCACTATGGCCGCATCAAGACCAGCTCCCATCCCCAACATTAAGAAAGCCTGGTTTAATAATCTCCGTTCGGGTAGACCATAGGATATATTAGATAAACCACAAACCGTATGTATTCCCGGAAAACCTTCCATAACCCGGCGAATCGTCTCTAATACAATTCGACCGTTTTCTTCCCCAGTGGATATTGGTCTAACTAATGGATCAAGATAAATATCATTTATCGCCAACCCAGCGCGGGTCAACTCTTCCACCAGCTTAGATGCGATGGCATAGCGATCCTCGACCGTCTCTGGAATTCCACTGTCATCCATAGCCAATGCAATCACTGAACATTTGTGTTCACTTATAATCGGCAGAAGTCCATTA
>OBJA01000768.1_pt1 | contig 26102 bp, 22 predicted proteins | sample 1519751 | NCBI WGS metagenome assembly OBJA01 (sample SAMEA3881238, study PRJEB22517) | soil metagenome | biome: lake sediment; feature: soda lake sediment; material: sediment, water from around vicinity | place: India | collected 2013-12-23 | depth 3 m
AAATCGGGTACTCTAACGGACTTAGTGCCGACCATTACGATTGGTTTACGTTTACGTTAACATCAGAGAACTCTATAACAATATTTGGTAATCCGGACGAAATGCTTGCGATGAAGATATCTTTATATCAATCAAATGGGGTCACAGTATTACAAAGTGCTCAATCTTTATTTAAAGGGGACTCTATTCGTCTCTTTTATGAAAATTTACCGGCAGAAACATATTATATTCAAATAACACGTGAACTTATTGCTGGCGTATATACGTTTGGTTCATACAGTTTTGAACTGATTTATGGTAGTGGTATAGATCTTCCTACTATTACAACTAATGAGGTGTTAAATGTTTCATATAATAGAGCTCTTGTTCAGGGAACAATTCTTAGTGATGGAGGAGGGAATATTCAAGGTTTTGGATTTTGCTGGAATACTGAACCATCTCCAACACTTGAGCACAACCATCTTTTAATTGGTGGAGGTTCATTATTAGGCACCTACGAAGCGTATATTCATGATTTAAACCCTAACACAACATATTATGTGCGTACGTATGCTACAAATGAAGAAGGGATCACATATGGAAATGAACTAAGTTTTACCACAAAAAATCCTATGATATTAGTATATAACACTGAGCTTGGAGAAGGCACAACAATTACTATGAGATTTCATCCGGGATGGTACGGTATCATTGATGCCCTTATTGATTGGGGAGATGGGTCAACAGAAACTGTAACAACTGCTCAAACCATTCATCACACCTATGCCCAAGAAGGGATATACACGGTTATTATTGATGGTATTCTTGGTGGCTTTGGACATTTTGATAATCTTGAGAATGCAGAAAAACTTATTTCTGTTACATCATTTGGAGAAATAGGGTTAAATGATGTAAGTGGTGCTTTCCGAGGTGCAATTAATCTTACAGAAGTACCGGCAGAAATACCCTCAAGTCTTACAAATATTTCAAACATGTTTAATGGGGCAACATCATTTAATGGCGATATTAGTACTTGGAATACTTCTAATATTACATTTATGATTTCATTGTTTTACAATGCTACCGCTTTTAATCAAGATATTGGGAATTGGGATGTGAGTAATGTAACACTTATGGATCGTGCCTTTTATAATGCATCATCGTTTAATCAGGATATTAGTGCATGGAATGTAAGTGGCATTGAGGATATGTATCAATTATTTCATGGAGCATCTTCATTTAATCAGGATATAAGTTCTTGGGATGTAAGCAATGTAAAACGAATGGAAGAAATGTTTAAAGAAGCGGTCTCTTTTAATCAAGACATTTCGGGTTGGAATGTTCAAAATGTTACTAATATGATGCACATGTTTTATGGAGCGTCATCATTTAATCAAGATATTAGTTCTTGGAATGTTAGTAATGTAACTACAATGAATAACATGTTTAGAGAAGCTTCTGTATTTAATCAGGATATTAGTAGTTGGAATACAACAAGTCTTACTAATACCATACAAATGTTTTTTAAAGCATCTTCATTTAATCAAGATATTAGTTCTTGGGATTTTTCTCAGACTACTACAATGATAAGTATGTTTGATGAATCGGCAATAACACGCGACAATTACGATAAACTTCTTATTAGTCTTGCCTCGCAAAACTTGCAAAATAATGTATCATTAGGACTTGGAACATGTCAATATTCCGGAGGTGAACCGGCTGAAGCTCGTCAGTTTATTATTGACACGTATAATTGGACTATTCAGGATGGAGGAGAATTTATTGAAGGTCCATTTTATAAGATATATCCATCGTATATAAGTTATCAAGGTATTGGTCCCGGTGCTCTACAATCAATGACGCAAAACAGTAACATTATTGGGTATGGTGATTCAGTTGTTCACGGAACTACAATCACATTTACCGCAACTGCTCCCCAAAATGCCACTATTGAAAAATGGGAAGTTAATGATATTATTATCACAAATAATGATGCGACTATATTCACTGGTTCAGTATTTATTCTCGAAAATATTTCAGAAAACTATACTGTTAAAGTATATTTTATTGAAGTCTCTGAATTTGGCGGCGGTAGTGGTACAGAAGCTGATCCGTGGAAAATTTACACGGCAGAACAACTAGACGCGGTAAGAAATTATCAAGGGAGTAACAATAGCGACAAGCACTTTGTTCTTATGAATGATATTGATGTATCAAATTATATTTCAGAAGGAAATCCTGGCTATAATGATGGTTCATATTGGTCGCCAATAGGAACTCTGTTTCAACCATTTTATGGAACATTTGATGGAAATGGATTTGAAATAAGGAATATTAAATCAACTAATATTTCGTATGTTGGCTTGTTTGGATATGTTGAGAATCCGGCAGTTATTCAAAATATTGGGGTGATTATTGACCCGGATGGAGCAATTACGGGAACATCTGCAAATGGATACGTAGGCGGTCTTGTGGGCATGTGTTATGGCTGCTCAATTTCTGACAGTTATGTAATTGGAACTGTGGTATCAGAAGAAGGTAGTAATGTAGGCGGATTAGTTGGTGGCGTAACTCAAAATGGAACAATTTCTAATAGCTATACACAGGGTAGTGTTAGTGGAGTTGACCAAGTGGGCGGATTAGCAGGAAGAACATCTCAAGCACATATTACTAACTCATATTCAAGTATGACTGTTGACGGTAATTCAATGGTAGGTGGTCTTATTGGAGAAATGTGGCATGGCACAACAAGCAATTCATATGCAAGCGGAGAGGTTACTGCAAAAGAAGAGTATAGTGGAGGTTTTGTAGGAATACATAAGTATGGTACTATTTCTAATAGTTTTGCCAGCGGAGATGTATATGGAAAAAAACATGTTGGAGGTTTTGTAGGCGAAAATTATGGTTTTACAGCATCTGCTCTTATTGAAGATAGTTATGCATTAGGTAGAGTTACGGGAATAGATAATGTTGGAGGTTTTGCAGGCACAAATAATGAAGCTTCAATAGAACGTGCATATGCCAGAGGTAGAGCATATGGTGATAACCAAATTGGTGGTTTTGTTGGACAAAACTCTGGGGGAACCATTGATCAGGCATATTCAACAGGTAGTGTAAGCGGAATATCAAATAGTGGCGGATTTGCCGGCGAAAATAGATGGAGCGGTGTAATAACAAATGCATTTTGGGATATTACAGCAAGTCAAATGGGAATTTCTGATGGTGGAGTTGCCTTAGAAACTCATGAAATTAAGAATCCAAGTTCATTACCTAACTGGGATTTTTCAGGGGTATGGCTTATTGATGAATCAATAAATGACGGCTATCCTTCTTTTATGTGGCAAGAGCAAATCACAACATACATTGGTGCTTTAGATACAAAAAATAACACATTACGGGTATATCCAAATCCTACTCAGTTATATGTTACAATACAAAATGTGTCAGAAGGTGCGGTATTATGGATTAGTGACATGCAAGGAAAAACAGTTGTTGGTCCTACAACAGAACACACTATTTCAATTTCTCATCTTGCAAATGGGGTCTACACAGTACACATATTAAATAAACTAACTACAACAGAAAGAATACAATTTATAAAACAATAAAATAGCCCATAGCATATTTTCTATATGGAAAATATACTATGGCTTTTTATTTTTTTCTATTTTTACCCTGTCTAAATCGCAACACAATGACAGAATTATTTTTACACTATGTGTGGAAATATCAGCTCTTTACCTCTGCTGAATTTTTCACAACCGACGGGCAGCCCATTCGCGTAGTTCGTATTGGAACGCATAATACTGATGCGGGTCCGGATTTTTCACAGGCACACATTTATATCGGGAACACACTCTGGGTTGGCGATATTGAAATACATGTGAATGCACGTGATTGGAATGTGCATAAACACACCGAAAATCCGGCATACAACTCGGTGGTATTACATCTTGTGTTTTCGGGCAATGAGCAAATATATAATGCTCACGGAAACCCAATCCCTACCTCTCGGCTTCCTATTCCAAAAGAGATTATTGAAACCTATCAACATATGCAGGCAATGCCTGCTTCGCAAACCTGCATGCATAAGCTGCATGATATACATGGTATTTACAAATCGCAATGGTTTGACCGTTTAGTAATTGAACGCTTCCAAGAAAAAGCGGCACATATTATTGCTCGACAACACGCTCAAACCGGTAGCTGGGAACATACACTCTATCATACGCTTGCCTATAATTTTGGGTTTAAAACAAATTCGCTTGCATTTGAGCAACTTGCGCTGTCTTTAGATATTCGCATTATTGGGAAACATAGAAATAATCTGAAACAAATTGAGGCATTATTATTCGGTCAAGCATCCTTATTCCCAAACGATAAAACCGATGAATACACACAAGAACTCCGGAAAGAATATGAATTTTTGAAACAAAAATACTCGCTCTCTCCTATTTCTCGTGAGTTGTGGAAATTTGCTCGTCTTCGTCCCGCAAATTTCCCCACAATACGTATTGCTCAATTTGCAAAGCTCATGCAGCAATCACGGAGTTTATGTGCACACATTCTTGATTGCACCGATATTGAATTGTGCAAACAATTATTTCATATAGAATTAGCCCCATATTGGCACAAGCATTATCAACTTGCACAAGAATCTCCCGCTCATGCGAAAACATTGGGAGAAACATCAATCAACTTATTGCTTATTAATACCATAATACCCTTTTTGTTTGCCTACGGTTCGTTTCATAAAAACCAAGACATTAGCAACAGAGCATTAGAATTTTTAGAAGCATTACCTTCTGAGCATAATGCTATTATTACCGCATGGAATACGAGCGGCATACAATCACACTCCGCATTTCGCAGTCAGGCACTCATACAATTAAGTACGCGGTATTGTTCACAAAAACGCTGCTTGCAGTGTGCGTTTGGGCATAAGATATTTACCCCGCAGAAATAAGTGCAGTGCCGTTAAACAGGGGGATTACATTACACGTATCCGGAGTGAGGCAAAAATCTATGCAATCGTCAAGATTATTTTTCCGTAATCGTTCTCGTTGAGCACATTGGTCTATTAATGCCGATAAATTCTGTGCGTGTTGTTGCCACATTAATAGTGCAGAAACGGCAGAATCGCATTCTGTTTCAAACTGTTTTGAATCAAGGAGTTTTTGAGTAAGAGCTCCGGCAAATACCGAGTCTTCTATATTATATTTATTCTTCCAGCCGGCACACAGTATTATTATTGGAGCATGTTGCTGAATAAGCCAATCGCTTAATACAGAAATGTTTGAAAAGGCACCAATAACCACGGCTTTAGACTGTGCGGCTATTTGAATTGTTTTAGTGCCATTTGTAGTACTATACACAACTTCTTTTCCGCCTACATTTTCCGCAGAAAAATTATAGGGCGAATTGCCGAAGTCGGCAAAATCTAATACAAGTCCATTTCGCTCAGCGGCAACTAAATACCCTTTTTGTTTATATGCAAGGGCTTCGTCTTTTGTTTTAACCGGAATTATTTTACTAACTCCGGCAGCAAACGCCGCACAAATAGAACTTGTAGCTCTCAGAACATCAACTACTACAACTATTGCATCATTATTTTGATGATATTCAAATAATGCCGGACTATAACAAACTTCTATTGAATTCATGTTTTTATACTATTTTGTTCAATGTTTTTTTCTGCTTCTTTATCTTCAATATCAAACGCAACCAATATAGCTGTAAATGCCCAAAATAATGAAGCTACCTTATCTGAATCAAGAAAATTATTTAAAACCCCATGGGCATAATAGGTAATTAATGCTAATAAGAGATATAAGCTCATTGTTTTTATATAAGAATCGCGTGTTCTGCTATACAGCGTAAAACCAACCGTGAGTGTAACAATAATGATAAGAATAAAAGAGAGCATACCAATAACACCTGCTTCTGAGAGTAGGCCGAGATACTCACTATGTGCATTTCCTAAATCACCGGTATTGGTACTCATCACATTTCTATCTTTAGAATGTTGAAACGGAGCATATACAAACATATATGTGCCGGGTCCCCATCCTAACACCGGACGTTCTTTAAACATTTCAATCGCACTCCGCCAACGGTTTATGCGTTCAACATTAGAAACATCGGTACTAATATTTGTCATTGAACGCAGGTGCGATGAAAAATCGGAGCTGGAAACCTCTTCGTTTTTAGAAAATCCATGTATAATTTCATGAGTAAGTGGTGCAATCATAATAAGACCAAGAAATCCCACAAACACTAATGACCTGAATTTAATTTTTAATATTGCAATAAGCCAAATAATAACAACCCCAAATAAACTCCCCCACGCAGCTCTTGTGTATGAAAAAATCACTCCTGCTAAAAACACAGAGAGAACAACACCATACATAACCTGTTGATTAACACTCATATTACCCACAAGCAGGAGTCCGAGCACCGCCGGAAGTAGCATTGCTAACACGGCTCCATAAGAGGTGTGGTCTCTAAAAAAGGGCTCCATTACATGATAGCCATCAGATTGCGAAAAGCCAAATTGAGCATGCTGCACAAGCGTATATACAACAACAATAAACATCCCGATTGAGTATGCCCATATGTATTTTGAAATATACGCTCTGTCTCTTACCAACTGTGTTATTAAGAAATAAAAATTCACTAAAAACCACAAGCGTACCAATATATATTTAATAGATATAATTGGCATTTCTGAGCTAATAGTTGTTATACAGAGCCATGCGATATATATATAAATGGTAATTGTAATAGGATGCGATAAGACGCGTTTGTCAAATCGGCGTTCGGTAATGAGTTTAAGAAAGAATATTCCCATTACGCCAAACAATATTGGTTCTGTTGGTATGCTCATTCCAATTGGAGCATCAGGGAAAAAGTAAATAAGTTCTATAGAAAGAGGAATACAAAACGCAATGATAAGCATGAGTTGCCGGAGCGACAGAAATGCAAGCAGTACTAATCCAAGAGCAAAGGGTAATAAAGGAATAAGATAAAATTCATGAAACATTCCTACCACACTCACCAAGAGGAACAGTGCAGAAAACACATACAATTTTGTAATGTTTGTTTTATAAATCACAAATTATTTTTCTTGTAATAGTGATGATTCACGAGCAGAAAACTCTCGCAACAAGTCAATAAACACGAGCACTACAAAGGCAAATAAGAAGGTTCCAATTACCGAAATAAGAACAATAACAGAACGTAGTGGTTTTGCTTTCTTATCTGACGGAAATGCACTGTTAACCACAAAAAAGTTAGTTATTTCTCGTTCGGCATTTATTTTTGCCTCCTTATATCGAGCATTAAACATACTAAGTTGTTCTTTTTCGTAGAGTAAAAAATCGCGGAGCGATATGTATGCACTACCGTATTGAGCTAACACATCTAGTTTATCTTTTACTCGTTGAGCTCCGGCAGTATTTCCGGATGCAAGTGCGTCTGCATATGCCTTATTTAGCACCTCTGATTGAGACTCAAAATCAAACACGCCTTTTTGCATAATTCGAGCAAGAGAATCCTCTAAACGATTAATTTGCTGTTGTTTTTCGTAATATTCTTCACGCACAATGGTAAAAGCTTCAATAGCACGAGCACGAACCATTGCATTCATAACAGAGTCTAGAATAAATTTAATGTCGTTTGCAATATCAGATGCTTTTTGCGGATGAGTGTCATACACCGATATTTCTGCCGCCATATATCTTGTTTTGCCAAATTGAATTCGCTTGTTAAAACGCTTAAGCATTTTATTGAGCGGATATTTCTCTTTAGATATATCTATATTATAATGATTCCACAAATCATGTTTTTCAATAATTCTATTACGTAAATCATCACTATGCAAAACTTGTAATAATTGTTCTAACTCCTCTTCGGTACCAAAAACCGATTCGGATTTAAATGCATTGTTGCTCGACACAAACGACTGAGAGATTGAACTTGAAGGAGCCGGAAATAATACAACAGTTGATTTATATAAAGGCGGTAAAAAAAAGAGCACCACAATTGAAGAAACAACAAAAGCAAGTGCACTAATTATAAGTAAATGTTTTTTATATGAGAAAATTCTGAATAATAAATCATTCGAATTAAATGAGTATCCGTCGTTTGTAGCCATACATAATAATTCTTAAAAATTTAAAATAAGCCGTATAATTCTGCATCAATTTTATTTACAATGGTACTAAAATCATCCGGTCTGTCAATAAAATTAATAGTATCAGTGTCAATAATAAGTACCTTTCCCAGGTCATAAGATTGAATCCAAGTGTTATATTTTTTATTTAAACTCTCCAGATAATCTATTCGAATTGCATTTTCGTACTCTCTTCCTTTTGTTTGAATACGCTTTACGAGAGAAGGTATTGATGCTTTAAGATAAATTAATAAATCCGGTGGTTGCAATAGTTTTTCAACCTGACGAAATAACGAAAAATATGTCTCAAAATCTCGTCGAGCCATTAATTCCATTTCATGTAGGTTTGGAGCAAATATATATGCGTCCTCATAAATTGTTCGGTCTTGCACAACATTATTTCCTGAGTCATGAATTTTCATAATTTGTTGCAATCTGCTGTTTAAAAAATAAATTTGCAGATTAAACGCCCACGCCTTCATATCGCGATAAAAATCATCTAAATACGGATTTTCATCAACATCTTCATAATGAACATTCCACTCATAGTGTTTTCCCAGTAAACGAGCCAGTGTGGATTTGCCAACACCAATATTTCCAGCTATAGCTATATGCATACAATAATGTTTTAGATTTTGAGCAAAAATACAAAAATTATTAAGGATTTTAGTTTTTTAGCTTGAAAAGTATCCCTCCAAAAATGGAAACCGCAAGGCTCCAAAAAATTTAATTTTGCGTTTGTTATTTTTATGTACTTTTGTGCGACTATTAAGAGAATAGTTAAATTTATATAGTATGCCTACATTTTTATTCGATAAAATTATATTCGGTCCGGTACAAAGCAGACGAATGGGAGTTTCATTAGGAGTTAACCTACTCCCTCAAACCGTAAAATATTGCAACTTTAATTGTGTGTATTGCGAGTGTGGATTTACGCCGCTTCCTAATAAAGAAATAATTCAATTATTACCAAAACGAGAAGATGTTGCAAGAGAATTAACACGATACTTGCAAAATACAGAACAAAAACCGGATGCAATAACATTTGCAGGAAACGGCGAGCCAACAATTCATCCGGAATTTACGGCAATTATTGATGATGTGATTTCTATACGAAATCTTTATTCTCCACAAACAGAAATAGTTGTGTTAACAAATGCTACTCAAATACACAAACCGCATATTTTAGCTGCACTCAGCAAAATTGACCGCTGCATGTTTAAGCTTGATTCTGCCGTTGAAGCTACTATTCAAGCCATCAATCAACCTTCTCAACCTATTGAAATTGATTCGTTTGTGGAGAAAATTAAAAACTTTACCGGTAAGGTAATAATTCAAACACTTTTTATTAGAGGAAGCCACAATAATCAAACATTTGATAATACCACAGATGCGGAAATTGATGCCTTACTCAAGGCATATGCGAAAATTCAACCTCACGAGATTGTTGTATATGGTATTCAAAGAGATACACCAATACAAAGTCTCATAAAAATACCTAAAGAAGAATTAGAAACTATAGCTCAAAAGATACAAGAAGCAGGATTTTCTGTATCTTTATCGTACTAAAAAATAAGGTATGCATAGCAGAATAAAAAACATTACTAACAAAACCGTAATTATTACCCCTTTAGACTGGGGATTAGGACATGCAACTCGTTGTATTCCAATTATTAGAGAGTTAGAAAAACAGAACACTTGTGTTATTGCCACATCAGGCAGGGCACTTGAATTATTAAAACAAGAATTTCCGCACCTTACTCACGAAGAAATAGCGGGATATAATATAGCATATGGGAAAAATAAATTTTGGACTATCATAAAACTCTTGTTTCAAATTCCAAAATCTATTATTGTTAAAAATAAAGAAGTACTCATTGCCAATAAATTAGCAACAAAACATTCTGCAGACATAATTATTTCTGATAACAGATTTGGTATGCGTAGTGCTTTTTCTAAAAACATTTTTATTACGCATCAAATTAGAATTCGGCTACCTTGGTTTTTACGCCTTTTTGAATATCCGTTTTTTATTGTAAATAAAATAATGATTTCCAGATTTGATGAATGTTGGATTCCCGATTATGAAGGAACAAAAAACCTTTCCGGCATTTTATCTCACAGCTGGTCTATCCCCAACATGCACTTTATTGGGCCGTTAAGTGCAAGAGAAACAACCAACTGTCCTATTATGTACGATGTAGTTGCTATTATATCCGGACCGGAACCACAACGTTCTATTTTCGAAAAAGAACTTCGGGCTATATTACCGCAACTCCCCTATAAATCCTGTATTGTGCGAGGAGTTGTTGCTAAAGAAAATAATTTTACAAATATTGGTAATTGCCGAATTCAAACCTTTGCTACAAACGAAGAAATTAATCACTTTTTATGTGGTTCTCAACTGGTTATATCGCGTGCCGGCTACAGTTCCATTATGGATTACGAAAAATTAGGAAGACGTGCTATTCTTGTCCCCACACCCGGACAATCGGAACAAGTATATCTTGGTCATTATCTTGAACATAAAGATTCGTATTGGTGTATTCCTCAAAAAAATATTCAAAAAATGTTGCCTGTTATTATTCGTGAAATTCTCACAACCGCAAACAACATTCGATAAAGTAAAAAAGAGTACTCTAAAAAAATAAATAATTGTAGTTTTACCGCAAATTAAAAACAAAATTCGTATGTCAGCAGCAAATACAGTATCTGCAAAAGTTGTAACAACGCATGTATTAAGTGAGATGAAACTACGTGGAGAAAAAATAGCAATGCTAACCGCGTATGATTATTCTATGGCACGCATACTTGATTCTGCAGGAATTGATGTTGTGTTAGTGGGTGATTCTGCATCAAATGTTATGGCAGGGAACACCACAACACTTCCAATTACATTAGAACAAATGATTTATCATGCTGCCTCTGTTCACAAAGCTGTTTCTCGAGCTCTTGTAGTTGTTGATTTACCCTTTGGTTCATATCAAGGTAATTCACGTGAAGCATTACATTCAGCTATTCGTATTATGAAAGAAACCGGATGTGGTGCCGTAAAACTTGAAGGTGGTGCAGAAATCATAGAATCAATTCAACGAATCTTATCTGCCGGAATACCGGTAATGGGGCATTTAGGACTAACCCCGCAATCTATTCATAAATTTGGCACATATACCGTACGAGCTCGACAAGAAGAGGAAGCAAAAAAACTTATATCTGATGCTCTTCTCTTAGAAGAAGCCGGTTGTTTTGCTATTGTTCTAGAAAAAATCCCTGCCACATTAGCTAAAAAAGTAGCCGAAAAACTAAAAATCCCGGTAATAGGTATTGGTGCAGGTGGCGGTGTTGATGGGCAAGTACTTGTATTGCACGATATGCTTGGAATTAATCAAGACTTCTCTCCCCGATTTTTACGTCGCTATCATAATTTGTTTGCCGAAATAACCGGCTCGGTAAGTTCATATATATCAGATGTTAAATCCTCTGATTTCCCTAATGAACGAGAACAATACTAACAATTCTGACTCACGATGGCGTTTGATGTTTTATATGAGGATAATCATTTGATTGTTGTAAATAAACACAATAATGTGCTTGTGCAAGGCGATAAAACCGGAGATGTTCCGCTTGTTGAATTGGTAAAGACATATATTAAAGAAACATATCAAAAACCGGGTAATGTATTTCTGGGTGTAATTCACCGAATAGACAGACCCGTAAGCGGTATTGTAATATTTGCAAAAACCGGAAAAGCACTTGAACGAATGAATGCTCTTTTTAAAGAGAAACAAATAAAAAAATTCTATTGGGCTATTGTAGAGAAAAAACCTCAACATCAAAAAGAAACTCTCTGCCATTTACTTTCTCGAAACTCCAAGATGAACAAATCATTTGTTGTTCACAAAAAAACAGCTGATACCCGTGAGGCAATCTTAACATACACATTCAAATCATCTTCGTTAAAATATCACTTACTCGAAATTGAATTAGAAACCGGACGGCATCATCAAATTCGTGTGCAATTATCACACATTGGCTGCATTATTAAAGGCGATTTAAAATACGGAGGAAAACGGAGTAACCAAGACGGAGGAATCTCTTTACATGCACGTTCAGTTCAATTTACCCATCCGGTAACAAAACAAAAGGTTTTGGTAACAGCACCAACTCCTGCTGATAACTTGTGGAAAGAATTAACTAAAAATATATAAAGACTTATTTCTGAGATACCTACTTTTGTATATATCTGAATCATTTTTTGATATATAACATGTATTTAATTACAATTCACTGGTGTAATTAAATAATCTAAACAAAAGAAACATGGACAAACGATATCTCTTATTTTTATGCTGTTGCTGCATGTTTTTTACGGCATTTTCGCAACGTCAAACGACACGAAAAGAATACATTGAGAAATATGCCGATTTAGCGGTTAGCGAAATGCGACGAACCGGCATTCCTGCAAGTATAAAACTAGCTCAGGCAATCTTAGAATCAGCAAACGGCAATAGCGATTTAGCTGTTGCTGCCCGAAATCATTTCGGTATAAAATGCCATAGTAGCTGGACCGGCAAAACTATTCTAAAAGATGATGATGCAAAAAACGAATGTTTTAGAGTATATAATTCAGTATATGATTCTTATAAAGATCATTCTGAATTTTTAGTGAATGGACGGAGATATGCATTTTTGTTTGAGTTAGAAAAGACCGATTATAAAGCATGGGCTCACGGATTAAGCAGAGCAGGATATGCAACAAATCCAAATTACGCTGCACTCCTTATTAGAATTATTGAAGATAACGAGTTATTTAAATATGATGAGCCGGAAAAGCACAACATTGTATTTACAGAACCCGAGAAAACACAACGAGAATCTCGCTTTAATTTTATACGACCTCCATTACAAAACGCACCGGCACCAACGGGCACACCACCTAACTTAAAACAGTTACAGGCGGTTGATAATAAATTTGAAAAAAGCATATACGAAAATAATCGCACTCGATTTATTATAGTTCAAGATGGAGAAACCGTGTTTAGTATTTCTCGCAAGTTTGGAATACCGGTATGGAAACTCTTTCAGATAAATGATTTTAAACCCGGTCAATCTGTTGAAAATGGTGATGTGGTGTATCTTGAACGAAAACGAAATCAAGCAGAAAAGCCGTATTACACACACACAATTAAAGAAGGTGAAACCTTATATACGGTAGCTCAATTATATGCCGTTCGTGTTGACAGATTAGCAAAAATGAACCGCAGAAACCCCGATGATGAAATACCGGCAGGAACACATATTTATATTCGGAGAAATTTAATAATGTTCGAGTAAATAACTAAAGAATTAATATCTTTGCACAATACAATATTTATAAAAATTTTATACGTTCATGAGTGGAGAAAAAAAAATAAAATCAGCGTTAATTTCAGTTTTTCATAAAGACAATTTAGACGTAATTGTTACAAAATTACATAAACAAGGTGTTCAATTTTACTCAACAGGCGGAACACAAACATTTCTAGAATCATTAGGATGCACGGTTATACCGGTAGAAGATGTTACCTCCTACCCTTCTATTTTAGGCGGTAGAGTTAAAACATTACACCCAAAAATTTTCGGAGGTATTTTAGGTCGCAGAGAATTGAGTGAAGATATTGCTCAAATGAAACAATATGAAATACCGGAAATTGATTTGGTAATAGTTGATTTATATCCATTCGAAAAAACGGTTTCTTCGGGTGCTTCTGAGCAAGATATTATTGAAAAAATTGATATCGGCGGTATTTCACTTATTCGTGCTGCTGCAAAAAACTTTAAAGATGTGCTTATTGTTGCTTCGCAAGACCAATATGCTCAGCTAAACAGCTTATTAGACGAGAAAAACGGTATCAGTTCTTTTGAAGACAGAAAAGTATTTGCAAGAGAAGCATTTAATGTTTCATCGCACTATGACAGTGCAATTTTCAATTACTTTGCACAAGGAGAGATTGCTGCCGAAAAAATTAGTTTATCACAGGGCACTGTTCTTAGATATGGAGAAAATCCGCATCAACAAGCAACCAACTACAGCTTTAATAATACTAAAACAGAAACAACCCTTGCAAATGCTCAAGTTTTACAAGGCAAGCAGCTTTCATACAATAATATGCTTGATGCTGATGCTGCATGGAAAGCCGCTAGTGATGCATTTTATGCGGTAACCGACATGAAAGAGAAAACAGCAGTTTCTGTAATAAAACACCTTAACCCTTGCGGATTAGCAGTTGCGGATTCACCTATTAAAGCTCTGGAATTAGCATGGGCAGGAGACCCCGTAAGTGCGTTTGGGGGAATTTTATGCTTCACTTCTGAAGTTGGTGCTGATGTAGCAGAGTGGCTTTCTGATAAATTTATTGAAATAATTATTGCACCGTCATTTTCTGCACAAGCAAAAGAGCTCTTTGCAAAAAAGAAAAACTTACGCGTTTTGCAAACTCCAATTAAAGCTGAAATTACCGGCGAAAAACTGTATCGCTCAATAAATGGAGCAATCTTAGTGCAAGACGAAGATGAAGGAATGGACACCGAATACAAACAAGTAACAAAAAAACAGTTCTCTGATACCCAAATACAATTAGCACGTTTTGGCACACAAGCATGTAAGCATTTAAAAAGTAATGCCATTGCACTTGTATCTCAAAACCCTGATGGTTCCTATTGGTTAACCGGTGCAGGCATGGGGCAACCAAACCGACTCGACAGCTTGCGATGGCTTACCATTCCTCGTTTTAACCAAAAAGAAGGAGTTAAGATACAAGATGCTGTTCTCATTTCGGATGCATTTTTCCCCTTTAGAGACAGCGTTGAAGTTGCTCAAGAATACGGAATTTCGTATATTGTGCAGCCCGGAGGAAGCATACGCGATGAAGATGTAATTGCCGCATGTGATGAGTTCGGAATTGCTATGGTATTTACCGGAACAAGACATTTTAAACATTAAACTTTTAATATACTTTACGAATGGGATTTTTTTCGTTTCTCTCTCAAGAAATAGCAATTGACCTTGGTACTGCAAATACCATTATTATTCATAATGATAAAATTGTAGTTGATGAACCAAGTATTGTTGCTGTTGACACACATTCCGGAAAGCCGGTTGCAATTGGTCATAAAGCACGTCAAATGCAAGGCAAAACACATTCAAACATCACGGTAATTCGTCCGATGAAAGATGGTGTTATTGCCGACTTTAATGCTGCAGAGCTTATGATTAGAGGCATGATAAAAATGCTTGACAAAAAAAGCAAATTAGTATCGCCTTCATTAAAAATAGTAATTTGTATTCCTTCTGGGTGTACAGAAGTTGAATTACGTGCCGTACGTGACTCTGCTGAAAATGCAGGTGCACGTGAAGTGTATATGATATATGAACCAATGGCTGCAGCTATTGGTATTGGGCTAGACGTTGGAGCTCCGGAAGGTAATATGGTTGTAGATGTTGGTGGTGGAACTACCGAGATTGCCGTTATTGCTTTAGGTGGAATTGTATGCGACAAGTCTATTCGTACTGCGGGAGATAACTTTACCGCAGACATTCAAGAGTATATGAGATATCAACACAACATTAAAATTGGTGAACGTACTGCCGAAGATATTAAAATAAATGTTGGTGCTGCAATTCCGGATTTAGATGATCCACCGGCAGATTATATTGTACGTGGACCACATCAAATGTCGGCTCTCCCAATTGAAATACCTGTTTCGTATCAAGAAATAGCATATTGTTTAGATAAATCTATTACAAAAATAGAAGCAGCGGTTTTAGCAGCATTAGAACAAACCCCACCTGAATTATATGCAGATATTTACCAAAAAGGGATTTATCTTGCCGGGGGTGGAGCTCTTTTACGCGGCTTAGCTAAACGACTGGAAACAAAACATAAAATAAAGTTTCATATTGCAGAAGACCCACTGCATGCCGTAGCAAGAGGTACGGGTATTGCACTCAAAAACATTGATAATTTCCAATTTTTAATACGCTAATAGAAACCTGCTACGGCAGGTTTTTTTTACCCTACAATTAATGAGAAATCTTATTTTATTTATTGTAAAACATCATTTCTTTTTATTGTTTTTATTTTTTGAAATAATAGCAATTGTTCTTATTGTGCAATACAATAAGCCGCAACAAGCCCGCTTCGAAGTACTTTCAAATAATATGTATTCTCGGCTATATACGGTTACCAATTCTATTTCGGAATATTTTAACTTACGTACAATAAATAAACAACTTGCACTAGAAAATGCAGATTTACGAGGGCAAATTGCATCGGCATCTTTTAATCATGCTATTTCACCGCAAGATATCTATATGCCATTACATGAGCAGCAGTATACATATATAACCGCTAAAGTACTCCATAACACTATTAATAAACCTCATAATTATATAACTATAAATCGAGGACGCAGGCATGGCATTATGGAAAATATGGGGGTAATATCGCCACAAGGTGTTGTTGGAATTGTTGTTTCTGTTTCTCAAAATTATTCTAAAGTATTATCTATGCTTAGCCCTAACTATAAAGTAAGTGCACGTTTTAAGAAAAATAGTTTTTATGGCTCGGTATATTGGAATGGAAGAAATTATAGAAAGGCCGTTTTAGGAGAAATTCCTGCTCACGCTCCTGTTTCTATTGGCGATACAATTGTTACCAACTCATACTCTACTATTTATCCCGCAGGAATTCCTATTGGAATTATTACCCAAGCAGATAAAACAGATTACGATAATTTTTACAATATAACCATCTCGCTTACAACTGATTTTAAAAACATTGAATACGTATATGTTGTGCAAGATGTATTTAGAACAGAACGAGAATTACTTGAAACAATAGAATAACATGATATCTTTTTTCGAAAATAGCGTTGTTCGATTTTTCAGTATTATTATACTGCAAACACTACTATTTAATAATGTTCTCTTATTCAATAGCAGTATTCCTTTTATCTATATTCTATTTATTCTCATACTTCCGTTCGAAATTAATAGAGTAGCTCTTTTATGTATCGGGTTTTTAACCGGATTTTTAATTGATATATCTTTTACCTCGTATGGCGTTCATATTGGTGCTACAGTTTTTATTGCCTATATAAGACCGTTTATTCTCCAGTACTTTGCACCAAGAGGCGGATACGTGGCTAATTCGCAGCCACTTATGCACTATTACGGTTTTGCGTGGTTCTTTAAATATGCTGCAATTATCACATTCTTGCATCATGGTGTATTATACTTCTTGTATACCTTCTCATTTGACAACTTCTGGTTTTTTATGGGACAAATGATTGTGAATGTAATGGTTACACTCACCTTATTGGTACTCAGTCAATATTTTATCTTTCGTAAATAATGGACTTATCTCACAGAAAATATTTAGTAATAGCAATTATACTTATTACCTGTGTAATATTTCTCGTGCGTTTTTTCCATCTTCAGGTAATAGATGCATCTTTTAAATTAGATGCAACAAACAATTCGCAACGATTTGTTGTACAACACCCTGCACGTGGATTAATCTATGACAGAAAAGGGAATTTAATTGTTGCAAATGAAGCAGCGTATGACCTTATGGTTGTGGTTGGTCAAGTTTCTCGCTTAGATACACTTGCTCTTTTACACATGCTGGATATTGAGATGAATTCCTTTATGCGGAACTATACCGAAGCAGCAAAAAACAGACATAGACCGTTTCCTGTAGTGCGACAAATAAGTGCTCAAACCTACATGAACTTCCAAGAAGTTATGCATAGATTTCCCGGCTTTTACGTGCAAGTAAGAACGGTACGTCAATATCCTTTTAATTCTGCCGGCTTACTCTTAGGATACATTAGCGAAGTTGACAGACAAGACATAGCAAATGACCCCTATTATGTAATGGGTGATTATATTGGCAAAGAAGGTTTAGAAAAAAAATATGAAGCTCATTTACGCGGCGAAAAAGGAGGAAGATACTATATTGTTGATGTAAGAGGACGAGTAAAAGGGAGATTACAAGAAGGTCGATTCGACAAACCATCTATTCTTGGAAAAGATATTATAACAAGTCTTGATATACAACTCCAAAATTACGGAGAAGCATTAATGAAAAACAAAACAGGAAGTATTGTTGCCATTGAACCCTCAACAGGAGAAGTGCTAGCTCTTATATCTAGTCCGGGATTTGACCCGAATCTTTTAGTTGGACAGGGCTTGGTGCGAAACTATAGAGAGTTACAACAAAATCCATTATTTCCCTTGTATAATAGGGCTATTCAAGGAGATAGATATCCGCCCGGCTCAACATTTAAAATGTTAAACTCACTTATTGCACTTCAAGAAGGAATAATGACTCCTAACCAAACCCATACGTGCAGGGGAGGTTATACCGCCGGGAGAGTCCATGTGCGTTGCCACCCTCATCCAAATCCGGTAAATATGATGCAATCAATACAGGTTTCTTGTAATGCATATTATTGTACTATTTTCCGAGCAATACTTGATAACCAAAAATATGGATCTGTGGGCAATGCGTATGAAGTTTGGAGAGATCATGCACTTTCTTTTGGCATGGGAAAAACCTTAGGTATTGATTTATATCAAGAAAAACCGGGAAGTATTCCGTCTAGACACTATTATGATAGATTGTACGGAAAAAACAGATGGAGATCACTCACTATAATTTCGTTAGCAATAGGACAAGGAGAAATTGGGATGACACCCTTACAATTAGCTAATTTTGCAGCTATTATTGCCAACAAAGGCTATTATATTACCCCGCATCTGGTAAAAGAATTAGAAGATGATGTAATAGACAGTGTGTATAGAACAAAACACTACACTACCATACACCCAAGATATTTTGAACCAATTATTGAGGGCATGTATGATGTGGTTCATGGAGGTGCAGGTGCAACAGCCCGACACGTAGCCATTCCCAACATTGAAATGTGCGGGAAAACAGGAACAGCACAAAATCCTCACGGAGAAAACCATGCAGTATTTATGGGATTTGCACCAAAAGATAATCCTAAAATTGCAATAGCGGTATATGTTGAAAATGCCGGATATGGTGGAAGATGGGCTGCTCCTATTGCCAGTTTAATGATAGAAAAATATCTAACAGACTCTATTCATCCTTCGAGAAAATGGATTGAAAATAATATGTTGCAGGCAAATCTCATTCAAATTCTAGATTAATATGCAAAATAAACAAGCAAACATACTATCAATATTCAGAAAAGTAGACGGCATTGCGGTTCTCTTGTATGCAATATTGGTTTTTATGGGTTGGTTCAATATTTATGCAGCAGTATTAAATGAAGATTCTTCGGGCATTTTCGACATTTCATATAAATACGGAAAACAAGCCATTTGGATGATAGCCGCATTTATTATAGCTATTAGTTTTTTATTAATAGACAGTAAATTTTTCTCTTTCTTAGCGTATCCTCTGTATATATTTGTATTACTACTACTTATTGCCGTTATCTTTACTCCTGCCACAAAAGGACAAAGCTCCTGGTTTAGTATTGGTGATTTTAAAATTCAACCGGCAGAATTTGCTAAGATAGCAGTTGCCCTAGTGTTATCAAAATATATGAGTGGGTATAACATAAAAATAACCCAATTTAAACATATACGTACTATTGCGGCAATATTTGGCATTCCCATTATTTTAATACTCCTGCAACCTGATGTTGGAACCATTTTAATATTTGGCGGTTTTCTTTTTGTACTTTATAGAGAAGGTATGCCCGGATGGATATTACTCGCTGTTTTATGTGCCGTTGTATTATTTATAGTATCTTTTATGTTTGGATCATTAGCGGTAAGTATTACTATTCTTTCTAGTATTATTATCATATCATTTTTTGCGTTTAAATATCACAAACTTTCCTTTTCACCTTTATTTATAGGAATTCTAGCTCTTGGATTACCGTGGTTTATACCGTATATGTTTTCTGTTGAATTAGCAGGTTTTTTACTTTTTATGATTGGATTTGGCATCCTTATAATACCGCTTATTATATATAGCTACAGAAAAAAAATCAAGACAGTAATAATTCTTTTTGTAATTGCATTTTCAAGTATATCATTTTCATACTCGGTAGATTATATTTTCCATACTGTTTTTGAAGCACATCATAGAACACGAATAAACGTGCTTTTTGGTCTTGAATCTGACCCGCAAGGTGTTGAATTTAATGTTATTCAATCAAAAATTGCAATTGGCTCCGGAGGTCTAACCGGCAAAGGATATTTGCAAGGAACACAAACAAAACACGATTTTGTTCCGGAGCAAAGCACCGATTTTATTTTCTGTACAGTAGGCGAAGAATGGGGATTTGTAGGCGTAAGCGTAGTGTTAATACTATTTGTATTATTATTTCTCAGAATCATTTATTTAGCAGAACAGCAACGCTCTATTTTTAGTAGAGTATTTGGCTATTCTGTAGCATCAATTTTATTTATGCACTTTCTTATAAATATAGGAATGACCGTAGGATTAATGCCGGTTATTGGAATTCCTTTACCATTTTTCAGTTATGGCGGGTCATCACTGTGGGCATTTACCATCTTTTTATTTATATTTCTTAAACTGGATACAGATAGAGATGTCCTAGTTTTTTAAAGAAATCACGTTTTTTTCATAAAAAAGAATTTGTTTTTTAGGTATGAAGATTTTTTTTTGTATTTTTATCACATGTTTAATTAAAAAATCGCAATAACATGATTAACAAAGTAATTTTATTAGGAAATGTGGGCAGTGAGCCCGAAGTACGGTATGTAAGTGAAGGCGTTGCCGTTGCTCGCTTTAGTTTAGCAACAAGTGATAACTACACAAACAAACAAGGTGAAAAGGTAGAAAATACTGAATGGCACAATATTGTTGTTTGGCGTGGTTTAGCAAAAGTAGTCGAAGATTATGTTACCAAAGGTATGCGTGTGTATATTGAAGGTAAAATTTCTTACAGAAGCTATGAAAAAGACGGTGAAACTAAGTATATAACCGACATTATTGCTAATGATGTAAAAATTCTCACAAAAAAATCTGAAAGTGCCGGTTCTGGCAGTTCTTCGGCAAAACAAAAGGAAAGTGCTCCAGCACCTGCAATTCCTATTACTCCCGAAGAAGGAGATGATTTACCATTTTAATTTGTAACTATTGGATTCCGAGGTCACGATACAAGTATTTGATTTTATAATTGGAGTAAATCCCATAACATCCAATATTATTTTTGGTCTCATCACAATGATGTTTTTACTGGGATTTTCTGCCCTTATATCGGGTTCTGAGGTTGCGTATTTTTCTTTAACGCCAACTCAGAAAGAAAATATCAAAAAACTAAAATCCAATAAAGCACAATTAATTTCAAAACATCTTGAACAACCTCAATTGCTGTTAGCAAATATTCTTGTTGGGAATAATTTTGTTAATATCGCAATTGTGGTTGTTTCTTCATATCTCACAAATTCAATCTTGAATTTTGAATTTGCTCCCCTTGTCGGCTTTATATTTAAAGTTGTTATTATTACCTTTTTAATATTATTATTTGGAGAAATTATACCAAAAGTATATGCTCATAATTATGCTGAAAAGTTTTGTGTTCTCATGGCTTATCCTCTCTTAATACTAGGAAAAATTTTTAGACCTATCAGTTATATTCTTATTTTATCTTCTTCATTTATCACAAAAAAACTTAGAAAAAAATATATTTCTATGGAAGATGTTTCTGACGCATTAGATATTACTTCAGAAAATTTAGATGAAGATAAAGACTTCTTAGAAGGTATTGTAAGATTACAAAGAACAGATGTTACCACGATTATGTGTCCGCGAGTAGATGTAATTGCGGTAGATATTCATTCCGATTTTCACACCCTCCTTTCGTGTATAACAGAATCAGGATATTCGCGTATTCCGGTTTTTGAAGAAAGCTTAGATGCGATAAAGGGAATATTATACGGAAAAGATTTACTCTCACATCTTCAAAAAGAAAATACATTCCGGTGGCAATCTCTTATCCGTCCACCCTATATTATTCCTGAATCTAAAAAAATTGATGATTTATTAGAAGAGTTTCAGAAAGAAAAAGTTCATATGGCTATTGTTGTTGATGAATATGGGGGTGTTTCGGGTATTGTTACCTTAGAAGATATTCTCGAAGAAATTGTGGGTGAAATAAATGATGAATTTGATGATGATGATGATTTGTACACCAAGGTAAATGACTCTACCTTTATTTTTGACGGCAAAATGCCCCTACATGACAGTATAAAAATTCTGGGCTTACCGGAAGATTTTTTTGATGAGGTTAAAGGTGATGCTGACACTATTGCCGGACTTATCCTCGAAATAACCGGAGATTTTCCGAAAATTTTTCAAGAAATTCACTATAAACATATCACCTTCAAAATAGAATCGGGAGATAAACGTCGTATTAAAAAGATAAAAGTTCATATATCGGCATGAAACATTTAATCATACTTATACTAAGCACAGTAATTCTTATACTTTCCGCCTGTGAAGAGCGAAAAATATATATTCCAAAACAACGCGGCTATTTCCGCATCGACTTTCCCGAACGTACAGTCCAAAAATTTATAGGGGATTACCCCTATTCTTTCATGCTTCCGGACTATGCAACAATAATTCCCGACACCTCTGAAGATGCAGAACCATATTGGTTAAATATTGTATACCCGGACTTTAGAGCCACCATTCATGTGAGCTATAAAAATATTGCAGATAATCTTGATGTATTTGTTGACGACGCTCATTTTTTTGTATTTAAACACGACTTAAAAGCAGAAGCTATTAGAGCTCAAGAGTTTCACTACGACGAAAAAAATGTTCACGGATTATTATTTGACATACGGGGCGATGCGGCATCTGTTATGCAGTTTTATATAACAGACAGTATTCATCATTTTTTACGTGGAGCTCTTTATTTTAATGTTCCACCAAATAAAGATTCACTAGCTCCTGTTGTGCAATTTATGAGAGAAGATATTGTTGATTTAATAAGCACGTTTGAGTGGCAAAATAAAAAGAAGTAATGGCGAAAATTGTTGTAACCGGAGGACTCGGATATATAGGAGCTCACACTGTTGTTGAACTTCTCAATGCTAATCATTCTGTAATTATCATTGATAATCTTTCTAATTCTGAATATATTGTTCTTGATGGAATAACTGCTATTACCCACAAACAAGCAATATTTGAACATATTGACATATGCAATACAGACCAATTACTGAGTTGCTTTAAACGTCATTCTCACATAGATGCGGTTATTCATTTTGCTGCCTATAAAGCAGTTGGAGAATCTGTTTCTGATTCTTTGGGATATTATAAAAATAATGTATGCGGAATGGTTAGCTTATTAGAATGCATGAAAGAATGCTCTATTCCACATTTAGTATTCTCTTCGTCTTGCACAGTATACGGACAACCGGAAGTTTTGCCGGTTACCGAACACGCTCCCTTACAAAAAGCTACATCGCCATACGGAAACACAAAACAAGTATGCGAACAAATAATTCAAGACGCTATTATTTCCTATAATAATCTCACAGCAGGCATTTTACGATATTTCAACCCTATTGGTGCTCACCCATCAGCTTTAATCGGTGAACTCCCGAAAGGTGTACCCAATAACTTACTGCCGTTTATTACACAAACAGCGGCAGGAATTAGAGAAAAACTACATGTTTTCGGGAACGACTACAATACCCCCGATGGTTCAGCAATTAGAGACTATATTTATGTTGTTGATTTGGCAAAAGCACATGTTTCTTCCCTATCTCGATTATTGGAGCAAAAACAAAAACAAGACTGTGAATTCTTTAATTTAGGTACCGGAAAAGGAATTTCTGTACTAGAAATGATTCAAGCATTCGAAAAAGCAACCGGCATAGCAATACCATATACAATAACAGCACGGCGTGCCGGAGATATTGAACAAGTTTGGGCAGATGCTCAATATGCAAACACCGAATTACAATGGACTGCAGATACCGCATTAGAAGATATTCTCCGTTCTGCGTGGAAATGGGAGAAAACTATTAGAAATTTATAACGAATAAGACGTTAATTTTCTAAACGCATCAATTCTATCGGCAATTTCTTGTTTTGATAACAACTCTATACCTTTTGTTCCCATTTGTTGCACCGTAAAAGACGCCATGGCTGAACCTACAATTAAGGCAGTTTTCATTGTTTCAAAATCACACATATCCTGTTGTGCAATATACCCAATAAAACCTCCTGCAAAAGTATCGCCGGCTCCGGTAGGGTCTACCACTGTATCTAATGGAAGAGCCGGAGCATAAAAAACCTCATCTTTATAAAACAAAAGAGCTCCATGCTCCCCTTTTTTTATAATTACATAGCGTGGCCCCATGCTCATAATTTTTTTTGCTGCTTTTGGAATAGAGTATTCACCGGAAAGCTGACGAGCTTCTTCATCATTAATACTAATTACATCTACCAGAGCTATTGTTTTATGTAATTCCTCTAATAGAATATCCATCCAAAAATTCATAGTATCCATTACAATAAGTTTTGGACGGACAGCAAGACGCTCAATAACACTCCGTTGAACAATAGGACTTAAATTCCCCAACATAAGATAGTCGGCACCTTGATACGAATCGGGGACAATAGGATCAAAATGCTCTAGAACATTTAGTTCGGTAACCAAAGTTTCACGTGTATTCATATTATCAAAATACTTACCCGACCAAAAAAAAGTTTTTTCTTGTTCCTTAATCTGGAGTCCTTCTGTGTTAACCCCACAATTTTGTAACTTAGAAATATATTCCTGAGGAAAATCGCCACCAACAACCGCTATTGCGTGTGGTTTTGTGAAATACGAAGACGAAAAACAAATATACGTACCCGCACCACCAATAATTTTATCTGTTTTTTCAAATGGAGTTTCAATTGCATCAAAAGCAATACTTCCAACAATAATAGTTTTTGTCATTATAATCTTTCTTTAAACATCCTGAAAGTCAAGCAGAAAAAGAATCTACAAGATTTTTTATTTATTTTTTTACAAATATATTGTTTTTATTTCAAAGCTTTCTATATATTTGCACCACAAAATTCCTCAGTAGCTCAGTTGGTTAGAGCATCTGACTGTTAATCAGAGGGTCCCTGGTTCAAGTCCAGGCTGAGGAGCTCAAGGGAGTTAAGTAATTAGCTCCCTTTTTTTTTCGCAACACTAAACTCTTTTTTATGTTTTACATGTATATTTTATATAGTAAAAAACTAGGTAAATACTATATTGGAAGTTCTCAAGACGTTCAAGAACGTTTACTAAGACACAACAAAGGACATACAACTTTTACAAAAACAGGAATTCCTTGGGAGTTAGTTTACACAGAACAATTTCCAACAAGAGAAGCGGCTTTCAAAAGAGAGCTTCAAATAAAAAAGAAAAAAAGCAGAGCTTACATTGAGTTCTTAATTACCTCAGTTGGGTAGAGCATCCCGATGTATATCGGGAGGGTCCCTGGTTCAAGTCCAGGCTGAGGAGCTCAAGGGAGTTAAGTAATTAGCTCCCTTTTTTTTTCGCAACACTAAACTCTTTTTTATGTTTTACATGTATATTTTATATAGTAAAAAACTAGGTAAATACTATATTGGAAGTTCTCAAGACGTTCAAGAACGTTTACTAAGACACAACAAAGGACATACAACTTTTACAAAAACAGGAATTCCTTGGGAGTTAGTTTACACAGAACAATTTCCAACAAGAGAAGCGGCTTTCAAAAGAGAGCTTCAAATAAAAAAGAAAAAAAGCAGAGCTTACATTGAGTTCTTAATTACCTCAGTTGGGTAGAGCATCCCGATGTATATCGGGAGGGTCCCTGGTTCAAGTCCAGGCTGAGGAGCTCAAGGGAGTTAAGTAATTA
>OBJA01000769.1_pt1 | contig 26091 bp, 31 predicted proteins | sample 1519751 | NCBI WGS metagenome assembly OBJA01 (sample SAMEA3881238, study PRJEB22517) | soil metagenome | biome: lake sediment; feature: soda lake sediment; material: sediment, water from around vicinity | place: India | collected 2013-12-23 | depth 3 m
CAGTAGCCACCTCATCGTAGGCGGCACGCTCGCGGTAGGTATCAAGATCAAAAAACACCGGCACGGCCACCGCCGCCAGGATACCGAGAATCACCATGATCACCACCAGTTCAATCAGGGTGAAACCACGGGGATAATGTATTTTTTGCTTATCGGACATCCACGTATCTACTGTCTATATAGTTGGAAAAATGTCGATCATTGCGAATCACTTCTTCCTGACTCTTTATCGTGCCAGATTCGTAAAACCGCTATTTCGGCAACACCAACCAAATAACGTATGGTGTATTCTCCTATAAAGAGATCGCGCAGTTTTTTCGGCTGCGGCGACCGCAATACAGCAACGCCCATTTGCGGGAATTGCTTTAACCTGAAGATTCCAGCCTGTATTGTGTCTGCCGTCCGCCGCGCAGCGGCGGGATCCTTCATTGCGATAAATTCTCGTAAGCGGATGAGATCATTCAACGCTTCCGCAGTAAAATGAATTTTCATGGTTTCGGGGGTACTGACTCGTCAACGGTTCCCCAACTTGACAACCACGTCATCACTTCTGATTCACCGATAAGCCTGCCTTCCTTCACTGAATCAAGAGCCGCCAGCGTATCGTCCCAACGCAAATCTTCAACCGCCTGTCGCGCCAAATATTCTTTAATGGCCTGATTAATCAGATAATTGCGGCTCCGATCATAGCGTTTCGCCAATTCATCCAATGGAACCTCTACTTCAGAGCTTAGCCTGACACTGGTAACACCCATAAAACCTCCCTTTGAAGCCAAACGTATTCGGATGTACTACACAGTATATTTAAGCATCACTTCTGCAGCAAGTAGATACGTTAAGATTTCCCGTCACATACGCAAAACGGAGCCATGCAGCTCCGTTTTGTTAAATGCCCTTCATGGCATGGTGTTTACCGTTATCGACAAATCAATCACAGCCACTGTTGACCAGTATAATGTTTGGTGCATCACCTTGTTCCGCAGCCTGGGTATAAACGACCTGACACGTTGGCCACTTCTCCTCAGGGTAACCCGACATGATGAAGGTTGTCGCACCTGCAACTGTATTTGCGGTAAAACCCTGCAAGTCAAGAACAGAAACAATGCCCGCAGCACTGGCATAACCGTTTTCCAAAGCAACAGTAACTCCGGAGACGTTAATAGCTGTGGCTGTTGTTGCACCCTGAACCAGCACTTGAGCACGGGTGAGAACAGAAGCACTTTGAACCGAACCGTACAAACCCGCTATTGCTGCCCGGCGAGCATCGACACGCATGTCGATAAACTTCGGCACCGCTACGGCAGACAGTATACCGAGAATAACGATCACCACGACTAGTTCAATGAGGGTGAAACCCCTCGATGAAAGATTGTAGCGCCAAAACATCAAAACACTAAATAATTATTAGTTATGCCGTTAATCATTGGAAAGCTCAAACAAGAGTTGAAATAACTCCTAAATTCAATTAATCGTTGGTTCTAATGGCTGTAAACGAAGCCGTCTTATTAGTGTCACTCTGTGTAACCGTACATGACACTGTACTTCCTGCACCAGCGGGGATACTAGCCGCAGTTACAGTATACCCACCTGGAACACCACCATCCATGATATCACCTATGTCGCTGCAATTTTCAACAGACTCCCCCTTAGCACCCTTAGAAACAACATAAGCAGCATAATTGATCGACATCGCCGATCCCATAGCACCAACAACACCGTCTAGTGCAGCCTCACTTGCCTCATTCGAGATATCAATAAACTTCGGCACCGCCACGGCGGCAAGGATACCAAGGATGACAATGACAACGACCAGTTCAATCAGGGTAAAGCCTTGTTGATTTTTCATGCTGTTACGCTCCTTTTTTCTATAGTAATAAACAGGTTGACTCAACTACACCTTCTATCAAACTCACGTCAATTCCAGGGAGAAACCCAGCGATAGGGATGGATCGTTCTTAACTCCAGGCCACTGACCTGTCGCTGCCCTGCAGTTGTTTGCCCCTCGGCAAATTGTGCGACCAGTTGAAATTCTGCACGCGCTGGACTATCAAGCTCCGTTTCGAAAAATAGCCGGTTACGCACCAGATAAACCAGAACGTCCCTCTTCTTATCGAAATACCAACTGCCCTTCTTTAATTCTGAATCAATATGGTCTGTAACGCCGCGATAGTTATCAGGTGGCTCCACCAGCCGTTCCATCGGGTTGCCACCAGTCCATCCTGCCAATTCCGCCATCCTGCCACCAGCATAATGTGCGGCAATCTGCAGGCCGATGGCAGTGCGCATGGCGCTGACATCACGCTCCATGGTGGTCCGTTCAACATCCACCATCAATTTGTAATAGTAATTTAAGGCCACCAGGCCAACAGCGCTGATCACTACAATGACCACCGCCAGCTCAAGCAGTGTCAGTCCGCGCTGATTAGTATGCGCTTGCGCCGAGCTATTAAGCATTGCTTAATTAGGTTCCTCTATTTTAGGACGATTGTCAAGTATTAGATTTATAACTTTGCCTATCGTCAACAATTTAGCTTTGGATGTCGATTGAATCAACATATTCGACCATCTAACCAGCATCAGCATATCCGCAGGACTTTTTGTGCCCTCGATGTTGGAACAAAAGCCGCGAGCAGTACTCCTGACATATTTGCCATCACATCACGCCAGTCAAAAATGTGATATGGGCTCAGTGGTTGCAGTATTTCCGAAATAATGCCCAAGATCAGCAGGGATATCACAACCAGATATCGCTCCTTGCGCGACAAACAGACCATCAGAAACCACAACGTAGTAATAAAGTAGGCAGCAAAATGAGCCAGCACATCTTCATTTGCGAAACCAATAAAAGGCGGGACCAGAACAAAAGTCAGCAACAACAATATAAACAGCCCAAAGAAACCACACATAATCCAGCTAACTCGGATAATCAAAGAGGGCATCAGCAGGATTCAATCAGCAAAGAAATTTCTGGCCCTTCAAATTCAGTTGCCTCCTGATAAATGACACCACAACCACCTTCAAGGGGATTCGAAACTCCTGATGCAGGAGCAACAAGGTAATACACCACGTTCTCCGCTGGATACTGTATCTCAGTGTCAGTTACAGTCGTTGCACGAACGATTCCATCTGCTGAAGCTGCAGGATAATAATTACGCATGGATACTCCTTCAATTGAGACATTTCCATCACTGCCTGATCTGATTCTGGCAACACTGTGCATCATATTGGCAGCAGATGAAATAGCACCATGTAAAGCTTGTGCCTTAGCTACTCGAGCTTCGTGCTGCATATTTACAAACCTGGGGATAGCTACTGCTGCCAAAACACCCAGAATTGTTATTACGGTTACAAGTTCTATTAATGTAAAGCCCTTTTGTCGGGAGGAATGCATTCCACTTATACCGAATTCGCACTTTGAGCAATCCACTTCTTTTCCCCTTTCCCCGCTACACGCTAAAGTACAGACAGGTTTTTCTCATGCCGACACTGATGCCCCTACCGCGCAATACTCGCCAAATTCCACATGGGCAGAAATACCCCCAGGGCCAGCACCAGAACCATGGCACCAATAATCACGATCATGATCGGCTCAATGGCACTGGAGAGGTTTTTCAGGTCGTAATCGACTTCACGCTCATAAAACTCCGCCACATCTTCGAGCATGGTATCAACGGAGCCCGATTCTTCCCCTACTGCCAGCATCTGCAGCACCAGCGGTGTGAACATCCCGGTTTTGGTGGCGCTACGGGTCAGGGATTCGCCACGCTCGATGCCGTTGCGGATCATTTCGATTTTTTCCCCGACATAGGCATTACTGACCGCCCGTGCTGTCAAACCAAGGGCCTGGGACAGGGGGACACCGGCGGTATAACTCATGTTGAAGCCGCGAGAAAATCTGGCCAGGGTGGCACGCAGGATAATACTGCCAACCAGGGGAATCTTGAGTTTGTACTGATCCCAAAGGTATCGTCCTTTGGTGGTTTTAAGAGTCCGACGAACAACAAACACCATCAGGATGCTGCCTGCCAGCAATAAAGGCCACTGGTTCTGCATAAAGGATGACAGCCCCATCAATATACGCGTTGCCAGAGGCAGATTGGATCCGGCGCTGGCAAAGACCCGCTCAAACGCCGGAATAACAAAGAGACTGACGAAAACAACGGCAAAAAGGATGGCGACAATAACAAAAGTCGGGTAACGCAAAGCGGACTTGACCCGGTTGATGGTTTCTTTTTCCCGCTCAAAATAGACGGCCAACTGGATGAAAACCTGATCAAGCTTGCCGGTCACCTCGCCGACCTGCACCATGTGGCAAAACAGCGCCGGGAAAACCCTGGGATGACGGCTGTAGCACCCGGAAAGCTCCATCCCCGCTTCAAGATTTTCAACAACATCGTTGAGAGCTTTGGCTAAAGACGGATTGCGGGTTGTCGCAACAAGTCCGCGCAGGGCCTTGATCAGGGGAACGCCTGCGTTAATCAGAGTATACATCTGTCGGCAGTAAAGATTGAGGTCATCAAGGGTTACCTTGGCATCAAACCTGATGTTGAGCAGCTTCTCTAATGACAAGGATGTTCCGGCCGGAACCTCAACGATATCAAGAGGAATGGCCTGCTGCGACTGAAACAGTGCTGCCAACGCCTCGGCTGAGGAGGCCTCACTTTCACCCTGATGGATGTTGCCCTGATCGTCCCTGATTTTATAACGGTACAGTGGCATCAGCGCTCCTGCTCAGTAACTTCGGCAACCGGTACCTTCGTGGCTGTTGAGGTGTCAACACTGATCCGTTCCAACAGCGGATTTTCAGCTACCTGACCGGCAATCCGTAACACCTCCTCCATCGTTGTCACCCCTTCTAACGCCAGCTTCAGAGCACTGTCACCGAGGCTGACAAAATCGGGCAAGCGGCGCACGCAAGATGCGAAGGCGGCACTGTCGTTGCGTCGCAACGCATCGGCAAGGTCAAAATCGATCTCCAGTAACTCAAAAATACCTATCCGCCCCTTATAACCAGTATTATTGCAGGAGGGACAACCCTGCCCTTTTTTAAAGCTCAAGGGGCCATCCGGTCGCTTGACCTTTCCTCGATAGCCCTTGAGCCAGGCCCTGGCACCCGGGTCAAGATTGTCGGTAGCGGCACAACTGTCACAAATACGACGAACCAGCCGCTGGGCCAGTACCGAGCGCAGGGAACTGGCAACCACATAACCGGCGGCACCCATCTCAATCAGGCGCAACGCGGTGCTGACAGAGTCGTTGGTATGCAAGGTCGAGAGGACCAGATGACCGGTCATAGCGGCACGCAGGGCAATATCGGCTGTTTCCTTGTCACGCATCTCACCGACCATGACGACATCAGGATCCTGGCGCAATGCGGCACGCAGCACCTTGGCAAAATCAAGACCGATTTTGGGATGCACCTGAACCTGGTTAATGCGCGGCAACCGATATTCCACCGGATCTTCGACAGTGATGATTTTCTTTTCAAACGTGTTGAGCTGATTCAAGGCACCGTAAAGAGTGGTAGTTTTACCACTTCCCGTCGGTCCGGTAACCAGAACCAGTCCATGAGGCTGGCTGAGTTGTAACGGGAAACGTTTGAGGATGTCGGCGTTCATGCCGATATGATCAAGATCCAGCAACCCTCCCGACTGGTCGAGAAGACGCATAACCACCGATTCACCAAACTGCAACGGCATGGTAGAAAGGCGGATATCGACGCTGTGCCCTTTGACCCGGATGTTGAAACGTCCATCCTGTGGCAAGCGGCGCTCAGAAATATCCAGACCACATACCAGCTTAAGCCGTGATACCAGGGCTGTGCCAATGCGCTTTTCCTTCATTACCTGTTCGTGAAGCACGCCATCGATGCGCTGACGAATCCTTAGCACCTTTTCATCCGGCTCAATGTGAATGTCGGAGGCACCAATCTGGACAGCGTCTTCGAACAAAGAACGCAGCAGTCGCACGACCGGAGCATCTTCAACATCGGCAGTAGTAAGAAGCTGTTCGAGGGTACTGTCCCCTTGTGACAGTTCCTCACCAAGCTCCTCGGCCAGAGACACAATTTCCTGGGTACGGCGATAGACGATATCAAGAATCCGCAACAGTTCTGATTCATAGACAACTGCGAGCCGCAGGGGTTTTTTCAGAATGCGGCTCAACTCGTCATAGGCATGGAGATCGGTGGCATCTGCAAGACCGACCAGCAACTGAGGACCATCCTGACTTAAAACAATCGCCCGAAATCGTCGAGCGGCAGTTTCCGGCAGTAAACGCACCGTGTCGGCATCGTAACTGTAATGCTTGAGATCAATAAACGGCAGATTAAGTTGATTGGCTAAAAATTCATGAAACTGCAGTGAGCTTACCAGCCCCATCTCAACCAGCGTATTGCCCAGCTTTCCACCGGTTTTTTTCTGTCGTGCCAATGCACTGAGCAATTGATCTTCGGTGATGACGCCGTGCTGCACCAACAGGTCACCAATACGAATTTTTTGCCGTACACCAGCGGGTCTATCTGTCGACATCAACAACTCCTTGAATGTGCCTTATAAGTACTGCAGGCGCTCCCGCACAAAATTTTCCAGATCCGGTCTTAAACCCCGCACGTCAAGGGCGGTACGATAAGCGTCACGAGCGCCACCATTCAACCCCTGTTGTTCCAAAGCGATGGCCAGCCCCATCCACCACAGAGGCTCACGCGGTCGCTGTTCCAGCAATTGAACGTATACCTCTGCCGCCCGGGCATATTCACCCAATTCCTGGTACATTGCCGCACGCAATGCATGATAATCAGGATCATCCTTGAGGGCCGGCAACGGCTCCCTCTCGATAACCCTCTGAGCCTCGCTATATCTCTGCACCAGGATCAAATGATGGGCATAGAGCTTACGCAAATCGGGTTGATTCGGCTCATGCTCCAAACCCTCACGAATGGCATCAAGAACTCCTTGCTCATCACCCAAGTTCTGCAATACGGCTACCAGTTCGAGCCTTGCTGCCAACCGTTTCGGGTTGATGCGCAAGGCGGCAGTAAAGCTTTGCTGCGCCGCAGCGGGATCACCACTTTGCAGGGAACGAAGCCCGCGCTGATAAAGATATTCATCTGTTTCAATCGGTGGTGAACTGCGTACAATGGCCGGCAACACCTCGGCCTGACTCTTGGGTTGCGGCAATGAGTCGGGTTCGGGAACCACGACCGTCGGCTCCGACACCACAACGGGTGTGAATACTTCTGGTGATGCGGGAAAGTTCAGACCAATGCGCAGTTTATCGGCCCGTGGCTCTACAGACTGGGTTGTCGTCGGCTGTTCATGGGTCCTGATAGCAACAATCAGCTCCAGTCCTGTCACCGTCGGCAACAAACTGATGCCACTGACCTGCTCCATCTGCGGTTGCGGCAAAACCAGGCCCGGCTTGATGTGGGTGTTTTGCAACATGATCGATACGCGCCCCTCGCCCGCCCCGGAACGAATCTCGGCCTGATCGGGAAGGTGACTGAACATCAACTCCAGCAGCAACTGATCTTCCTGCTCGACAAGAATTATCGCCGACAGCAGGGGTTGAGAGTCTGCCACCAGAGGGATGGCCTGGTCACCTTGCTGCGTCATAGCGGACAGAGGTTGAATCGGCTTAGCCACTTGGGAATCGGCTACGGCAGTCACTCGCGAGGCAGCACCTGGCCGCTCGATTGTCTGGGGGTATGACAGGAAAAACCAGCCGGCAACAACAATCAAGGTCGCTGCGCATACCAACAGTCCGCCACCAACCAGCTTTACATATTTTTTGCGGCGCGGCCTTGCAGTGGTAGTCGGCACGGAAACGGGCTTTTGCTGCGCCTCCTTGTTACGGCGCTGCTCCAGATCACGCAACATGTCATTGACTAAACTCATTGCAGCGCTCCCCAGATAAACAGCAAAATGCCACCGGCCAATGCGACCAACCCTGATTCAATCAGGTAGGGTGGCAGTAAGCGCCGGGGAGTTGTCACGGCGGCAGCACTGTCACGTACAGCCGCCAGGGCGTGGCGACGACTGATCTTCCTGCTTCCCTTGCCGTAAGCTGACAGCAAGGCCTTATGGGCCAACAGATTGACAAGGCGCGGAACTCCGCGGCTGGCGCGGGCCAGGCATCTGACAGCTCCTGCCGTAAATATATTCTCCCCCTTCAACCCCGCAACCATCAGACGATGATGGATATAGGCCCCCACCTCGGATGGCCCCATGGGTTCCATTTCACAAGTAAATGTGATCCGTTGCCGCAACTGCCGCAGCTCATTGGCAGCCAGGCGCTGCTTGAATTCTGGTTGAGCAAAAAGAACGACATGCAGCAGTTTTTCCTTGTCGGTTTCCAGATTGCTGAGCAGGCGCAATGCCTCAAGACTGCGATAGGACATGGCCTGGGCCTCGTCAATGAGAATAACCAGGGGGCGCTGCTGCTGCTTGAGACGTGCCAGTTTCTGAAAAATTAAATGCACCAACTGCTGCAATGTTGCTGCTGCCGGTACCTGTAGTTGAAGGTCTTCAGCAATAGCACGATACAACTCCGTTGGCGACAGCAGTGGATTAGGCAGATAGGCGGTTGCACAAGTGTCGCTAAGCAATTGCAACAGGCGTCGACACAAGAGCGTTTTGCCGGTTCCAACTTCACCGGTAACCTGGATAAACCCCTCGCCGCTTTCCAGGGCGACAAGAAGCACATTAAGAGCTTCCTGGTGGCCGACATAGCGGTAGAAAAAACCGGGATCCGGCGTCAAAGAAAAGGGTTTTTCGTTAAGACCGTAGAAGGTTTCATACATACAAAACTCGTTGCCGGCACTCCGACGGTAAGGAACTACCAGCCTTGGCGCATCTGCGGCGTCATTTGTTGAACCCGGTCCCGACTGGCCTCGACATCGCGCTGCCAATCAGAGGTGGAACGAATGACCTGGGGCCGTAGCAGAATAACCAGTTCGCTTTTACTTGAAGTCATACGGGTATGACGAAATAGTCCGCCAATCCCTGGAAGACGCCCCAACAGAGGAACCCCGTCACGATTGTTGAGGGTTTTCTCCTGCATCAACCCACCTATCACCACCAATTGCCCACTTTCGGCGCGTACGACACTGTCCGACTCCCTAACTGTACTGAACGCCAGGGGCAGAGATTGATCGGCACCAAACAATCTGATTTGTTTCTGCTGATCGACGACCTCACTGACCGTCGGATGAATGTGGAGAATAATTGCATCGTTTTCATCAATCTGTGGTGTTACGTCAAGGGCAATGCCGGAAAAGAAGGGGGTCAGAGTGATATCCGTCGAGCTACTGGTCGTAGTACCGGTAATGGTGTCGGAAGAAATGTCAGTAACAAAAAACTCATCAGAACCAACCTTGATCACTGCTTTCTGATTATTGACAGTCGAAATGCGCGGGCTCGACAACACCTGAACATCGCCCTGGGTCTCAAGCATTTCGATGAAACCCTGGAAATCCTTGAAATTCAACGCCGCAGTAAAAGCACCACCAAAGGCCTGGTCGGCAAAAGCTTCTAAAAAAGGCACCTGCAAGCCGGGCTCTCTGATCGACAAACCACCACTGCCGATTCCGGGAGCCAGCCCCACACCATCCACTGTTTGGCCGATCAGCGCACCACGACCACTGCTGGTTGTCGCCAGGGCTGCCCAGTTGATGCCGGACTGGAAGCCATCGGCAAGGATGACCTCAATAATTTTCGCTTCGATGACCACCTGACGCTGCATGTTGCGCTGTACGGTAGTTAAATATTCCTCGACTTGCCGCAATTCGGCCGGAAGGGCAACAACAACAACCAAACCCGCCTGGGGTTGCACCACCACCTTACGCCCTTCGTCGCTACCGATCAGTCCCTGTACTGCTGCGGTCAACTCAGACCAGAAATCGGTCAGAGACTTTGTGTCGATACGACTACCCGACAGAGTGCCGTCCCCGCCCCTTTGCCCGCTGTCATCCGTGACGCCCTGACTGACCTGTCCGGAACTGATGCGGGTCTGTGACGAGCCGGTGCGCACCAGATTCAGATAATTCACCTGAAAAGTGCGGCTCTGCAAACCGACAGGCATCACCTGATATATATTATTGCTCTTGGAATAAGGGTAGCCATAGACATTATGAACGACACGCATCACTTCATCGATAGTGGTGCTTTTCAGATTAAGAGTGATCAGCCCCTGAACATCGGGGTGTACGACCATGTTGGTACGGCTGCCCTCGACCAGCCCCATAAAAAAATCACGGGCTTCAACCTGATGGGCACTGACGTCAAAACGTTCCTCGGGGACTATCTCCTGCCCACGGGTTGTCGCAGAAACCGGTGGAATAAGGGCTGAACGTACTTCTGCCGGTGGCAAAGGCGCAGGTTGCCGCTCTGCAACAACGGGTGACTGCAGCGCTTCATCGATAGCCTCGGCGGTAACAACAGTGCGTGACATGGACGCGCATCCGGCCAGCATCAATGTACACAGGCCCATGATCATTGAATTACCTATCGAGCTTCGTAGTAGCTTCCTCACAACAACTCCTTGTTACGGTGCAATGCCGTCAGTTACAGGCTTTTTTTTCACGTCACTCACACTGCGATAAAGCGTCAGTTTCTGCTGTCCTTTCTGCAGTACGACCTGATCAGGACCAATGTCGATCAATTGAAAATCGCCGATCATCTGCCCCACCTGCAACGGCCGACCGTTGATAACTGCCACAGCGCGATCGGAAGCGCGAAGAATAGCTGTTACCCGTAATTGATCACGCCATTGCTCAATATTATCCTGCTCCTGCTGGGGGTCCGCTTGCGGTCGTGACTGATAGTGCGACGGACGCAGTGGATCCACCAGACTTAAAACCGGTTGCGTCCAGGCCACTGCCGCCGGCAACAATGCTGCTAATGTCAGTACCACAACTCTCATCTCAACCACCCAGCCAGTCTTCTGTCAAACCCAGGGTATAGACACGCAGCCGAATTGTCGTGGCGGGATATTCGCGGGTGACGATATCAACCTCTTCCCACACCAGTAAACGCGGCAACTGTTCCAGTTCACGCAGGTAAGTCAACAAACTCAAATAGTCTCCACGTAATTCCATTTGCAGCCGATGGCGATACAGACGTGGAGAAGATTCGCCGGAATCATCGGGAGCCTGGATTAGCTGCGGCGGCAGATTTTCCAGACGCAACAGCTCTATATCTGATCTGGAGAGGATCTGCCTGAGCAACCCCGGCATTTCCGCCGGAGCCACCAGATGAGAAAGACCGAGATGCAGTTGGCGACGCTGTTCAGCGATCTGCTGCTCCAACAGATCGTGACGCTCACGCAACTCCTGATCGGGGTCATGCTGCGAACGGGCCAGGATCTCGGATGTCAGCATCTCCAACTGACCAATATCACTATTTAAACGGACAATCTGCTGTTGTGCCGCTGTTCTATTTTTTGTCGCCGGTTCCAGCACAAACAGATAAACAACAGCAGCCATCACTACAACAGCACACAGCAACAACACAATTCGTTCACGCAGAACGCGTTGATCATACCACTGCACCAATGCCGACCATGGCCTGCTCATCATCGTGCTCCTGCTGATCCGCTGCTGATGGTAAAATCAACATGGCCCGGATATTCCTCCAGACGGGCCAGCCTTAGATGAGAAAAGGTCATTCCGGCAAAAACACCCTCATTAATAAGCCATTGCAGATATTCCGGCACCAGCTCGGGGTGAAAGGCACGACCACTCAACTCAACATCCAGCCCCTGGCGAGACAGACGCACCTGGCTGAGCCAAAGGCCGTTGTGACGCCGCTGCGCCAAACCTTCAAGAGCTGCCAGCATTTCGCTGTTACGGCCCTGCTCGCGCATGAGCACAAAATCAAGGGTCTGTCCCAATTCCCGAGACTCCTGCTCCAGTCGGGTAACCCTTTGCTGCAATAACGGCGAGACGTGACGCACGGGAAACTGTTGTTCCAGGGTTCTGATATCAGACTGCATCTGCTGCTGTTGTGACTCGAGAAGCGCTCGTTGCGACTCCATCTCCTGTCCGCGCCAGTAACCAAAACCGCCGAGAAAGAGGATGATGACCAGAGCGACAAATAGGATCAGCCCGGCCTGTTTTCCTTTTAACGGCTCAGCACGATCGATCAACTCATCACGATAGAGGTTAATCTGCTGACGCATCAGCTCTCCTCCTGACGTAATGCCGCGCCGATGGATAGAAGCTGCCGATTAAGGTCCAGGGGCTCCACGACAGGTTCGATATCCATTACCGCATCCAGCCTCAAGGGTTCAACGCTGGTGGCCAGATAATCGTCAAGGTATTTGACCAGAGCGGGTAGCTCCTGACGTGTCTGAGCGACCAGAAGACGTGAAACCAGGGGTAATTGGAAATTACTTTCACAGAAATCAAACGAACGCTGAATATCCAGGACAATGGTATCAAACAACTCCATCATGTCCGGGTCATCTGCCTGATAAGCAAGGAGACGGTCCATCCCCATCGGCAACTGCCGACTCAAATAGAGGACTCCGTCACGTACGACAACAAAAAGACCGGACTGGTCGAGGAGAAGCAACAGGGCAACACCGCGAAGATCATCAACAAAAAGCTCACAGATATTCCGCAGGGCGAACTCAGGGATATCAATACTGACTACATGCGATCCTGCCGTGCCAACCTTGTCGACCTGTTCGCGTAAAGACTGCCGCCGCGCCACGACAGCATAGTTCTGCGTACGCCTCTCGCCGGCAAAAGGGGCGATCTGGTAAAGATCAATGACCGCCTGTTCGGGTGGATAATCAATACGCTCACCAATCTGCCAACGAGCGGCCTGACGCGCCTCATCAAGGGGCACATCGGACAAATCAAGTTGCATGGTCTGATAATTGCCAAGGGGCAAAACCAGATGGCCCCGTCGACCCTGCAGGTTACCCTGCCGTAACAGAGTTTCAAGATGAGCGTCTGGAGACAGGTCATCGGCAGCCGCTGAACATGCCGCAAAATTCAGGCGTGGCCGCTCATTCGCACCCTGAGTGATGGCAGCAACGGAAATCATCTCCGCGTCGAGACACACACCGACCGCAGCACCCCCTTTTTGACGTCGTCCAAACATTAAACCCAGAACGGCCTCCTGCCTTTTTTTGTAGATACTAATAATACCGCAAATTAAACCTTATTACAGTTTAACAAGCAATAAAAAAAGGCGGCTAAAGCCACCTTTTTTTATTGAATTATAATGTAATGTTATAGGTACTGCATTAACAACTACAGCTTTGACGCCTGCTCGGACAGATACGAAGCGACACCGGCACCGTCAGCAACCATCCCCTGATCACCCTTTTTCCACCCTGCAGGGCAGACTTCACCGTGTTTTTCATGGAACTGCAAGGCATCGACCATGCGCAGCATTTCATCGATATTGCGTCCCAAAGGCAAATCATTGACAACCTGGTGGCGGACAACGCCTTCGCGATCAATGAGAAAAGAACCCCGCAGAGCAACACCGGCCGGATCCAGCTCAACATCGTAGTCGCGGCAAATCTGGTGTTTTACGTCAGCAATCAGCGGATATTTAACCGGGCCAATACCTCCATTATCCACCGGCGTATTACGCCAGGCTAAATGGGTAAATTGTGAATCGATAGAGCAGCCGAGAACCTGCACGCCGCGACTCTCAAACTCCTCGATGCGGTGACTGAAGGCAATCAGCTCAGTTGGACAAACAAATGTAAAGTCCAGGGGGTAGAAAAACAGGACAACATATTTGCCCTGATAGTCAGAAAGGGAAAAAGAATCGTTGATAGAACCGTCGGCCATGACCGCAGCAGCGTTGATTTCCGGGGCCTTCTTTCCAACCAATACACTCATTTTCAAAACTCCTTGTTAAGGTTGACGAATAATAACAGATATATGTCGCGTATAAATACTACTCATCTTTCCATCAGAGTCAAGCCCAAAAGATGACCATATTGGTCACTTTTTACGACTGCGGGGATGGGCACGATCATAGACATTGGTAAGATGCGCAAAACTGACACGGGTATAACGCTGGGTAGTTGACAGGGACGCATGCCCCAGAAGTTCCTGAATAACGCGCAAATCGGCACCGGCATCAAGCAGATGGGTGGCAAAAGAATGACGCAAGGCATGGGGAGTAACATCTGTTGCCAGGTTTAATTGCAGTAATCGTCGTTTGAGTAGCCGCTGAACACTGCGGCTCGTCAAACGACCACCACGATAATTAAGAAACAGAGCCCTCTCCTCGCTTTGAGGCCGCTGCTCCAGGTAATAGTGGAGAACGCGGCAGGCAGATCGACCGATGGGAAGCAGCCTCTCCTTGCTGCCTTTTCCCAACACCCGTACCTGACGCTGGTCCAGATCGACAGACTCAAGATTGAGTCCGGTCAACTCACTGACACGTAATCCGCAGGAATAGATCAGCTCGCAGATAGCCAGATCGCGAATCAACTGTGGATAATCAGCAACGGGAGCATCAAGCAGCGTACCAACCTGTTCGGCACTGAGCAAGCGGGGAAGGTACTGTTGACGGCGCGGCGCGGCGACAGTAGACACAGAGGACGAGACGACAATCCCTTCACGCTCAAGGAAACGATAAAAGGTCTTCAACGCCGAAAGCTTGCGGACAACACTGGATCGCCGGCATTCTTTCTGCAGTCCGGCAAGATATCGTCGCAACAGTAGAGCGTCGACTCGCCCCAGAGCAGCGGCATCGATGGCACATCCAAGAGCCTGCTCAAGAAATGCCTCAAACTGTTTGAGGTCGCGCAAATAAGCCTCCACCGTCCGTGGCGACAGATTACGCTCGACTTCCAAATGTCGGTGAAACAGACTCAAATACGGCTTCATAACTGCACCAGGTCGAGACCGACTGCTGATTGACGAAGACATTGGAGCATGTCATACTTCCGTCGTCTTGCTGCCTGCATAAGGGACCGGTATGAGCCTGCTCTATTTGATATTAATACCATTGTTGCTATTGCTGATCTTCGATATTCTCGTCATTGTGATGAGCTTCGGCATCCTCTGGTACGAGTATGCCAACTGGCGACCCGAACTGATCAAAAATCGCTTCAGTCGCGAAAACCTGCGTATGCTGCCGCGCCTGCTGCTACCCGAAGCTTTTTTCAATTTTATCACCATCTTGTCAGTACCTTTTGGTCTATATACTCCCAAAAGGCAACAACTTAAACGCGGCGTCACCCCCATCCTGCTGCTCCACGGTCTGTTTGTCAACCGGGCCTGCTGGTTCTGGTTTCAGTCACGCCTTAAACGTCTGGGTTTTGAAAATATCGTCACCATCAACCTTTCAGCCTTCCACAGTGAGGAGGTATTGACCGAGTTGTTGGCGAAAAAAATCGACGAACTGCGTCATCGCCTTGGCGTCAACAAAGTTCATCTGATCGGGCACTCCATGGGGGGAATCATTGCCCGCAACTATGTCCAACGTCGCGGCGGCCAAGACAAGGTTGACCGTCTGATCTTTCTTGGCACCCCCCATCAGGGCTCCAAACTGACCCCTTTTTCATGCATGCCGTTGGGAAAACTCCTGATACCGGACTCCGACTTTCTCACCCGCCTCAACAAGGAGCCATACCCCACCCAGGTTGAGGTGTACAACATCTACACCCGCAAGGATAACATGGTTATTCCCAATTCATCAGCACAGATTGACTGGGGTATTCAGGTTGAACTCGACAACATGGGGCATACCTCGCTGATTTACCGTGCCGAAGCCATTGATGCTGCTGCGGCGGCCCTGAAAGGACAACTTGCGTCTTGACCAACAGATTTGAACTGCGAACCAGCCGTCGGCAAGAGATGATTGACATCACTCCACAACTTCAGCAGTGGCTGGCACAATCTGCAATCCGCCAGGGAACAATGCTGGTCTTTGTCCCTCACACAACCGCAGCAGTAACAATTAATGAAAATGCCGATCCTGACGTTATGACAGATATGCTCACAGATTTCGAGCGCCTTGTTCCCGACAACCCCAGATTCAGACATGACGAAGGCAACAGCGCCGCCCATATCAAAAGCAGCCTGATCGGTGCCAGTGAGCACCTCATCATCGATCAGGGCGCGCTGGTGCTGGGAACCTGGCAGAGTCTCTACTTTTGTGAATTCGATGGCCCACGCACACGAACATTTTATGCGTCCATCACACCGGGGCCTGGACATTGAGAGAGTCCGCCGCGACACCCTCCAACCGCGTCAGCCTGACGTCCCTTGACAATTACGATTCTGCCGCGACCGAGGCCGCTGTCCACACCCTGCTCAGGCCTTTAGGGGGGATTGAATCGTTCGTCAAGCCCGGACAGAAGGTTCTGATCAAGCCCAATATGCTGGCCGGCAAGGATCCGGACCGGGCAGTGACGACCCATCCACAGATCGTTCGGGCCGTCATCAAACTGGCAATAGCTGCCGGTGGCCGCGTTTGGGTAGGTGACTCCCCCGGTATCGGCAGCCCCTTGTCCGTTGCGCGCAAAACCGGCATTCTGGATATTATCGAAGAAACCGGAGCGCAATTTGCTCCTTTTGCTGACGCCGTTGTCATCCACCCCGTCGGCACCACCCTGCATCAGCTTGAGATCGCCAAAGACATTGTTGATGCCGATGTCATCATCAATTTGCCCAAGTTGAAAACACACCAGATGATGGGGCTGACCTGCGCGGTAAAAAACATGTTCGGCGCTGTCATCGGCATGCGCAAACCCGGCATGCACCTGCAGGCCGGCGTTGACAAAAGCCTCTTTGCACGCATGTTGCTGGAAATTTGCGAAACCGTCTCTCCGTCTCTGACCATTGTCGATGCCGTCGTCGGCATGGAAGGCGAAGGACCGGGAAGCGGAGATCCGGTCAAGATTGGCGCCTTGTTGGCCGGGTCTTCACCGCAGGCTGTTGATACCGTGGCAACAGCGCTGGTGAGAATGTCACCTGAGCAGGTTTTCACCCAACAACAGGCCCTGGCCACGGGTCGACCCCTGACGCGTCTGAAAGACCTTGACCTGGTGGGCACACCCCTGACTGAATTACAGGTCGATCATTTTCGTGCAGCCAAAATGACCGATGTCAACTTTGGTCTCCCCGGTGTTATCGGACGGCGTCTCAAGCACCTGATGACCGCGCACCCACTGGTTGATCACCTGCGCTGTGTCCGCTGCCATGCCTGCGTCAAACACTGCCCACCTCAGGCAATGGCAATCGAAAACAACCGCCTGACCATCGACTACGATCTGTGCATACGCTGTTTTTGCTGTCAGGAACTCTGTCCCCACGCTGCCCTGTCAACCCATCAAGGGCAGTTATTACGTCTATCCACCTGGCTTCGATCCGTCCTGCGCTAAGGGGAACCGGAATAAACACCGACGACAAAAGGCCTGTGGACGAACACAGGCCTTTTGTCTTTTTTTCTGAGCTGACAAGGGTCAGAGTCCAGGTCGTTAAAACCTCAACGAACCTGTACAACCTCTTTGACTTCGGGAATCTGCGCCATCAGGTTTTTTTCGATTCCCATTTTCAAGGTCATGGTTGACATGGGACAAGAACCACAGGCACCGGTCAGTTTAACACTGACAACACCCTCGTCCGAAACATCCACCAGTTCAACGTCACCACCATCAGCCTGAAGAGCGGGGCGAACCATATCCAATACTTCCTGTACACGTTGCTTCATCTGCTTTAGTCCTCCGTAAGTTGTAGTATAGCCCATTATAGGCGGGGTCAATCTGTAAGTGCAAGGGTCACAAGCAACCCGTTGTCGGCATCTGAATGTCTCGTATGCGCCGTGCGCACAAGAGATCAGGATGACCAACTCCCTTTCCCTGAATCAAGACCTTGAAACGCTCTCCCATGCCTGTTTCCGGCAAGATCAGATGCTTCATACTCATACGCAAGGCCTGCTGTTTGCGCAGGTCCGTTTCATCATGCTGCATCTGCATCAACATCTCAAGGAACCCCAGGCCCATGAGAAATTGGTACTGATGCCCGAAATAAAGAGGTTCGAGTCCGTGCTGGAGCCCAACCTGCTGCAAGGTCGTAAAATCAACATGAGCCGTCATATCCTGACAGCCGATATGACGGTAAGGATCCTCGTTGGTCTGGTGCTTATGGTAGCACAACAAGGTTCCGGCATGACGCTCCGGAGCATATAGATCTTTGGCCAGATAGCCATAATCAATGGTCAACACAAAACCTTCTGCCAGGATTCCGGCAACGTGCTTCATCCAGTCGCAGGCCGCCAGGTTGACCTCGCAGCGATTACCCTCCGCTGGTGCAATACCGATCTGTTCAAAATAGTTCGCCAATTGTGGTGCCGACGGCGAACGCAATTCCTCAGCAAAAGTATTGTCCTTACTCACCACGTAGACTTCACGTAGTTGCCCACCAACAGTCTGAACGAGATGAACAGGAAAGGCATCGACCAGTTCGTTGCTCAACAGGCAGCCGCGCACTCCGGTCAAGGCATCAAGAGTGCACCATTGAACACGATCATCAGCCAGGTGCTGTTTCAAAGTATCTGTCTGGCGCTGACGGGCATCGTTACTGATCTCGACAATAGCATAGCGTAGAGCGTCATAAAAATCGGGGAAGTCTTCTTTGACGGCATCCAGAATATCAAGGGCAAGATGTCCCTCGCCCGCACCCTGTTCGACAACAGTAAAGTCAGCGCCGCCAAGGATCTGCCACATCTGTTCAAGCTGCCGGGCAACCAGCCGACCAAAACAAGGATGTACACTTGAAGAAGTAAAAAAGTCACCCTGCTTGCCGATCCGCGTACGCGCCGACGTGTAGTATCCATCGTGCGGATGGTAAAGAGCCTGCTCCATAAACCAGGCAAAGGGCACCCCTTGGCGCATGTCAATCTGCTCATGCAACCAGGCCACAAATTCCGGCTTTTCTTCGACTGCCACACCCGTCATGGTCGCCATCCCCAATCCATAAAGAGGTTAAGAACCGCGAATTATTCCATCCCGCTACAGCAATTACAACCCATAATGTCGCAAGACCTGCTGCAAAACGTAGCCCAAGACTGCCTTTGCCCCTTAAAACCCCATCACAGCTATTGAATTCTGGTAGAAATCGTGCGAGTATTGGGCGCCGAATCTGCTCCGGGATGAACGCAATTCCGGCCACAATGCGCAACATAAATGATGGAGAGACCCAACAGATGGCAATAATTACTTTTTCCAGAGAAATGGGTAGCGGCGGAATCCCCATTGCACAGCAGCTCGCTGAGGAAATCAGCTACGAGCTGGTCGACGGCGATGCCCTCAAAGAAGCTGCGCCGCACTACAATCTGACCGAAGCCGCCCTGCAGCAGGCCGATGAAAAACCTCCTGCTTTTGTTGACACCCTCGACCGCCAGATTGACTTAAGCGTTCATCGTATTCAGTTGTTTGTGCTGGAACGAGCTCTGGCCGGCAATGTCATTATTTACGGGCGTGGTGGTCAGGACCTGCTTCAGGGAATTCAAAGTGTCCTGCGGGTACGCGTTATTGCGCCCTTTGAAGAGCGGGTAGAACGCTGGGCAGAGCGGGAATGGATCGATCCTGATCTGGCCCGTTTTCTGGTGCGTAGAAGTGATCAGCAACGCTCCGGCTTTATCAAATATTACTTCGATCGGGACTGGGAAAACCCCCTTGACTATGATCTGGTTATCAATACCGTGCGCATGACCAACGATTGTGCTGTCAACCTGATCAAGACTGCCGTCAACGACCCCTACCTCATCGAGAAAGAACATCTGTGCAAGAAAAAGATTGAAGATCTTATTATCCAGAAAAAAATACAGATTGCCCGTCTCGCTGATGAACGGATCGAGGACATCTGGTTCAACATCGATGTCTCCGGCGGCAAGGTTGTCCTTTCCGGCCACATCCACAGTGATGCCGAGCGTCGTGCCGCAATTGAGGACGCCAAAAAAGTTGAAGGGGTCAAAAGTGTTGTTGATAAATTGAATGTCATTCATTATTGATTATCCCTAATTATCTCCTATTGCCAGAACAGGATAAAACTTGAATTGTCAGTTCAAAACGCCGGCGCAGCCGGCGTTTTATTTCCCTGCCGTAATTTATTCAGGAGCTAGATCAAATGGCCGGACACAGTAAATGGGCAAACATCAAACACCGCAAGGGCGCTCAGGATGCCAAGCGCGGCAAAATTTTCACCAAGCTGATCAAGGAAATCACGGTTTCTGCCCGTATCAGTGGCGGAGACCTGGAGTCAAATGCTCGCTTGCGCCTGGCGGTAGATAAAGCCAAACAAGCCAACATGCCCAAGGACAATATCGAGCGGGCGATCAAAAAAGGAACCGGCGACCTTGACGGAGTTACCTACGAAGAGGGCACTTTTGAGGGATACGGCCCCGGTGGCGTTGCTGTCATTGTTGAATTCATGACCGACAACCGTACCCGCACTGTCGCCGAAGTACGTCACGCCTTTAACAAGTACGGCGGCAGCCTTGGTGTCAGCGGCTCGGTATCCTTCATGTTTGATCGTAAAGGGCAGATTATTTTCGACAAAAAGCACGATTTTGACACTATTTTCGAAGCAGCCCTCGAAGCCGGCGCTGAAGATGTCAAGGACGAGGGAGAGGTTATTGAGGTGCTTGTCGAACCTGGTGATTTTGAAGAGGTTCGCAATCACTTCACTACTCAGGGTTTGAGTTACCAGTCTGCCGAAGTAACCCTGATTCCACAGACAATGACGGCGGTTTCCGGTAGCCAGGCTGAATCGTTGATGAAGATGATTGACGTACTGGAAGACAATGACGATGTGCAGAATATCCACGCCAATTTTGATATCGATGACGACGAAATGGAACGGCTGATGGGCTAGTCTCCCGGACAGCATTGACAGATATGCGTATATTGGGAATAGATCCGGGCAGCAAGGCGACCGGTTACGGCTTTATCGAACAACGTGGCAACCATTTACGCCATATTGACAACGGTGCCATTCACACTGACAGCAAGGCAGAGTTGGCGGTACGTCTGCAGCATATTCACAAAACCATCTGTCTGCTGATTGACAAGTATCAACCTGATGCCGTGGCCGTTGAACAGGTTTTCATGGCCCGCAACCCGGCTTCGGCGTTAAAGCTTGGTCACGCCCGTGGTGTTGCTCTGCTGGCGGGGGTGAATGCCGGACTGCCGGTGTTCGAATATTCGGCGCTGCAGGTCAAGTCTGCGGTTGTCGGTTACGGGAGGGCAGGAAAGAGCCAGGTCCAGCAGATGACCAGGGTTCTGCTCAACTTACCTGAAATTGCTCAGGAAGATGCCGCTGACGCGTTGGCCGTTGCCATCTGCCATGCCCACAGCCATCACCTTAACAACAAGGTTCAAACGGCCCGCATCAATGAGCCCGGGAGACAACATCAATGATTGCCCTGCTTACCGGTCAACTGGTTCAGCGTGCCCCCGATCAGATTATCATTGATGTCGGTGGCGTCGGCTACCAGCTGCATATTCCCTTGTCAACCTTTTATCGGCTGCCGGAAAGCGGTCTCGTCAGTTTGCAGGTATTTACCAACGTCAAAGAAGATGCCATCACCCTCTTCGGTTTTTATACCACAGCAGAAAAAGATCTCTTCAGCCTGCTTATTTCTGTCTCCGGCGTCGGACCCAAACTGGGCATCACCATTTTGTCCCACATCTCTCCTGAAGAGCTGGCCTTGGCCTTGAGTCAGGGTGATGTCACCCGGCTGACAGCGATTCCCGGCATCGGCAAAAAAAGCTCCGAACGATTGGTTCTTGAGCTACAGGAAAAGGCCTGCGCCTACGCCATGACAGCAGCCCTGACGCTCCCTGCTGCGCCCCCCCTGGGATCTGTTGACTCCCACCATCAAGATGCCTTGTCGGCTCTGGTCAATCTTGGCTACAAGGAATCCCTGGCCAAGCAGGCCCTGAAAAAGCTGCAGCCGGCGGCGGATGCCCCACTGGAACAGATTCTCAAGGCAGCGCTTCAGATTCTGCTGAAGTAGGCTTTCGGTTTAGGAGTTGTTCATGGATGATCGCTTGATTACACCCATCAGCCAACCCGAGGACGTCCAGGTCGACATGTCGCTGCGACCACGCTCTCTGAAGGATTATGTCGGCCAGGCCAAGGCGCGGGAGAATCTGCAGATCTTTATTGAAGCAGCACGTAACCGCCGGGAAGCTCTTGATCACGTTCTGTTTTACGGCCCTCCAGGCCTGGGCAAAACGACTCTGGCCAATATTATTGCTCACGAGATGGGGGTTAACATTAAAAGTACATCCGGCCCGGTCATCGAAAAAACCGGTGATCTGGCTGCAGTTCTTACCAATCTAGATGAAGGAGACGTCCTGTTCATCGACGAAATCCATCGACTTTCTCCCGTTGTCGAAGAAATCCTCTACCCGGCGATGGAAGACTATCAGCTTGATATTCTCATCGGCCAGGGGCCTTCGGCACGCACCATCAAGCTCGACATTCCCCGTTTTACCCTGGTTGGCGCTACTACACGTGCCGGACTGCTCTCATCTCCCCTGCGGGATCGCTTCGGGGTTATCTGCCGACTTGAGTTCTATTCGACAGAAGAACTCACGACGATTGTCAAACGTAGCGCCGGCATTCTCAACATCCCTATCGATGATAAGGGGGCTCGGGAGATTGCCCGACGCAGCCGCGGCACGCCACGGATTGTTAATCGCCTGCTACGCCGGGTGCGGGATTTTGCCCAAATTGAAGGAAATGGGAAAATCAATCACACCCTGGCAGACCGTTCTCTGGAGCGCCTGGAGGTTGACCAGCAGGGTCTGGATCACATGGATCGCCTGCTACTGCTGTCGATCGTCGACAAGTTTGGCGGCGGTCCGGTCGGGCTCGACACTCTGGCAGCGGCCATTGGAGAGGAGCGCGACACGATAGAAGAGGTTATCGAACCCTATCTGATTCAAAAGGGTTTTTTAAATCGCACTCCACGTGGACGCATGGCAACAGAACTCTGTTTCAAACACTTTCACCGTAGCAGTCCTTGCTCAACTCCCGAATCATTGTTTAAAGACTGACGCGATACCATGACCCCCCACCTTCAACAATTTGCCCGACAACTGAAAAGTTGGACACAGGAATTGATCGATCATGGACGCACGCCATTTCGCCGTGTTGACTGTCTGGTCGATATCATTACTGAAAGCGGCACCCTCACACCGCCGCTGATATTCTGGATCAACCGCCAGAGCATGATGGCGGGAGGGATATTGCTCCTGCCCGAAAAAAACATCGAAGAAGAGCTGCAACAGGGTAAAAGCTGTGCCGAGGCTCTGGGCCTGAGCCATTTTGTCACCTGGGAGACGGAGCAGGTTCGTTTATGGGGTATTGACGATGAAGAAATCAATGAGCACCAGCGTTTTCCGCTTCCCGGAACCGACCATCCAGATTTTTTTCGGCAATTGCTCAAAGAGGTTATTGAGGCATTAAAAGTTCCTGCCGTTACCGGTGCGCTGCCTCACAATAAGCTTTCTACCAGTTATTTCAATAACCTTTTCAACGTCGCTCTGGAACTGGCCCAACCCGCTCTGACCGAAGCATTTAGAAGTCAGCGTGCCGAAGAAGCTCAAGACGTTTTCATTGATATCGACCAGCGTGCCCTTGAAGCCAATCGTCTGCTGTTGCTGCAAACGCTTACAGCACTGTACCTTGGCCTTTTGCCTGACACCCTGCTACCGGAAGACCTGGGACAAGTTGTTGCTACCGCCTTTCAGCAGGCACCGGAACCCCTTTGCAGCCATATGTCACATTACTGGGAAGGGGCACCGGCACAACTGCCGATGGATACGGCAGTCTGCTATCACCATCTGTTGTTGCGCTTGCAGCAACTGCGCTGGACATCGTCCAAAAAACGGATGCAACAGAGTCTGCTCACACTCATCGCCCAGTGGTTTCCATACCATCAGCACCAGACAGCCGAAGAGACCGCCGTCATCCTTTATCCCCAGGTCCCCTGCTGTAGCCGCCGCTTGAATACGGTATTGTCTGATTCACCGCTGATTCTGGCCTGTACGTCATTGATCAGAGAGCTGAGCGGCCTGCCACAACCCACAGCCTACTACGGTTCACTGATAATCCTCGATCCGCAAGCCGTCTTCTGCGGCGACCTCAGCGCCCAACTGCTGAACCAAACACCACTTACTCGCAGTGAAAAAGCGCTGTACGGTGCCAGACTGAGGCTATCCTGGCCTCACCGCAACTTTAAATTCAATGGCGATCAGGCGCGCTGGAAATGGGAACTGATCCATCTACTCGGAATCACCCGTCAAAACCACCGAATCCGGGCTGAGCTCCCTATGGAACTGCTGGAAATCCCACCGGAAGAACCCTTATGGTACCTGCTGTCCAACACTTTCCACTTGAGCAGCATCATCACTGGCGAACAGACCTTGTTGGTTGATCTGATCCGTTCCACCACTGTTACTGATCCGACGCGCATAACGCTCGTTAACGGCACCGTTCGTGACATCTTTACGACGGACAACCCCCAACAGCTCCGTCAACATCTTATCGACAACATCCTCGGGTCAGATACGGTTGAAAGTCGAACGACAAGCCACAGCAAAGACGTTAACCAGGTTTCTAAGAATCTGAAGCAGGATATTATCGATCAGTTAAACATTCAAGGCATTCCAAACTTCCCGGATCAATACCTGTACTTTCTCGAACAACCTGATACAACCAGATACGACATAACTCCCCCCCTTGGAGTCGTCTCGAAACTCCTGGGACAGTTCGAACTCCTGGATGCAGCCGGACAAAAAATCCAGGGTGTCGGTGAGGAACTTGAACAGGCACTGCTCATCTGTTCCCGTGCCGGAAAAACAACCTTCGATCTGCCACAGGATCGAGAAAAACTTGAACTCTTGTTGCAACTCTACCGTAAAGACCTCGATAACCTGCACCAACAACTGTGTGACTTGAGTTACAGACAGATAAAAAAGCCCCAAGCAGCGCGCAATCTGATTCGCAGTATCTGGAAAAAACTGACATTGCCCGACCCTGAATGGTTTAAAAATTGACAGTTGAGCCTTCTTCAATCAACATGGAGTTTAATTCATTGGAGAGTCGGGCTATGAACATTCTGCTCCATATCTGTTGTGCCAACTGCGCTATCTATCCGGTCGCCGTGTTGCGCGAGCAACAGCACGAGGTCACAGGTTTCTTTTACAACCACAACATTCATCCCTACCAGGAGTTTCGCAAGCGCCTGGAAACCACCGCCGACTACGCCACTCACGCCAACCTCCCACTTGTGGTACACGAAGAGTATCTGCTGGATGAGTTTTTGGCCAACGTTGCGCTACAACCGAAAAATCGTTGTCATTACTGCTACCGTTCTCGTCTGCGGCAGACAGCAGAAAAAGCACGCGATCTCGGTGCCGATGCGTTCACGACAACACTGCTCTATTCGCGTTACCAGAACCACAGCGCCATTGTCGACTACGGACAACAGTTAGCGCGTGAATTTCAACTGACCTTTCACTATGAAGACTATCGTGCCGGTTGGAACGAAGGAATAAAAATCTCCAGACAGATGGGACTTTATCGCCAGCAGTACTGCGGTTGTATCTACTCAGAGCGTGACCGTTATGCCGGCTGAACAGATGCAGAAGCATGATTGAATCGGTCTTTGTAACTGTTATAATTTCTATTCGATGCTATATTGTCCACACTACAAGAAGGAGGTCGATATGTTTGAAATAATCGAAAAAACCATGCTTACAGGTCTTGGAATGCTGTCCCTGTCACAAAAAAAAGCCGAAGAACTGGCGTCAGAGCTCAAGGAGCGCCTCAGCCTGAGTGAAGAGGAAGGGAAGAAGCTGGTAGAAAAACTGCAGCAATCCGCCAAAGAAAACCAGAAAAAGCTTGAATCAATGGCACAAGATGAAGTCAAAAAGGCCTTTGAACGTCTGGGAGTCGTCACCGAAGAGGATTTCACTGCCCTCAAGAAAAAAGTCGACGCCCTTGAAAAAAAACTGAAATCTGCTGAAGAACAATAATTCCCATCCGGAAGACCACCTTGCCTTTCAATCGATTTAACCGCAATATCCGGTCGC
>OBJA01000770.1_pt1 | contig 26084 bp, 23 predicted proteins | sample 1519751 | NCBI WGS metagenome assembly OBJA01 (sample SAMEA3881238, study PRJEB22517) | soil metagenome | biome: lake sediment; feature: soda lake sediment; material: sediment, water from around vicinity | place: India | collected 2013-12-23 | depth 3 m
ATCGCCGATATGGTTGACATTCTCCTGGCAATAGAATCTGAGGAAGGGTACGAAGCGGCCCGCCATTTTGCATCCTGCCTCGATTACTCCCAGATGTGCTTTATGGCGCAGAGTGGTCTTGAGGGCAACGATCCTAACCAGATGCCCACTCGATTTATGCTGCTGCCTGGAACCGATGATTCGACTCTGCAGCAAATTGATGAGCACCCTGATAATTTTGAGGGCGCACCGGAACATAAGATAAATATCAGCAATCTGCGTAGAGGTCTCCGTTTACTTGGTTATTCATGTGATGAACATGGGCCTTTCGATGAGCAGTTGTTGCACTATTTCTACGATTATTTAGTGCGGTCTATTTCAACTGATGTCAAAAGAGGTGAAACCCATATCGTTGGGGAAAATGAGGATCTCGGGAGCATTTCACAACAGTACGGGGTGGTGTCCTGGAGATATCTCTATCAGATAAATCGGGATGCAATCGGAGAGAATCCTGATTTTCTGAAAGTCGGGACAGAGCTGGTGATTCCTCAGTGGGACTCTACCAGTGGTGATGAGAAAATTAGAGAGAGGGGCGGTGACCCTCATTCGATGATGCGGGGGATGCGATACCGGTATCCCTGGATACCATTCAGTGTCAGCCTCATGGTTTTGAAGAATAAGCCATTGGAGATAGATGCTGAAATAGAGTTTACCGTTGTTAACACGAAGGATAATAGCGAAATTTACACTGGTACGATTACCGATAGTGATGAGATAGAAGTGTTGCTGCCCGATGCTCAATCAATAGCTCTGAAAATCGGTGATGATATTTTCAGCAGTTCTTGAGGGCAGCGTTCCTTTTCTGTTTATTGCAGCATCCACTTGTACACCAGTGTACCATCGGTAGCTACAAAACTGAGGGGTTGCTCTATCCAGCAGGTCGACAGTAGTTCCGCGTCTTCACGGGTGCCTCCAAGCTTCACTGACTTATCCAGAAAAATCGGGTCTTCAGGATTTAGTCTTACAGCATAGTATGCAGGTTCGGCAGTTTCATCTTTTATAACAATCCATTGGTTGTCGGGAGATAGCTCCATAGCAGTGAGTTCCGGATCACTCAGGCTTTGCCGTTGCAGGTAACGTATGGTTTGCAGTAGCGTTACCTGTTTTTCCTCATCGTCTTCCTGCCATCGAATTATACGGAGCTGCTTGCCCCACTGTTGAGGGTTCAGGGAGAGATTATCAGTTAAAATGAAAGCGACTGGGTATTGTGGGTGCACAATTATGGAGCGGAGTTTACCGAAATTTTCCTGTGAGCGGTTAAAAATGGTGCATACAGGATGATCCGTTTGCTTCAGGGATGAATCAAAGAGCTGGAGTGACGCGGATGCTTGGTTGTAAATAAAAAGGTGTTGGTTCCATATACACCAGGGCCCGGAGTATCCTGAACTGTGTGTACCTATTTGAGCTTCTGCTACTGTTTCGATAGAGTTATTTTCAAGAGATACAATTTTGATAATTCGCGTCTCTTCTGGAAAACCAGGTTCTGTAATATCAAGCAGTAACTGTCGTGTGTCCCTGTGAAAGAGTGCAAATCCTCTTATTTCTCCAAGATCCGATTGTGTTCCATTATGCATTCTGGCGTTTTTCGATTCGAAATCCACTACAACAATACCACGGCCCTGTGTGTATGCTACTTCATTTCTGCTGTAGCCTAAGCTGTACAGTTGATCGCCAGAGCCTACATCCGGGAAGTAGTCTTTTACAATTTCAACTATTTCAGGAGTGTTGTTATCACCTAATCTAATCAGACTAAGGGCGTTATTAATGCTGTTGGTGCTGATGCAGTTAGTTTCAAGAACAGCCATGATCTTCTCAATCGTCTGCTGAAAAGGATAGATAGAAGGGACTAATACAGGTGATATTCCTATTTGCATATATTGAACTCCCGGATTCTGTGTATCTTTTTTACACCCTGAAAAGAAAATCGCAATGATTAGTAAAAACAGTTTCATGTTCAGCCAGTGACAAATTTTGGTTTGTAGGTATCTTCGACACTCTGCACATACTCTTCAGCTTTTTTAATATAATTTTTTAGCTTCCTGAACTGTTCTCTTCCGTTTTTGATCTGCTCCATTAGTTTTTTGTCGCCCTTCTGAGTTGCAAAGTCACTGAATGCTGAATTGAGTTGATCAAGCATCCCCTCGTTATCGAGGCCCCAGAAGTAGTAGGGATTGATGAGTGTGAAACGGATCCAGAGAGTTTTGCTAACTGAATCGAGATTCGATTTGGAGTAGGTGCAAAATTCTTTATACGTAGTACCACCCAAAACGGGGTTTCCTACTACCAGGCGGATCAGGTACCAGTCGGTTCCAAAGAGAACCCTTCGTTTGATCTGGTTATAGATGAGAGGGTATTCAATAACACTGTACCGGAGAATCTCTTTAAGTGTATCGAAATTCTTCTTGTTGAAACAGGAGATATCAGTGTAGAGGTTTGGGTATCTTGGTCCACCTTTCTGGTTGTCCCAGGCAGCAATCATCTCGATAAGGGTTCTGATCCAGTGGCTTTTACTACGTTTATTGCTCGTGCTGCCTTCTAACCCCTTCTGCCATTCATCACCACCAAAATGGGCAAGGCAGAGTTTGAGATTTCTGTATTTATCCAGAACCGGTTTCCAGGCTTGTGGATGCACGAAGTTCTCGGAAAAGAATTCTGAATAGCTTTCCTTATCTTTCTTCTTGTACTCAAACCGGTTTCGTGGAAGGGGACTCAGGTATTCTTTGTAAAAGACAGCCTCATGGGTTGTGTTGCCCCCGGGTGAACAGTGCGCCAGAATGGGAATCTTTTCCTGCTGGCAGCGACTGTAAAATTTCTCAATATGGGTACATTTCGGATCGAGAGGTTTATAGCCTAGTGGAGTGTACATCTTGAAACCGACAAAGAGCGCATTTTTCTCTTTTGTGGTAGAGAAGGAAACCTTGCGGAATGGGTAATTCCAGGAACCGTAAGAGAGGTCGTTGGCGCACCAGCTTCTGTCGGAAAATGCACTATACCCTCCTTTGTAGCTTGAATTGCTGTTCCCGTCATCGAAATATCTCCATCTGCGCGGCTCATAATGGTACAAAGGAAGCATGCTCCAGGGGTTCTCGAGGCATGCGCGTTCTGTATTCTTTACCTGTGTGTACCACTTTTCGAAACGGTTGTATTCATAGGCACTGAGCCAGACCTTCTCACCTTTATTTTCGGGGTGCGCACCATTTTCCCTGAGATGAAAGTAGTACCGTGTTTCACTTTTTCGAACCACTTTGTAGGTTGTGGTTCCGGTGATGGGAGAAAAGCCGGTGGGAATCGTCTCGTTCCACTCATAGGTTCCTACATGGTATATGGTACTCCCTTCATAGCCGGCAAGATGTGCAAATTCCATATCCATAGTCATGACAAACATCGGAGTAAACAATGGAAGCCCATTTTTGTACTCCTCTGCACTGGCTAATCTGTTGGGTTGTTCTATTACATGTGGTTGATAGGGGGAGGAGATGATCAGGTACTCAGGATCGACATAGGTTTGCTTTACCTCTTTTAAAATATCCTTTGCAATAGTGTATTCCGGGTTTCCCTGTATACGTCCTCCTGCTGTTGCGGATGCGGCAAAATCAACCTTTTTCCTGTCACCCAGGAAATTCAGGAGTCCATTCTGTGCCCATAAGGTTGGCAATGCACAGGTGTATCCGCACTGAATATGCATATGCGAATCAATAATCCAGCTCAGATTAATCTGTGGTGTTTTATAGTAAGTTCCGGCAAAATTTGCACTTTTGTTCACGTTTAATCACCTCTGTCCGCTATAATAAATTCCTTAACTCCGTTAAACCTAAACGGAATAGAAGTCTCTGCAATGAAAAATAATTGTGTTAGTGGATTGCTGGATGTGATGTGAATCACATCTGCTAAAATAGAATTTCGTGCAGATGTTACAGATCGACCTCACTAACGCTTCCGAAAGACAAGATCTTTTTCTGCTACTGCTGCCAGCCGTTCAAGAATTTTCTTTACAGCAGGGCAATAATCTGCGTTTTTAATGGATAGTTCTATAAGTTGGTGGAACCGCCTCCGGTCTGTATGCGGGTATTCACGACACGCTGTCGGGCGTTCATCATAGATTCTGCACCAGTTATCGGGTTCAAGAAACGGGCATGGAGTACTTTTAAAAACATAATCGTTATCTCTATCGATTTTAAGATAGCTCTGGGCGAAATCCTCCAAACTCATCTTGAGTTTTTTTGCAATCCGTATCATATCATGACGATAAAGGATTGGGCTGATTCCTCTGCAGCATGCTGCACAGGAACTGCAATCAGTTTCCGCAAAGACCTCTTCATGAATTGCCTGTACCATTCGGTCCAGTCTTTCCGGAGGTCGCTTTTTGATGTCCAGGAGAGTTTTTTTTACTGCTGAACTGATAGACATTGGTTTTTCCCGGAAAAAGGTGATGCTGAAATGAGTATAGATCTAGTCTGTTATCGATTCAGCGGTTGTGAAAATACCATTTATCGGGAATTGCCGGAAGTGATTTGTGTGTGATATAAAACAGCTCTTTACGGTTGGATTTATTCTGAAGCCAGAATGGGTCAATATTGGTCGAAAGCGATGCTGTTTACTTTTAAAGCAAATATTTTGAAACAAGCCTTCGCGTTATTGATTGCAACCGACAAAATCTGATCTCATCGGTTTATTACAACAGGTTAGTCTTTCCTAAATGTTTTGCAGTTAAGGGATATTTTTGAGGTCGTTAATTCTTGTCACAATACTCGTTTCGTGTTGTTTAAGAGGAAACACGTGGAGAATGAGCGCCGCAAGATTCGTGTATTTCCTGCAGATTATTTGCCGGTACACTGGAATAGAAACCGAATTGTTCGAGCAGACGTAATTTGGGTAGGACATTGTTCTGAATATCAATATGGAAAAAACCAGGGAAGATATCAGGATTTGCTATAATAAAATCAAAGTATGATTGATACTGTTCTGGTATCATGACTTTACTGCCAATACATACCTCATGTCCGGTGAAAACGAATTCCGGAAGAAGAAACGGGCAGAACTCCAGCTCCACTTTCTGTGACCACTCCTGAAATAGAGCTGTTTGGGGGAGAAGTGAAAGGAGGCTTGGCAGGATTCGTGCCCCTAACATTCTAAAGGAGATCATCTGGAAGAGTGTCTGATTGAAATCATCCATTGTCTCGAAGGGAAATCCCCATATATAAAACAGATCAACTCTGGGAAAGAGACGCAGTGCACTGGGTATGAGATCGAGAACCTGTTTTGTTGTGAATCCTTTTTTTGTCATGGTGAGGATTTTATCTGAGCCCGATTCAATGCCAAAACGGAGTTCGAGGCAACCGCAATCGGCCATTGCCTGAAGCATCTCCTGATCAACCAGATTCACACGGCCGAATGCTTTCCACTCAATTTGCAAACCGGATGATTGAAGGCTGTTGCAGAAATCCAGTACCTGGCGTTTTCCTGAGATGAAAAACTCGTCCTGAAAGAGAAAAAGGTCAACTCCAGCCTTTTCGTTCAGATAGCGCATCTCACCAATAATATTCTCCGGACTTCTTGAGTAGCTTTCCAGATTCCATACCGGCGCGACAGAGCAGAACGTACAGGGATACGGGCACCCTCGGCTGGTCATCATGCCGAAACCGGCGTATTTGGAAAGATCAACTTCGCTTAATGCGGGAAAAGGAATACTGTCCAGGTCAGAAATTCGTGCACGTTCCGGGTTATGAAAGCACAAACCGTTGCATCGATAGGAAATACCATCAATTTTTGACAAATCGTTATTCTCAAGAAGACAACGGAGCAGTTCTACTCCGGTAATTTCACCTTCACCCCGGGATATGACATCAATCCAGGGGAACCTCCGAAGCAATTTGTCTTCAACACCTTTGGACCCAACTCCTCCCAAAATTATCACACACTCCGGATATCGTTCTTTGAGTACCTTTGCAGCCAGAATCGTGAATGGAAGCAGGTTTGCCATACAGGAGAGACCAATAACCGGAGCAGGATTATTAGCAAATTGTAAGAATGTTTCAAAAGAGAACGGGTCCGGAGATTCACATAGCTGATAATCTCTGAAATCGACCCTGAAACCTGCCCCTGTCAATGCCTGTACTAAATAGAGGCACCCAAGGGGGAGGTGGCACTCACGCTCGGTCTCTTCACCATATCTGATAAATAACATATTCAAATTTAAGAGCGTGATGTCAAAATTGCTTTTTTCCATAGTGAATTGTTCTATTCGGGGGATTCCAGATCGCGAATTTCACGTTGCAGATTCTCAATCATTTCTGCTTTCTTATGCATCTTATCCTGAGAGGGTCTGTCTGGGCGAATTCCCTTTGATCCATACTGGTAATTGTAATTTCGAATCTCCTTTTCCAGTAATTCTACCTGTTTTTGCTTTATGTACAGTTTTCTGGTGTCTTCGGGAGATAATTGTTTATTGCCTGTCACTGTATCGGTAGTTTCAACTGGTTGTTCTGACTCATACTGTTGTTTACTGCTGTCGTTAATATTTGTGATTACCGATTGTTTGATATCACTCATTTTTTGTTGCGTTGTATCGCATTGTACTATTGATGATGCCCCCAGGGCAGCAATCATGAGAGCTGCAGCCTTGCCCAAAAATACCTGTCGCACTGAGGGCTCGACTGTGGTATGAGTTATCATGGCCTTTAACTGATCTGCAGTGACTGACTTTAAGATCTGCTCTTCAGCGGAATTGAGGGTAAGTCCGATCTCGTTTGCTGCATCGGTAAAATTAGACAGAACACGGCTCCTGAAAGCTTCATCGACTGAGGCCTTTTTCAATAAAATTTCAATTCCGCTGGGAAAACCAGACGGTCCCCCATGCAATAACGGTGGTCGTGCTCCGACAATTGTTTTAAGATTACTTTTTTCTTTCATGCAGATAGTCTTTTATGCAGTAAGTTTGATACAGCAGCCTTTCCAAACATCTGAAAATAGCGACAGTTCACTTTCCACACCATAATACTAAGATACTTACTTTGGAACACCTGATCAAGTCTGGAAGTAAAGATTACATTGCCTGGGGTATACGGTGATGATATTTCAATATTCTTTTTTGAATTTTACTGAAAAATTCTTTTAATTCTTTCCGAACCAGTTTTATTTTCAGTGGCACTAACGTTTTTGTATCTCTGATTTTTGCCGTAGCGTGCACACGGCAATCTGCGGATCAGGGAATACCTCTAAAATGTAAGGTTTCCTATAAAAAAAACCTGCATGCAAATGTAAATCGATTATCATTTCGGTTCACAGTTTTTTTTAACCATGAATATTAACTTAAATGTAGCCTCTTTTCACCACTGGAGGATGTATGAAGCGTAGTTTGTTGTTCATTTCTGTGCTCACCTGGGTACTCAGCGTATCCGCTCAGGAAAATCTCATTGAAAATGGAGATTTTTCCGACACCATGTCATCAGTCTGGACTTTTAATGCAAATGGTGCTAATGCAACGGGGAAGATTGAAAATAACCGATTCCTCATCTCAATCACTACACCTGGTCACAATGAAACAGCTCCTCAGCTTGAGCAGACCGGGATCAGACTACAAGCTGGTGAAGCGTATACATTGAGGTTTTATGCAAGTGCAAATGGGACCGGATTCATCAGGGCGGTGGTGCGGAACAACAGCACACTATTCACTGATACTGCTCTGGGGAGAGTAGAAGTGCGGCCAACCGGAAATAGTTACTCACTTGATTTTACCGTAGACGCAATAAACGGACACGCACGGGTTCAGTTTAACTGTGGTCTTTCAGACAGCTTGACGAGAATCGCTATCGACAGTGTTTCTCTTATCATGAAAACCGTACCAACAATCAGTATCACTTCACCACAATCTGCTGAGCGGTGGTTGACAGGAACAGAACGGCAGATCGCCTGGAGAAATACAGGTATTCTGGAAAAAGTAAAAATTCTGTACTCTAAAGATAACGGTGAGAACTGGCTGAATATCTCCTCTGCAGCAGATAATTTTAACGAATTCTGGTGGGCTGTTCCAGCTTCAGCTGCTGGGATCCAGTGTAGAATATTGGTCAGTACCGTTGATGGGGAGATTGCAGACACCAGTGATCTGTTCAGTATTGTGGATCCAGGAGTAGTCGAAGCAGGTGATCTGATAAAGAATGGTGGCTTTGTTGACACCAGTTTCTGGCGATTCAGCTGCCCGGATTCGGTTACCGATACAATCATAAATGAAGAATTCGTGATTGCATCCACTAAGCTCTTCCCCAATGCCTGGGACATCAAACTCGAACAGCAGGGTATCACATTGAAGAGTGGTAAAATGTATACGTTTTCCTTCGATGCCTATGCATCATCTCCAAGGGAACTTTTTGCCAATGTCGGCCGTGTCAATGGAGGCCCCTGGTCTGTTACCGGTGGTGATACGATTCCGGTGCATCTGACTACTGAGAAAAAACGGTTCGCTACATCTTTTATCATGGCAGAAACATTCAGGGATATTCGTGTTGAATTTAATTGTGGTACCGACACACCAACCATTTACCTCGATAATGTCAGCCTTATCGAAACGGATGCACCCGATGTGTTTGTGACAAAACCGCTGCTTGGAGTTATTCTTAAAAGCGGAACTGATTTTAATATCGAGTGGAACTCAAGTGATATTGCTAATGTTAACATCGAATACTCTCTGGACAATGGAGATACCTGGGAGTTAATCGTTGAGTCGATTGATAACCTTGGTGCGTATGTATGGTCTGTACCGGAAGTGAGCTCAGAAAAGTGTCTGATACGGTTAGTTGATGCAGCTGAGGACACGGTTCTTGGTCAGAGCGCACAATTCCAGATTAATAAATTCGGAGCACCTGTTAAAACCGGGGAGCTGATTGTTAATGGAGGTTTTACCAGTAATCTTCAGGGGTGGAATGTTTCGCTGAATAATGGAGCTCAGGCTCAGGCGACAACCGCAAATGAGGCGTTAAGAATCTCAGTTCAGAACCCTGGTGATATCGTATCTGATATAATCCTCTCCCAGGGAAATCTTCAACTGTTAACAGGAAAAGAGTATACCTTAAAGTTTGATATTTCTGCTGCTGGCGACCGTCGTTTGGCAGTAAAACTATTCGGTGCCGAAGACTCTTCGACTGTGTTTTTTGTTGATAGTACGATCGATGTGCCAAACGTATCTGAAACATTCACTATTACCTTTACCCCAGATCAGGATGCAGTAGCCAGCCTTGAATTTCATCTTGGCGGATCAATGGCTTTAGTGAGTATCGACAATGTCAGTTTGTATACTGGTCCGCTAAATCGTATCAGTGCACGCAGGAAAACAGCTGCACCTGCAGAAGTGTTCAGGGTACTACCTGCGCAACATGGGAAGAGTGTTTCGTTTGTCTTTTCAAAGGGCACTACTGGCCAGATTCGCATTCTTAACCTTAATGGAATGCAGGTTCGCCTCTTACAGGCATCTGAAAGGGTAAACTGGGATGGGAGAGATTCCAGAGGCGTTGGAGTCAGCTCTGGTACTTATATCGCAGCTCTTAAAACCAGGGATGGTACAATGGTTAAACGTTTTCTTCTGAAATAGAATTAAAACAGACCAGAACTGAAGAACCTCATATCCCAATCGGGTATGGGGTTTTTTATTTTTGGAAACTCTTCGCCTGTAACAATGGTATTTTTACAGACGTATTATATTCAGTGTGAATTTTTGTGACTACGGATACCTATGCCCTTCATATCGGTAATATTACCAACATACAACAGAAACGTTTTGCTCGACCGGGCTATCGAGTCAGTCTTGTCCCAAACTTTTACTGATTATGAACTGATAGTGGTTGATGATGGATCGACCGATGGGACTGAAAGGTTAGTAAGGCTGTCTAGTTCGAAGGTACTATACACACGATTGGATGAAAATGGTGGCGTCTCAAGAGCGCGGAACAGAGGTGTCAGAAGTTCACTGGGAACCTGGATAGCTTTCCTTGATTCAGATGATCAGTGGCACCGGGATAAGCTGAGGGAACAGGTCTCCTGGATACATCAGAATCCCTCATTTAAAATAGTGCAATCAAAAGAGATTTGGATTCGGAACGGAAAAAAGGTAAACCCGCCTGCAACGCACATTAAGTTTCAGGGCGATCTGTTTAGAGCGAGTCTGGAGCGATGCATGATTACCCCGTCATCGGTTATGCTCACCAGAGAGCTTTTTGAAGAATCCGGCGGATTCAATGAATCACTTCCGGCATGCGAGGACTATGATCTCTGGCTTAGAATAACCTGTAGGTATCCTGTTGGCCTTGTCGACAAATTTCATCTTCAGCGCTTCGGTGGACATGGAGATCAACTCTCGTCAACAGTGATGGGACTTGACCGATATCGGATCAGGGCTCTTCTGGGTTTGCTCATGTCCGGCATACTCGATGAGCAACAGCGAGTTCTTGCACAAAAGAATCTAATCTACCGCGCTCAAATCGTGGCGCAAGGATATTTAAAAAGAGGAAATAGGGAATTATATGAGCGATTCAATGCAATTGCAGAGCAGTACAGAACTGGTAGGTGCTGAATCTGGAGGTGATTTCAATTTTTTGATGGTTTCGGTTGACCAGATCGATCTTCCGGAAAAATTATCTGATCTCAGTAGTTTAGAAAACGGCAATAGCACCGAAAATCTGCTCCTTCCAATTATCGTTTTTAATGATGGAAACAGATATGTCGTTATCGATGGGTGCAAGCGTTTCGTTTGTATGGTGCAAAGCGGAAGAAAGGTGTGTGCATGTGGAGTAATCAGATCAGTACAGGATTCAAAGTCTGCCGGACTACTCCGCATTTATCTGAATCGTGGGAGAGTGCTGAGTTTTAAAGAAAAGTTCCTGTTTCTGAGATGGCTAAAAGAGAATCTCTCTGAGAAGGAGTATTCAATAAGAATCGCTGAACTGGGAATACAGGATAGAGAACGTCACAATCTTGAGCAGTTGATGTTCTGTTCGAATGAGGTCCTGGAAGCTGTTGAAAGGGGTTATGTAGATCCTGCAAATGCTCCTGATATGATACATTTCTCTGAAAGTGATTGTGGCGCTGTTCTCCAATACTTATCCCGTTTTAGTTTTTCCCGTCAGATGCAACGGGAGCTTCTGGAGTGGTTACCCGAATTAGCATTTCGGAATAAATGTTCTATCAAACAGATTTTAGAGCATGAGGATCTGAGAAATATCATGGAAAATGGAAAATTGAATGATCCGCAGAGAGTTCGGAAAATACGGGACATACTTTTTGCGTTGCGATTCCCTCATCTGGTGGTGGCAAAAAAGAGATGGGATAAGATAGTGCGTGAGGTTAATCCAGATCACTCGAGGGTACATTTTCAGTCTTCAGAGGCATTTGAGAAGAACAATCTGGAAATCCGTATCTCAATTAGTAGCCCCGAGCAGGCATCAACTATTTTACACCAGCTCTGTTCGATTAGTTCGGAGAAATGGGAGCAGCTTATTTATCCAGCTCTGAACTGTTGAGTCAGCAGAGGTTGTTACTTTTGAGTAATCAACCTCAGTATTTAGCAATATTCAACAGAGCTAATTTGGATTAAAGCGGGTCAGAAATCATTTTATTCAGATACCTGGAAGAATCCCGTACTGAGGAGTTTGCATGAAAAAACTGTTCAATTATCTTTCCGAGCATGGTTTTGTTGTCATGATGGCAGGATTTGGGCTGGCGGTGGTAGGGTTGTTGTTTTATATGCAGACTCGCTACTCCGGTAGTGTCGTTCCGCAGATTGCATTTGGTGTTACAATTGCCGGTTTTGTGATCTATGTTTTTGGAAGAATTTTGGTTGCAACGAAACGTAAGAGAACTACAAAGCCCATTGATACCAATATTGAGCAAAGGACTCAGGCGTGAAAGTTCAGGATCTTCTCCAGAAGAATGCTATTCTGATCGATCTGAAGGGAACAGATAAAAGCGAGATTCTCTTTCAGATGGCGAAGTTTATGGCATCGATTTACGATATCCCCCAGGGAGATCTGATCGCTCAAAAGATACTGGAACGTGAAGCTGATATGTCTACCGGGATTGGCTATGGAATCGCTATTCCTCATGCCCGAATTACCGGAATTGATCGGCTCTATATGGTTGCGGCCCGTTCTCAGAGTGGGATCGAATTCAATGCAATCGACGAGCAACCGGTACACCTGATTTTCATGATGATCTCTCCAACCAACACATCCACCGAACACACCCAGATCCTCTCCTCCCTCTCACGGATCATGTCCTATGAGGACGTTCGCAAGAAACTGTTAGTCTCCGATACACCAGAGGCGTTTTTGGATATTATTACCAGGAGTGAGGATAAGTATGTGGAGTAGGTTTAAGCAGAATGGGATGATAACCTTTTGCAGAAGAATTTCCAACTTTTTATGAGGGTAGGTTGAAATCTATTAGTGCTTGGGTTTTTTATTCTGCAGCTGTACTATTCGACTATCCATGCAATAGAAATGAACGTATGGTGTTAATTAGTTTGCCTGAAGCATATTGAGAAATAGCCTCTGGTAGCTGTAACTTTTCATGTTTATTTAGTAAGCCAATTAGTGTTTCTGAATTTTGTGCAATATAAATCCCTTTTAGATTTTCTAACCAACGAGCAGTTGCCATTTGATGGTTATTACGATGTTCGTTCAAATCCGCGCGCCTCGGAAAGACAATAATTCTCTTTTTTAAATTCATTGCACTTAATATCGTACCAATTCCTGCATGCGATACAATCAGATTGCAATTGTTTACACATCTTTCATATTCTACTGGAGATAATTCCGTTTTGTATTTAAAAAAATTGGGAGTAAATGTCCCCTTGCCAATTTGTCCAAAAATACTGGCCTCGGGATGTTCCTTGGCCCATAAATCTACAGCCTGAATAAGTCGATTAAAAGGAAGTTGTGTTCCAACCGTGATAAAGATCAAAATACAGCTCCAAAAAAATGAGGCCCTTTGGGATCTGATAAGTGTTGCCATTGTGTTAACCACAAGTCGGCCCATTTCTTAGCTTTCTGGCCACTTAAAGAGAGCTCTTCAACATTTGCAATACTATCAAGCCATATAGTCCTGGCTTTAAAAAACTTACCTAATATAATGGCCAACAAACCTGGTGCAGCACCTGTTGTTATAACTGCATTAGGACGTTCCATCAGAAAGATTACACAAATTTGTGCAAAAAGGACTAGAACCTTAAATTTATTCCATCGGCTAGCATCAGTTAGTGTGTAGCAACGGAATCCATTGACCTCGTAATCTCTTCCTTTTTGAGTTGTTGCAAAAACAATGGTCATTCCATCAAGTGCAGGTCTGATCCGTAGCAGTTGCTGCCAATGTCCTCCGGTTGATGCAACAGCTAAAATTTTTCTTCTGTGTTTCACAATGCTTTGCCTTCTAATAATTCCTCTTGGTTTAAAATTCGTGAATATTGATTAGAATGTGAGTGCTGGCTGGTTCTTTTCATGCAGGATTCTAATACTTTGGAATATTTACTACCAACAGCAGTTTCTGAAAACTGAAATAGTTTTCCATTTAACCTTATACGGTTTACATTCTCGATGAATAGCTTGTGGTTTTCAATAATTTTCATAATGGCCTCAGCAATTTCATTGACATTTTTATGGTGCACACCAATACCAACGCAATCATCATTAAATAAACCATCAATACCAGTATCCTTAGAATATATAATCGGGATACCCGCAGCTAATGCTTCTACGAAAACTAAACCAAAAGTTTCTGGAAAACTTGGCAAAATAAAGCAAGTATATTGACTATACATTTTAAGCAGCTTCTCGTGTTCAATAGGGCCAATTAATCTAAAATTTTTGTCATGTTTGGATGCATTGATCATCATTTGAATCTTGTGTTTGCTTTCACCACCACCAATAATATCCAATCCCCATTCAGGGAAGGAATTAAACACTTTATCAAATGCCTTGATGACTCTTCTGATATTTTTTCTTTTATAGCTATCTAAATGGAAGGCAGAAATGAACCGTTTTTGTTTATTCTGATCATTTGTTACGCATTGGTGGGTATTTACAATGTTTGGAATAACAGTGAGTTTATGCTGAAAATCAGTTCCAAGGTATCGAGTTGCTTCATTGATTGGCCATGGAGCAATGAAGATTGTGTGTGCTGCATTTGACACAATTCTTTTAAATAGAAATCTATGGAAAGGTTTGTTACGCAACACTTTTAGATCAGAAATACCACGGAAGGAAATAATGAAAGGTACATTGTACTTTCTCGCTAAAAGAAAAGCGATTATTCCTTCAAATGTTAATTTGTGTGCATGAATTATGGAAATGCTCGTCTTATTTTCATCAATGATCCGTGTCGCTTTTTTATATGCCAGAAACATCCATAATACTAACAAAATACCATATGGGAGTCCAAATACTGTAATTGCCATTCCATGGTCAAACTTAATAAAATTTCTATTAAAGAAGTTAAGTGTACGGTTCATGGAGATTGTGTAAGAATCAAGCCCGAGTTGTGTCTTAATTAAATTCTGAATAGCTTTTGTTTTATTCTGGTTAATATTGTCGGGATAATCAAATGATAAATGAAGTATTGACATTTTTATCGATACCAATCTTTTTGTAATTAATATAAGTGTTCAACTTAGTTGATATATATAATAGTAAGTCATACCCTTTGTAATCTGTTTTCCACCTTTTCTTCTACTGGGATCTAACTAAACACATAATAAATTTACAAGGCAATTTTTAAATTTATACGATTATATTCAGTTGTATATTGCCTTTTTTGGCCTACCGAAAGAAAAGCGAATAGAAATATAAGGAAAGAAGGATACCGTAGCGGATCAGATGTGATCGAAAGCATGAATAATGTTAACAATGGAAATAAAAGTATTTGCTTCATTAGTGGATTTTTTTTCCGAAATCCTAAAATTAGTGAGGTCCCAATAAATACAAAATACAAACAAAATGCAATTATCCCATGCGAGTACAATATCCGCATGTAATCACAATCGCCAAACAGTCTACCATCGGGAAAGCTTCCTGAGCCAAATAGTTTATGAATAGTATCTGCACTTTTATAGAGGTAATATGATTGATAAGCATAGCTAAATCGAGAATTTTCTATTCCCTCACTAAAGTTTAATCTTTTTTCTATTATGGAATATGTAAAAAAGTCTAATTTAACAATTACAATAATGGTTAGAAAAAATCCTGCAAATACGATCCGCAAATATTTGCGCCAAATTAGATAATGGATGAAATGGATAATTAACATAACAGCTAATGCAGCTCTATGATAGGTGAATAAAATAATTCCAATTGTAAAAATGTAAACTATTTTGTACCATAAGTTATTATTAGCTTTAAGTAAACATAAGTAGAATATAACATAAAATAAAGCAATTCGGATGAAATCAGTAGGATGTGAATATGTACCGGATACACGTCCTGTTTTGACGCCAGGAATCAGTGAGTACATGAAATATTCATATGGCAGAATACCTAGTAACTGTAACATACCTAGAAAACATAGAGAAAACATAGAAATGCTGAAAAATATACGAATCTTATAGAGATCGTCAACACTGAAATATTTGCACATGGCATATAAAAAAATGACGTTTAATAACAAACGTGAAGTTGTTGCGATATGATTTAAATCAGATGAATTTATGATAATTGACACTGAAACAAACAGCACAAATAGATAAAAAACTGCAAATTCTTTTCGAATTAACAATCTGAAGGGGTTAGCTATCACTATAAGGAACAACAAACATGTCGGTATGATTAAATTAAGAGCTGATTGCAGATTGAGACCCAAAAACTTATAACGCCATGTGAGATCAATGAGCGGTTTTAGTCCTAAGTACATAATAATAAGGCTATTGCAAAGTATCTTACAAGAAACAACGCCATATCGTGATATTTGGTTATTTGTTATCGTTTTGTTTATTATATGATTACTTTTTCTGAAGATCATTATTGTTCCTAAACTATCATCAATTTATCCCAATATCTTCGACAGAAATGGCCAATTCATAAATTCGCGAAGCTAAGGTGAATGGATCTGGACACGATTTAACATAAAGGTCAATCTCTTTAGAAAAAGTTCTCCGTATCTGTTCCTCATAGAAATAATTGAGATCAAGTTTCTTTAACTTTTTTTCTATTTCAGAAAAAGTCTTCACTATCAAGGGTAATTCAAAACCTGGAGCATTATATGGGAATGAATAGGGTGATTTTTCGATTCCGTTAGAAAAATCTGAAGATAGAACATAATTCAGAGCATGCAGGAAAGGCTCGCATGAAAATATTGGGTGATTAGGGAAACATCTTTTCAGCCGGGCAAAGGCAAAAAGAACGTAGAGATGATATCCATTCTCTTTTAAATTAATCTTATTCTGGTTATGGTAATAACTAAGAATATACTTCACCCAAATACTCTGATTTCGTACTCCACGCAGCTTAATAAGGTGGTTGATTCTTCCAACGGGTCGTACACGAAAGGCTCCCTTTAAGCTTTCATTTAAAAAAGAACTTACATCCCTATGATAGTCGGAGTGTAATTCTGCAAGTGATGCTGCAAACCAAGCCTGGTGATTATAGGTAACATCAAAACCGAGAATTCCCTTATGGGCATCGTGTATTTTCCAAGCTCCCTGTTTTGAGTCAAATGGGAATGTTACTGCTATTGATCGGGCAAGCTGTAATGCATTTGAGCTGTTGTCAACGTATTTTGAGTATCGCAGCAGTGCCTCAATTAACCACGCAGCCCCAATTACACCATTGCATCCATCTTTCCCAGGCTTTTGACGATGGATGTATGCAAAGTTTTGGGGGGGGAAAGACGGGGATTTGATATAAGAAAACAATCTTTGTGCAATTTCTTTACACGAGCTATCCTCTGTAAGTTTAAAGACTATGGAAAAAAAGGTCAGCCAATGAGCAGTATTTCTAAGTGGGGTTTCGATGTCATAATATGGTCCATTATGACCAGATGGCATACAGGAGATTGAAGTACCTAATTTGATTTCCCATTTTAAAGCTGCAGCAGCAACTTTCTGGAGGTCCTCTAAGATGATTTTATTAAGTGTATCCATGAGCAAATTAGCTTTTCTTTGTTGACCGTAGTATGTTAAATAAGCTACATGCATTTGCAATTGCCATTTCAAGTTTTATGATCCAGCCGAAGAAAATAAGACTAATTATATCTTTCTTCATCCAATAAAAACCATTCACTCTGATGCGAGTAAGAATTTCAAATGGATTGGGTGGGAAAAGTTTTTTAGTGATTTCGATAATAGCTTTTTTTAGAAGATTGCCTTCACTTGCCCAAATGTATGGTTGTCCACGTCCAACACGCCACTGTTTTTTTAGTAGCTGCCCGGTATTTCTGGAAGGATAGGAAACAGCGGCTTCATCACAGTACATCAAATTTAATCCACTCCTTGAAACCGTTTTTGTCCATAAAACATCCTCACCTGAACGTGATTTACCGGGAAATAATCCAATTTTGTCGAAAACTGCTCTTTTGCAAAAAAGATTAAGTCCTTTGGCAGTTCCATTCTTTTCAACATTACGCTTGTTATTAATATTGTATAGAGAATCAAATAGCTCGCCTAAATCATAATTCTTTGATATTTCGAAAATTACTTTTCCTGCAACGACGTCTGCTCCAGCTAGTATTAAATTAGTGCCACTAGAAAGCCAATTGGTGCTGGCAACACAAGTACTGTCTAACAATACTATAATATCACCTTTAGCCATTTTGATACCGATATTCCTTGAAATATAAGGATTTTTTTGGTCATTTTGAACTATAAACTTATCAGCGAATTTTTTAGCAATTTCATCTGATCCATCTGTTGATTCGTTATCAATAATAATTAGTTCAACTTTGTGAAGAGGATAATTCTGATTCTTTATAGAATCAAGACATTTATGCAAACGCGAAGCATTATTATACACTGGTATTACAATACTAATATATGCGTCTTTAACCATTGCATTTACCTTTTCTTATATTTGATAGCTGAAGAATTTTGTGTACTTCTGTCCACATTGTAGTCACTTGTTTTTCGATCTCCAAAGATGCTGAGAGGATTCGATTGGTAACAACTTCTCGATGCCTTTCGTTGAAAAGCAGATTTAGTTTAATTTGTATATTATTGGAGATATGATTATCGGCACAAATAAGGAAATCCATTATATTGTAATCTTGAAAAAGTGCATCGTATTTATGACTCCATCCAATACCAATACATGGTATTCCCTGAGATAAAGCACAAACAAGTGCATGGAATCTAGAAGAAATGGAAAATTTAACATGGCCAAGTATCCATTTCAAAGTAAGCGGATTTTCTTCTTCAATAATCCTGATTGGGAACTGCAATTTATCACTAATTGATTTACATAAACTAATATCCCCTCTTTCAAATACTAAAAGCAGTGGTTCTAATCCCCTGTCATGAAGTTCTTGGCATGTAAAAATTAACGCATTAAGATATTCTGATGCTGCTGGTCTATGCCCGTTTTCAATTACGCGAATATTGGGGACAATAGCAACAGAATCGTTATTCAAATTAATGTAGGGAGTCCTTTTACAATTTAATGCGCCAGTAAAATCAGGTGCAATTTTAATTTTAGGTTGGTCGCCTGCTAATTTGATCAGATGGTCGTATGAAACGTGGTCTCTTGCAAAGATTAGTTCAACACTTCTTATAATTCGCATCATTGCCTTACAGGTGCGTGCTTGCGAAAAAGGACCTAGTGCTTGCGGCAATAGAATAACTTTTTTCCCTGACTTTTTGAGGTGTTCATATCGACCTGCAGCAAGCTCGGCTTTCTCTGGGCCCCACTGTTCGCTGTAATTAAAACCGGAAGCATCAAGCACAAAGTCAATATCACTATCAGTTACAATGCCATATTGAAATAGTAATTTATTTGGAATCATTCGACTCAATGCACTATTGAATGTATACGGAATGCGAGGTAAAATAAAGCGTTGGTATAAACCAAGACTTGATCGTTCAGAAAATGTATTTCTTGGTGACATGCAGAATCTAAAACCAGGGTAACTACTTGCAAAATGCTCAAGGATCGCAAGGAGCATTAATTGAGCTCCTTTGTTGCCAAAATGAACCCCGTGCAAATCCACTATTATATGATTGTCAGGTGTCAAAAAAACTCTCCGCGTGAAAGTTGTTCTTTATTGTCTAATTCTGACTTCTTAATTTGGTAATTCATTTCAGTTTCGTTCCCATGTAGTCTTTCCAACAGGAATTTAGAAGTAATTCTGTAAAACTTAATCAGCCAGCTTGTTGGCATAATAACAAGTAATTTTCGATAAAATGGATACTTAAGCATTAATCGGCTAATATATAACCAAAAAGTATTCATCATACTTAGAATAAGTGCAAAGAAATCCCATTGGTTCATCATGTTACAAAAAGAGAAGTGAACGCTGTTTTTGGGAAGGCCTGGACAAATGAACTTTGTCAAGTGGTATGCTACAGATGATCCTATTTTTTTTTCAGAAATCTTCAAAGATTGTGCAATGCTTTTGTGGTTTGCGGGTTGAACCTTATATTCGGTTTCGATAAGGAATCGGTCAAAAATTATCTTCGCACGTTTTGTCCTTACTATTATATCTGATCGCCCAAGTGTATTGTGATTAATTTCAGCAAGTGTTGGTTTGCCATATGCAGAAGGGACCCTGCAATCGCCACATGAGATATCTGAAAACTCATTCGCCTTATCATAGCACAGATGACACCGCCAAGTTGAAAAAAAACCTCGTGCGAGAGAACGACTTATGTTTGAAGGAATATTAATAATTTTCCCAGATTTTAGCAGTAATCTCATATCGCAAGGCCAACCTCGCCAGTTTTTACTTCTGAAGTCAAAGCAAGTGATATCTTCTCTTTTCAATTGATATTTTGCTAATATGTGATCTATAAAATGAAAGCTGTAAACACAATGGCAATGTAAACCAATATATAGTATTACTGTATTGCTCAAACATGGATTAATGTCTTCAAATTTTCGTAACCCATGTATCTGGCATGACGTGCCTACAAAAGCATATTTAGCCTTTGTTTTTAATATCTCTTTCAAGATTACGTTTGTTGGGACGGGCAGGTATTTCGATCCTGCGGCATGCAGTATTTCATTTTTATCTCTGGCGATATAAGTTTTTGGTTTTAATGGAGAGTGATAATCCCAAGCAGTTACAATGGCTCCATCAATTATTCTTTTTTCAAGCATATAGCATAGTATTGCTGAAACAAAACCACCACTCTGAACCCTTCTATGTATGAGATCATCATTGATGGCTCCATCAAAACAGGAAATAAAATTACCTATTAAGGTGTGTTCGGGAAGACGCCCATGGATCTTTTTCTGAAATTTAGAATAGTCAAACTCTTTACTAGGACAAACTTTGTTACAAATACCGCAATTATTACATAATTCAGTTTTAACGATCGGAATAAAAATACCGCACTCATCTAATTGCATTTCAATCGCATTGCGCGGGCACACACCTGCACAGGTTCCACAAGAATGGCAAAGTTTATTTTTGGCAATTTCACTAATTGTATGTGTTATAGTCATATTGCCTGTTTCTGAAATTTATTTTTAACTAAGATAGAAATAATTAATTGCAGATCATCTTTTTTGACAAAATATGATACAAGTAAGAAGGTCGTCGTACCACCTATCATACAAATTATTAGCAATATATTGCTATGGACTAATGATTTTAAAATGATTTGTAGGCCGAGAATCGAAACGGCCATCGCGAAAACATAAATCCCTGGACATTTAAAAATACTAAGGTATTTTATCATACCGGTTTCAAGCGATTTGTTTGCGAAAAATTGAAGCGCTGTCGTTTTAAAAATATTAAAGGTTATATAAATCGCAAGTACAGCATGTATTCCATATCTTCCAACAAGACTAAGAGTACTAAAGTAAAGGATACTTGTTATTATATCAATGAAAAGTACTACTTTAGGTTTGTTATAAGCGTATAATAATGCAGATGATACATTTGCGGTGAGTGCGGTGAATATTAATGAAATAGACACTACACGAAAGACTAAGATGCTTTCAAGCCACTTGTCCCCGAAGATAACAGGGACAAATAAATGCGCTGTGAGGGCAATACTTGTAAACACTGGAAATGATATCAAAGCAAGATAATACGACATTTTGCTGTAATAATTAGACACCGATTGTATACTGTGATTTTTACTTAAGAGTTTGGAAAAGGCAGGAAATAGCACTTTACTCAAAGATTTGGAAATCAGCATTCGGATTTTTTCAAGCAATTCTTTACCAAAGTGATAAACACCAAGAATTTCTGGGGAGAGATAATATGCTATAAGCATTTCATCAACTCTGGATGTTAGAAATGTTAAAATCTGCTTACTACCAACATAGAATCCAAAGGAAAAATAGTCAAGAACACTCCTGATTTTAAAAGCAATGCCTATTTTTACTATATTATTACGATAGCAGTAATAGATAATCGCACATGTTGCCAGAAATGATGTAAGTATTTGGGCAATTATGACAGCCATAACTCGCATCCCTGAGATTAAAAGTATAGTGATAATTAGGGCGTACAGTATTGCTCTCACTCCATCAATGATGGATAACTGTTTAAATAAGAGCTTTTTTTCTAGAAAACTGCGAAATAATGTATTGGGACCGGAAACAAGAGGTATAATACAACAAAATCTGAGGTAATAAGAAAGCCGGTCAAGGGAAAGTATGGAAGAAAGGTATGGAGCAAAAAAAAACAGGGAAATGGCAATAACAACTGAAATGATTATATTAAAAAAGAATAGTGAAGATGCATCTGTCCTGTGAACCGTCGGTCGTTGAATCACAGCAGAACTGATACCATAGTCTTCGATTTTTGTCATCACACCAATTGTTATCATTATTACTGCAATATACCCAAAATTTTCAGGAGACATGAATCTGGCCATTATCACCTGTGTTACTGCTCCAAGCAGAGCAATGAGAACAGTTTGTATCGTGGTCCACTTAATACTCTGAATAGTCTGATCTTTTATGGAATTGCTCATATTATTTTGGATGAGTAATAACTGTTTTAAATTCGCATAAAGCAAATAACCGGAGTGGTGATCATATTAGCTTGAGAATTTATATGGTAAGTTCATTTCTAATCTTATGAAACCACAATTTATCATCTTTGCATTTAATACTGTTAAACATTGCGTAAAAAAATAGGATAGTAATACCTACCAGAAATAATAAGCCCGAAGAAAAGATAATCGGGTATAGCATCTGCTCTTTAAATTGCTTACTGGTGAATTTCGGATCAATAATCTTGAACGCCTCCTTACTCACCAACATCGCTTTCTCCAGCTCTGTTGCAATCATACTTTGCAGCTTTTCTCTGAGTAAAGGATCTGACACAGTAATCAACTGATTCTCAAGATACCGTACATTTTCCCGGGCTTCTGTTTGCACTGTGGTCTGGATATAATTATTAAGATAGGTCAGATAAAGAGACAGCAGTGTATCGGAAAAAAGAGAATCGCGACTTTCAAACCGCAAATTCATGGTATTATTCTTGTTCGTTGATTTTATGAGATAATCTTTTTTAATATGATTGCCGACTTTCAGAAGATTCGGTTGTACAAAATCTTCTGACCAGCTATTCTGTAGTGTGTCATAAAATTTTTTGTATTCTTTCGGCCAGGATATCTTGTAGATCAATGGGAGAAGATTGTGTTTCTCGACTACCTCAGAACCAAACTTTTTGCTCTCAAGTATTAGATCGATTTTGTCAAGACCAGGATTGCCGGCAAGACTGAACTGACTTGCTACCAGTCCCCCAAATGCACCAAACCCGGAAAGATTGGGAGCTTTCTGACTCTCACTCTCCTTTGCCGCAATAACCGCCTCTGATACCCAGGTCGGTCCCTTTATTTTTGCAGCTACATACCCCAACACCAATCCCAGAGCTGCAGCACCGATTATCCACCACTTGTTCTTGACTAATACGTAGATGTATTCCAAAAGATTTATCTCATCAGAATCGCTCATTCCTGGGGTCATGTGCTGGAACACAGGGCAAGGCGGAACTCCGGCTTTGACTGTTTCACCTGGTTGGGATGTTTGAGAATGGGTAGTGGTTGAATCCATTATGAAATTTTGAAAACTGGTTAAAAAACACGTTCATCACTTGAACAAAATACCATTTATAACCCTGATTATACAAGTTTTTGGATGGTAGTGGTTGTTCAGGTTTATTTTCATTGAGAAAGCCGCTCTAAATAAACTTTCGAAAACAGGGTTTGGAAATTCGCATTCTACACTCTCCTGGGTACAGAAAACTGTTTCTGACTTTCCAGCTCCGGTTTTGCAAGATCCCTTCAAAAGTCATGTTTGGCCTATCTATTTTGATTGGTCCAGGTGTTTTTTCAGAACAGCAGAAGCTACTCATTTCTGGCGATCTCTTTTCTGAGGAGAGCAATCTCTTCCTTCAGCTTATCAAATTCATTCAGGCGGTGATTTAAATAGGACTTTGTAATTTGAATTTTTTCCTCTACTCCTTTTGGTGTAAGGATATAATTCCAGCGGATTTTCTCTGGGTTATTCCTAATTCGCTTTGCTTTAATCACCCCTTTTTGAACAAGACCACTCAGGGCATAATTGATTTTTCCTAAACTTACTCCCACTTTTTCAGCAAGTGATCGCTGAGTATGAGAGGGTTTCTCTTGGAGTGCTTTGAGAATCTGGTATTCGAGCATCAGATTGGAAAGAGTTGTAATGTTCGTGAAATCAACATCTTACTATAAGATACTTCAGGTGCATCCGCAACATCAAGACCTGTTTCCGTTATAACTCAACATAGATGGTCATTCCGTTTACCTTAATAGTAAAATTCACGTCGACAGTTGATCGATTCGTGGCCCTTAGAATGGGAGGGCATCTTTTGGGTTCTACCAGAAATTCAAAAACTCAGTAGAGATTGTAATCCACTGATTTCTGCTCAGTGAGAAATACTCCTCTTCACACCCTCGACCACATCCTCTAAATCCTCATCTGAAAGCTTCGGAGAGATCGGCAGACTCACCGTCTGCCTTCCAATACGCATTGCATTTGGGTACTCTTCCGGTTTCCACCCAAAGGTTTTCTGGTAAAATGGGTGTTCGGGGATACTAAGATAGTGCACACCAGCGCCTATGTTGTTTTGAGTCATATTATGAAGAAACAAATCACGGCTGATACCGGTTTTGCTCTCATCGATCATGATGGTATAGAGATGAAATGCGTGTTTTGTGTCTGGAGAGGGCTCCGATGGTAACCCGACTGGAAGTGACGAAAGTGCATTGTTGTAAAAGTTCCAGATCTCTTTTCGGCGCTGCCAATAGGCATCTATTCTCTTAAGCTGGTGAATTCCGATGGCAGCCTGAATATCCATCATGTTGTATTTGAAACCACTTTCGACAACATAGTAATGCTTGTAGCCTTCATCACCGAACCGTTTCCAGGCGTCTGCACTCATTCCGTGGAGGGCCAGCATCTTTATCCATGCGGCATCGTTGTCGTTTTTGGCCACCACCATACCGCCCTCTCCGGTAACAATATTCTTGGTCACATAAAAACTGAAACACCCGAAATGGCCAAAAGTCCCGGTTTTTTTACCCCTATACTCGGCCTCAATCGAATGAGCACAGTCTTCCACAATATGGAGATTGTATCGGGCTGCCAGGTTCAGTATCGAATTCATTTCACAGGGGCGACCCGCAAAATGAACGGGCACTATCGCTCCTGTTTTGTCCGTAATTTTTTCCTCAATTTTGCTTGGATCGATATTCTGCGTTGATGGATCAATATCAGCCAGCACCGGTTTGAGTCCGGCGTGAATAATCGCATTAACAGTAGCACAAAAGGTGAGTGGGGTAGTGATTACCTCAGTACCTGGTTCTAGTTTTAATGCAAGCAAGCTTAGATGAAGAGCTGCGGTGCAGGAGTTTACTGCGACAGCTATGGGAGTGCCACAATACTCTGCAAAAGCTTGCTCGAATGCGGCTACTTTCGGGCCATCCCAAGCCATCCTGATCGCAGGGTCGCTACTACTTCCTGAATCTCATCCTCTTCTACCAGTGGTGAACCGAAAATGAGAAACGTATCTTTTGGACGAACCGGATGCTCCATTACACCTCCAGCATTTTGCGAAACCCGGCTTCATCGATAACCTTGATTTCTAATTTTATCGCTTTTTCCAGTTTGCTTCCAGCTTCTATACCTGCCACCACTAGATCGGTATTTCTACTCACACTCGAAGCCACCTTCCCACCACGGGATTCTACCTCTCTCCCGGCTTCTTCACGCGTGAAATGTTGAAGCGTTCCGGTAAGGACTACTGTCTTTCCACTGAATACTCCGGTTGCTCTCACCTTGGGTAATCCTTTTGTATTAACCCCAAGAGCTTCCAGTCTGCTCACAAGTTCTCTGTTTTCTTCCCGGTCAAAATACATCCGAATACTCTCAGCCATGGTCGGACCAATTGTCTCGATATTTGAAAGCTCCTCTGTAGACATTGCGAAGAGATCTTTGATATCATTTACCTCATGAGCAAGCACTTTAGCCGCCTGCGCTCCGATCATCCTTATTCCCAACCCGTGCAGCAGCTTATCGAGGGGATTTTTCCTGGATTCCTGAATCGATTGATAAACCTTTGTTGCTGACTTTTCACCCATGTGCGCAAGGTGAACTAGATCATCAATTTTCAATGTATAAAGGTCTGCTACATCCTTAAGTAGGCCTTTTTCTATGAGGTTGTGAACCAGTGCCGGTCCGAGGTGCCGAATATCCATTGCCGAACGGGATACAAAGTGCTCAAGTGTTGCCCTGAGCTGTGCTGGACAGGAACGGTTCAAGCACCGCAATGCCACCTCCTCACCCAGTTTCCCAAGAGGTGATCCGCACGATGGGCAGTAGGCAGGGGGGGCAAACTCCTTTGAGTGCGGCGGCCGTTGTTCAGGT
>OBJA01000771.1_pt1 | contig 26071 bp, 26 predicted proteins | sample 1519751 | NCBI WGS metagenome assembly OBJA01 (sample SAMEA3881238, study PRJEB22517) | soil metagenome | biome: lake sediment; feature: soda lake sediment; material: sediment, water from around vicinity | place: India | collected 2013-12-23 | depth 3 m
ATAAATACTTATCTATCAAGTTTTTCTGCGGTCGAAGCGGAATTTCCAGAAGTTAAAATCATTTATATGACCGGCCATCTTGATGGAACTGGTGCCGGTGGTAACCTGAACATACGTAATGGACAAATTCGAGAATATTGCAGAAACAATAATAAAATACTCTATGATTTTGCAGATATTGAGAGTTATGATCCGGATGGAATAACCAATTACATGGAACTAAGAGCAAATGACAATTGTGATTATGACTCAAATGGCGATGGAAGCCGTGAACGCAACTGGGCTGAAGATTGGCAAGCTGCAAATCCTGATGGATGGTATAGTTGTAGTTCCGCCCATTCAAAACCTTTAAACGCCAACCTTAAAGCTTATGCAGCATGGTGGATGTGGGCACGTTTGGCTGGTTGGGACGGTAACTGATTAAAATAGAACATAGACATGAGAAAAAAGGGTTCAATGAATCGACCATTGGGCCCTCTTTGTTTTTCAACCCTGACACACCGCTGTCATGTTTAATCCGTTACAATGAAGAAAAAACAGGAGGCGGTAAGTGTTGAACTTGGAGAGATTATGGATTCATTCTGTTATTAGATTGATGGATGAGGAACTTAATAAGGAGGATATGGGTAAGATATTAGAACGTTGCGGACAGGGTTGCGCTTATGGGTGCGGCATACTGGATAAAATCAAAAGTGCGAAGATAAATCATGATAGTCCGGATGAAGTCTTTAAGAAGCTTCAGGATCCTGAGATTTTTGGAGAGCGTATTATAAAAGGAGACAATTGTTTTTATACATTATGTGATAGTTGTTATTGTCCCTTTGTTGCTGGAGCCACTCAGGAGATTCCCGGCACATACTGTGAATGTACGAAAGGCTGGACTAAAGCGGTTTTTGAAACTGCTTTCGGGCGTCCGGTAGAGGTTGAAATAGAGCAAACGATTATAAGAGGCGCTGATAACTGTCGAATGAAAATAGTTATCATTGACTAAAGATTAATCTACAAAAAGACGAGCCCGTTGAGACGGCTCGTCTTTTTGCGTTGAGATTGTTTTTATAATTCTTCTCGATCCAATACAGCTTCCGCCACATTGTTGCAGTGGTCAGCTATACGTTCAAGGTTCTTCATGAGTTCCGCATAGCTAACTGCGGACTTCGGATTGCACATGCCTTGGTTTAATCTTTCAATGTGATTCATCCGTAATTGCTCTTCCAATTGGTCCATCCTTTTTTCTAATTGTAAAACTCGATGAGCATCTGAGAAGTCATCTTGGGCCAAGGCGTGAATACAATCATCCAACATCTCCAAAGCAAGATTGAAGACGTCATCTACCTCTTGAATGGCTTGTTCAGAAAAGCGTATTTTCTCGGCGTTGTTGTATTCCGTCAATTCAACAATATTTACACAGTGGTCTCCGATACGCTCAATATCGCCAGCTACATGCATTAAGTCTGCCATTCGTTCTGAATCCTTCTCACTGATTGATACTTGCGACACTAATGTAGACATATATTGAATGACCTCTTGTTGAAGATCATCCAGTATTCCCTCGGTTTCACGGATTTGATTAATGCTTGCAGTATTGCCAGAGATAAAAGTATCTTTAACCTTGTCAAGCATCTCACGGGAGAACCCAGCCATACGCACAAGTTCTTTGGTGGATAGATCTAGAGCTACGGCTGGATTATCCAACATGTGTCGGTCAAGATATTTTGCCCCACGCTCTACTACTCGGTCCTCGCCTGGTAGTATTCTCTGTACTAACCAGGCTAAGAAACCAACGAACGGTAACCATATGATAGTATTCATGATGTTAAACGATGTATGAGCATTAGCAATTTGCCGTCCGATGGCTTCTGCCTCGGTAAATGCGGCAGTAACTTTTGGTGAGACAGAAATGACCAAAGATATAAAGGCGGGAAGAAATGTGAGGGCTACTAAAGTACCAACTAGATTAAACATACTATGGACTAAAGCAGTGCGTTTTGATGCTCGGTTAGCGCCGATCGTAGCTAGCCAAGCAGTGATAGTGGTCCCGATATTATCTCCAAATAGAATTGGGGCTGCTGTCGTTAGAGGGATTAGAGCTTTGGTCACTCCATCTTGGATGATTGGTTGAGAGGCAAGCCTTTGTAGTACACCAATAGTGGCGCTGCTGGATTGAATGAAGACTGTCATTATAGTACCGATTAGTACTCCTAGTATTGGTCTATCTCCCAGTTCTAAAATCCAACGGGTAAAGAGGGGATTATCTGCAAGAGGCTTCAACACGTCCGACATGATATTAAGACCGGTAAAAAGAATACCAAAACCAAAAATAATCTGTCCTAAGTATTTAATATTTCTGCGTTTGAAGAAGAAGAAGAAGACAAACCCAATGGCTGCGATTAAATAAGCGTAATTACCAATTTTGAATGCAATAAGTTGTGCTGTAATTGTGGTGCCAATATTCGCTCCCATAATTACTCCGATTGCTTGGGGAAGTGTCATTAATCGAGCATTAACGAATCCGACCATCATAACTGTGGTGGCGCTGCTACTCTGGAAGACTGCAGTGACCAACGCGCCGACGATTACGCCCATGATAGGGTTTGAGGTTAAAGTCTCCAGTATTCGGCGCATGCGCTCGCCGGCGGCTTTTTTTAGACCATCGCTCATCAGATTCATACCATAGATGAAGATGGCTAATCCACCGAGGACGCCAAAGATGATCTCTTTCATTATTTCCCTCCCAACTTTCTCTGAGTCGCCTTTAAGAAATAATTCTTTAAAGCAGCTCTTACCGTCAATTTCCGGTAAATTTCTTCTCTATGAAATTCGTCTGGGATATCTACATCCCTTCCGCATAATCCATACTTAACAAGATATTAAAAAAGTGTATCTTGGATACAAAGCACATGAAGCAAATACATAGAGCAAGGTCCTGTTAGCAGTATGGATAATCTCCGCGGATTTATCTTCTATATACTCATTATATATGGGGATCTAACGAGTGCGATGGGGTAACAACAGATATTTTCTCATCAACAACCTATAAATAATCTTAAAGGGCGAAAAAAACTAAACCACTGAAAAACTACTTTTTATAATAGATTGACCCGCAATATATGTGATTAGCATTTTTAGGCTATCAATATATTGTAGGTCAATTAAATGCTCCATGTTTTTCAGAGACCTCAAAAAAACCGTCCCTTTTTAGAGACGGAAGATTTATGGTGAGGTATGGTGATTAAAAAGAGAAACTTCAAACGAATAGTTGGGTTATTTTTTTCCCATATGATCGACTATGCCTTGATAGATTGCGAATCCTTGTCTCCATACATACTCGGGATTTTTCAGTCTGGCTTCTTCATAAGGATTTGTAATGAAAGATGCTTCGGTTAGTATGGCAGGCATTTTCATCATTTTTACCAAACGGTCTTGGACTTTTCTGCTCATATCGATACTGGCCCAACTGGCGTTGGTATGCGCATAGACTTCCGTACCATTAGCAGCGCGATTCGTCGAACCATTATGGTGTACGGAGACGAAACGATTGGCTCCCCAATTATTGGCTATTTGCGCTCTTTCAGTTAGTGATAGATTACGGTCATCGGTTCTTGTCATTTTAACCTGGGCACCTCCATACTCCACTAGGCAGTTGCGGAGGGCAGTCGCTACTCTAAGATTAACAGTCTTTTCCGTTAATCCGGTTGGGCCTTTCGCTCCAGTATCCCATCCGCCATGTCCAGGGTCGATCACGATCTTCTGCCCGGATAATGGAGCTGCTAGTGTAGATTTGGCAGTAATCATTCCATAAAATAGTAGACTGATACAGATAATTATCCCTGTAATAAACCTTCTTTTCATACTTGTCCTCCTTACTTGTTCCATTCTATTATAGAATACTCTTTTAAGCGAAGATTGAGTTTAGAAGCGCAGGTTTAATCCGGTATATACCTGCCCATAGCGTCCGATAGCGGTATCATTGGAGGCATATCCAACCTCTAAATAGGTGTTGGCTGAGAAGTGACGGAGGGCTTTAAGCTCCCAGTCTGTCATGGTTCTGTTCGCTTTCTCTGTCATCAAGACAGGATTATACTCTACAGGTGATAGCGCCGTGAACTCTCCTAACAAATCCCAATTTTTGTTCAAGGTTTGACGGTATAAGAATGATAAGCCCCAGCTGTTAGGAGAGAATGGTTCGCCATCGCCAATCACAGCATGGGAAAGACGGGAGAAGGTTGGTGTAAACCCAAGCTCAAAGTACCCCGCTTTCATACTGAGCGAGCGTTGTTGACCAGGGAGCAGATCGATATTTGCTAAGAAACCCCATGCTCCATCATGAGTATATTCAGGGTAATTATCTGGACTAGGCTTGTAATGTGCTAAAGCTAACTGAACGCCACGCTTGCCCCACAAACCAGCATAATCAAGAGCCCAAGCTTGCTCCGATGCTAAACCTGATGGGACCAAGGTAAATCCTAAGAGGTATTTTGGTTGAGGAACGGCAATCCTGAGAGCAATCTCATCATCTACGGAATTTATATATAAGCTTCCTGGTTGATAAAATGAGCTGAGACGTGAGTAATATCCTCCCACATATACGCCGTTAATACTGGTTTGCAAGGCTAAACCCTCAATGGGGTAAGAGGAGTGGTCGGTAATTAGCCCCATTGGATCAAGACTAAAACGAAATCGTCCGAAATCTCCGAGTAATTGTGGTTTTCTTAAACGAACTGTTGCCTCGTCCAGAATAAGTGGTGAGATAAGCGGTGGCTTGTCGATGTTACCGTCGCTTGGACTGGAGACACCCCAGAAACCTTGATGAGAAAAGTTCATCTGAACGCTGAACTCAGAAGATGCTTGTGCTTCTAAGAAAACATTCATTTCCTGAAGAAAACCTGGTAAGAGTCGATTACCACTATCTTGAGGAGTAGAAAACGGAGACCCGTGGAAGATGTCAGCGCGTAAACTATACTCACCACCCAGCCTAAGGTGTCCCCAGCTGGATTCCAAGTTGGATACTCGCGTCGACAAAGTGGGAGCAGCTTGTGCCATGAGTGGATAGGAGAAGAACATCATTAGGAAAACGGCCATGCAAAAAATGGCTTGAGGGAGCCGATGGGACATTGTTAATTCCTCCATTTCTCTGATTGAGCGAGTGTTTTATTAAAACGCTCCACTCTTACTGTATTGATCGCTTAGAATCTGTCCCGGCGCTATGGCTATTAATTCACTATTAACATTAAAACACCTGCTAAAAGCCTAGATGGAAAAAATGGAAAGGGTAGCAAAAATGCTACCCTTTTCTACTGGGACTGGCGGGAGAGCAATTCTTCAGCTTTTTGAATCAAGCCTCGAACCAATAGTCCCGCTTCGCGGGTTGTGATATTGCCGTAATCGTAGTCTCCGTCTTCGTTTTTAATCTTATCGGCAAAACCGAGTTCTTTGGCGATCTCAAACTTTACCTCATCCGAGACGATACTCCGTCGGCGGCCCACAACCTCACCTCCCAAATGATAGGTTGTCCGAACAGTTATATGAATATATAACCTATGGGTAAAAGATTCCGGATCGAAAATTAAGGCTGATTCATCATAAGCAATCTGTTGCTTGGAGAGACTAAGTAGAAGAAGGAGGATAATAAATGGAGCAAAATGATTTGAACAAGCCAATGCAGGCTGATAATGCGGAAGAAAGTGTAAAATGCCCAAACTGTGGTGGAATGTTCGCAGTAGGAATGATCTCCGGTGCGGATGGGATGGTTAACTGTCCGTTTTGTCTACAGACTAATAAGCTGGCTGAAATGCAGATGCTGGGTGCCTCAAATGAGGGTTATTGAAGTTAAATTATTAATGGTAAGAGGCTGTTCCGGAGATGAAACTCATGGAACGGCCTCTTTTATTTTGTAAGAACGGAGAGCCAGAGTTTTATAATACAAATGAAATAGACGCCAAGGACGCTATTCATTATTTTGGGACTAAAGTCCTGCATAAAATTAGGAACACCGATGGATGTTATCATTCTTCATTTCGTTGTAGGATTAGGTTAGAACAATTATACATGTTATTATGTGGCTTTTATAGCTCTTATTATATAAGTGCGGAATGAGATTTTTAAAATATAAAATAGAGACTATAGCACTATTCAATACTTTTGAATGGAGAGCATGAGTTATAGCAGAGTTGAGTTCAGCTTGCGAAGGCCATCCTAATTCTGAGTAACGAGTAGTATAGAGCATATCTGTTAATCATTATTTGTCATGCGGAGGAGCGAAGGCTATGGGTATTAATGATGAGATTAATATTAATGAAGAGATGAGTAAAGTCTTTCAGGATGAGACCCATGACCAGCTTGAACGAATGATGACAATTCTGCTTCAATTGGAGGACGGCTCAAACGGAGAAAACGATGTCGTGCCGGAATTGTTCAGGATTGCTCATAATATTAAAGGGTCAGCTGGAATGATGGGCTTAGAAGACTTAAAAGTATTAATGCATACCATGGAAAACCTATATGATGCCGTTCGAAACCGAAAACGTGTATTGGATTCTAAACAAGTAGATTTTTTATTGGAATGCTCGCGACAGATTATGACATATGTCCAGATAGGTAACTGGGATGATGTCAACTGTTTTTCTCATTTAAGGGAATATTTCAATGATATTTTGTCGACTGATAGCACAAAGTGCGAACAACCTAGTGTATTACTTGTTCTTTCAGATGAAGAAAATCAGGAGGTGGCTGCATGGCAAGAATCGGGTCATCAGGTGTATGGTGTTGAGGGAGAGATCGATACAAACTGTATGATGCCTGGTGCTGCTGCGATCTTATTGATTGAATTCTTAAAAAAATACGGTTGCTTGATGAAAACATCTCCTGATATGGAAACCATGAAGAATACTTCGTTTTCTATTATTAAAGCAGTATTGAAGACGAAATCAGAATTGACACCCGAACAAGCAAACGAGATTATATCCTATGTTGGACACGGGGATATTCAAGTTAAGTTGCGAAAATGGGTGTATAGATCCGAAAAACAGCCTATTCCAATTCTTAAAAATGAGAATCATCCAGAAAAGGGGCAGGATTCGACTGTTCGAGTTGACTGTGCTAAAGTTGAACAACTGGTTAACGAAATCCAAGACTTATTAGTGATCAATGCTAGCATACGACAATTGGCTTCCAATGCACAATCAAATAGAGCTATACTAAAAAATTTGGATAACATTAGTCAACAGTTAGATATTTTAACTGAATCTATTCAGCAGAATGTGATGAGTTTAGGAATGGTACCGATTAAGCAACTATTTGGCCGTTTTCCACTAATTGTGCGAGAGGTAGCAAAGAAAAAGTCAAAGCAGGTTGAGTTGGTTTGTTTTGGCGAAGATACAGAGATTGATAAACGTATGGCCGAACAACTTGTGAATCCTTTAACACATTTGGTGCGTAATGCTATTGACCACGGTTTGGAAGGGCCGGAAAGACGAAAAGAATCTGGAAAACCACAGATTGGAACTGTAACTCTGCGGGCTGAGGAGGAAGGAGACTACATCGTTATTAGCGTAAGCGATGATGGTCTGGGGTTAGATGCGGAGAAAATTAGGAGTAAAGCTGTGAAGCAAGGTCTTATCAAGAATGATGATCCTATCTCCCATGATAGGTTACTCAATCTCATCTTCCAACCTGGATTCTCCACAGCGGATACTGTCAGTGACATCTCCGGACGCGGCGTAGGCCTTGATGTGGTAAGAGACTCTATAAATGACTTGAAGGGTGAAATTGAGGTTAATACAGTATTAGGGAAAGGGACTGTATTTCGATTAAAAGTTCCCTTAACACTGGCGGTAATTCAGACTTTACTGGTCAAAGCAGGCGAACAAACCTTTGGTATTCCTTTGGATGATGTCGTGGGTAGTCTATTGATTAAGCCAGAGGAGCTTGAAAGACATGGGGAACAGATATTTTGCAAACTACCAGATGGAGAAGAGATTTCAGTCTTGAATTTGAATAGTGTCTTGAATATTCCGGAGCGAAATTCTCGAACTCACCCAATGTTGATAATTAAGGGTCAGAAGCAACCTTTGGGACTTGTGACAGAAGAGATTGCAGGACAGGAAAAGGTTGTATTAAAGCAGATAAATCGGGCATTGGAAACTAACCCAATTATTTTAGGAGCTGCTTTTTTAGGCGGGGGAGAAATGGCAGTCATGTTAAACACTCAAAAGATCCGCTGAATCAGGAGATGAATAGAGATAAATTGCCGTTGGAATAAGGGAGGGGCTGTCATGTTCAGAAAGTTTTCGTTGGAGATTAAACTATTTATCCTATTTGTAGCAGTGGGTTTGGTTCCTATTGTGTTAACTGTTGGTTTTTGTTATCTTACTACTAATAGAGGGGTAGCATTAATCTTAACTGAGGTGCTAGTTCCCTTTGTCATTCTAACAAGTTTTGCGTTGACAAGATACATATCAAAATCTATTGATGGATTCTCAAATCAACTGTTAGAGGTCATCACCAGTAACCAGGAATTATCCAGAAGAACTCATGAGCAGGCGGCTACACTTGAAGAACTTGCTTCAACAATCGAGGAGGTTAATGCTTCAATCCACCAAACATCCGGCAATTCCGAACAGGCCAAACTGATTTCTCAGTCAACCTTGGAAGCAGTTAAAGCCGGAGAAAAATCCATCCAAGAAACGTTGAACGCTATGGGGCAGATCTCAGTAAGTAGCAAACAGATCGTGGATATCATTGAAGTAGTTAACGACATCTCTTCACAAACCAATATATTGGCTATTAATGCCGCCGTTGAAGCCGCCCGCGCCGGGGAACAGGGGAAAGGGTTCGCAATTGTCGCATCGGAGATCAAAAACTTGGCTCGACGAACTGGCGAGTCATCAAAAGAGATTGAAAAGCTTATTAAAGAGAGTGTTGACCGGGTTGAACGAGGTCATATACTGGTGAGACAATCAGCTGATATCCTACGCCAGATTGTAACGAATACGGTTCAAACAACAGAGGTTGTTTCGGATGTCGCCGCAACAATGCGAGAACAAGCGCTTGCAACTCAACAGATGGAATTCTCTGTTGATCAACTCAATCAGATTACTCAACAAAATGCTGCCATGGTCGAAGAGTTATTTTCACTGAAGACCAATGAAACAAGCACTAGCGAACAAAGCATGTTGAAAAAGGCTCATGCACGAGGATGAAACAACTGGTGATGTCTATGTAGTTCCATGAGGGGAGGTCCTGGTAATGGGAGATTTACAAAACGTCATTGATATATTAAGCGTTAATTATATTCCATTGGAGAGTGAACTTCAACATGTTGTTTTTTCAATTTATACCGAGGAGTATGCGGTGAATGTAATAAATGTCAAGGAGATATTCAGATATCAATCGTTTAAACCGATTAAAGTACCTCATACTTCAAAGTGCATAAAGGGAATCGTTAATTTCAGGGGTGAAGTCATTCCAATTATTGAATTGAGAAGTCTTTTCGGACTTCGTGCCTCTAACTATGATGAACAAACGGCCATAATCGTTCTGGCGAACAGGGATAAAGTATTTGGTTTGATCGTTGATAAGGTTAATGATGTGGTTACTATCCCTGAAGGACTGATAAGACAAGTTGTTTCCCCGGGGAACGGTGGGAAGAATATCTATCTAAAGGCAGCCGGCGATTTCGAAGGGCGTCCTGTTTATTTGCTGGATTTGAATATGATTATCGACTTTCAAAATGTGGGATGTATAGGTGTTATGGTTTCTTAATAGAGTTGTTAACTAACTATAGTTAAGCTAAAAGGATCAAAAAATTATTCGTCGAACTTAAAAATGGGAATAATGAGTAAGACTTTTTTTATCGGAGGATTCAAAATGAAGGTATTGGTGGATGCTGACGCTTGTCCACGAGGGGCCTTGGCAATAGTCAGACGGTTACAGTGTGAATATGCATATTCGGTCTTAACTATCTCTTCAGTAAATCACCGCTTTGATGAACCAGAACATGTTACAGTTGGTGGTGAATCACAAGCTGCTGATATCGCACTAATCAATCGAGTCCATCCAGGAGATGTAGTTGTAACCCAGGACTGGGGATTAGCTGTAATGGTCTTGGGTAAAGGTGGTTGGGCACTAGACCCGAATGGTCGTGTTTATCGAGAAGAGACCATCGGGTTTATGATGGAAGAACGCCATTTGAAGGCGAAATTTCGACGGAGCGGCGGGAGAACCCGGGGGCCTAAGGCACGAACGAGAACAAACGATCAAGATTTCGAATCAGCCCTGCGAGAGCTGGTTAAAGAAGCGCTATCTTGATAAGATACATTATTAACCATCTTTAGAGGCAATTCAATTTTAACACAAGTTCTTTTCTTCTCTTCGGATTCTATATCTAGCGTACCGTTATGTGCTTTGATCACGTTATAACAATAGGTTAATCCTAGCCCATAGTTGTTCTTTCTATTCCTTTTTGAACTAAAAAACGGGTCAACGATATGCGGAAGATTAGCTTTTGGGATGCCGCATCCGTTGTCAGAGACGGTAAGTAGTGCAATCGAACCATACTTCTTCAAATACACCTCAATTGAACCTACTCTTTTCTCTCCTTCAATTGCCTCTAACGCATTCCGAACTAGATTAAAGAACATTTCTCTTAAATGAATAGGATCACCAATCATATCAATGTTGTCTTCTATATGTGATTCAACACTAATTTCTTTGACATCTGTTGTTTTTTTAAACTTTGATATACATTGTTTTACGAGTTCAGAAAGGTTAACAGGTCTTGGTTCGACAGAAATATCCTGGATTTGAGTTTGAATCTTGTCAACCATGAGCATTAAATGCCGGGTTGAATCTTTGATAATTGATAAATACTCTTCTTTTTTTTCTTCGTCATTAGTAGTATTCAAGCTATTAACTAGCATGTCGATGGTGGTTATCTCATTTTTTATCGTATGATTTATAATGGAGGTTCCGGAAGTGACTGCTGACATAGTGTTATCAATAGTGTTCCTTAAAGAGAGTAAGCGTTTACAAGACAGATAAATGACTGCCATCAATCCGAAGATGAGAATTACTGAAGTTAAAAGAAGATCATGAAATCTTTCCGGGTAGTAAGTTATGGGAGATAATATATTTAATAAAACAAGCCCTAAAACCGACAAAAGCAAAGTCAATCTCATAAATAGTTTATTAAAATAAAGCGAAGCGATGATTACTGGAAAAATCCAGACCATCTGTAATGCGATATCATTGATATATGTGTAAACCATTTCACCTGCAACCACTAAAATCAATGTCATTAGGTAGTACTTTATCTTAGCGTCATTTTTTATGACCCTAATTATAAACATGAAAAATAGGTTGAAAGAGGCAAGGAATATTGCATTATAAAGAAATGCCTTGGGTCCGACATAAAAAAACTCTAGGTATGAAAGAATAAAACCAACCGGAAATTGGAGTATCACTAAGTACCAAAGAACAAGTATTACGAATCGATTTGATTCTTTTTCATAAAACCTAAGAGAAAAGTCATGATTGTTCTTAGCACACTGCTTTTTTTTCATCATATTCTCCTCTGTAGTTTGTTTATATTGAGTCCGCGTTAGAGATATATAAAGGTTCAGCCTGGAAAGTCTCGGTTTTAATATTAGCAGGAGTTGCAAAAACAACTGCTTGAGCCTTTATGAAACGAAGAATGCCATGCTTCATGTAAGACGAGATTTGTCTTTGCAGTTTAGACTCTGAGTTAGCATAAAATACGCATATAGTGGTGTTATAATGACTCATAATAGCTTTTAACAAAGCCAGAAACTGTTTTCTGTAACGTTTGTCAATAATCACGCTTCCTATCTTAAGGAAATTATAGGATCTAATCGCTAATATTCTCTTATAAAATGGAAAATGAGGAAGGCTTATTAAGTCCCAACTAAGAGACTTGACTTGCACCCCTGCTACTATACGGTCATTTTCTCGATAGACGTAATATGGTTCAGTTAATGACATATCGTAATCAAATAGGGCGTGGTCGGCATATTGCTTTTCAAGCATTGGCAATAAAAGACTTTTTTCTTCCAAAGACAATATACTTACATGTCTGTTGTTGCGGGGACGAAAACAACTAAGAATAGAAGTTTGGAAATGGCCGATGATATTGTATCCTACAGCCTTAAATAGTTGGTAAGAGCGTTTGTTTTCCTCCTCAACATATGCATAAATTACTGCATTTTTCTCCATGTTCAACATATATTTAGTAGCATTATGTACTAATAATTTACCATAACCCTTCCCTTGGTACTCTTCTAAAACGGCTAGTAGACATAGATAAAACCCTTTATTGATGCTTCCGTTGACACGGATCTTTTTTTTGTTAAACACACAAACGGCAATTTTTTGTTCTCCTAACATTAGTGAAGCAAAGTAAGGATCAGATAATTCCTTGATTTCTTTTTCAAGGTTGTTCATCTTATATATGAGTCCCTGAGTTCCCCAGGACGTATTCTCTAAGAGGGTGATAATGGCATGGTCATACAAGGAGTTGATCTGTAGGGTTAAGCTATCTTCCAGTAAGATAGAATCGTTCATAATAACCACCCTTTAAATTAGGAGAATATTTTTATATATTAATTATAATGAAACTTAGTTAGAACTTCAAGTCTTTCCCTGTTATTGTATGCAGATAAATGATATGTTATAATCTTATCAATTAGGCGATTTCATATTTCTTTTATATTGATTATGGGTACAGTAATGGATAGTCTTTCTGGTAATTCACTATATATTGTAACAAAATCACTGAATGTAATCATGAAACTCGCTCAAATAAGTATATAGGAGTATTTTATGGAGTTAGAACAAGTTAGAATTGGTATTGTCGACGATGATACAAATACTCTGAAAGCTATTTCATGTTTTCTCCAAAATGAAGCTGATTTTATTGTTTTAGGTATGGCAACAAATAAGGAAGAAGCGGTAAAGATGGCCAGATCGCTTGTTCTTGATGTGATCCTTATGGATATTGTTCTTGGTGAAGATTTATGCGGTGGGATCGATGCGGCGATTGAAATCCAAAAGTTTAGTCCGGCAAAGATCATCATGTTAACTTCTTCGAAGGATCCTACTACTGTTCTTAGCTCATTTGACGCTGGTGCTGTTAATTATATAAACAAACAAAACTATCTTTCTCTTCCAGGGATGATACGAGAGACGGTTAGTGATGATTCTCCAATTCAAGTATTAATAAAGGAATGGAGTAGGTTAAGAGCGGAAGTAAGTTTAAAGACACTAAGTAAAGCAGAGATGGAATTGTTTGATTTAATATGCAGTAACCATACGATTAAAGATATAAGTAAAATACTTAATAAATCGGAAAACACTATAAAAAATCAACTTCATAGTATTTACATTAAAATAAACGTGTCAGGAAAGAAAGAAGCAATGCAAAAATTCGGTTTGTTAAATCGGGAGTAAAATGAAGTAGCCCCTAATTGTTTATTACACACTTTAGAAAACATCTTTTCAATTGCAAAAAAGGACTAAAATAAATAGTCCTTTTTATTATTATACTAATGAATACTATATTTTGTAGTCCTTAACAGAAATAAAAACTAGAAAAGTTGGCTCTTACATTTGAATGATTAAGAAGTATAATATATTTATAGACAAATTAAAAAATTCGCCTGCCGGAGAAAGGGGAGATATTTGTGAGGCGTAATGAGTGGTACAAATATACCCGCCATAAAACCAGCAATGAGGAGTGGGAACTGATTAGCGTAGTTATAGAGTTCCATTCTTCGCTTTATTATGATGGAGCTATCGAAGATATTGTACTACTTTATAAGCAAGGTGGTATGGAGTACATCAAATATCTCTCCGGAATTGTACAGACGATAATTCGTTATAAGAATTTTATAAGTGAAGCAAAAGAAGAACTCCATAAACTGCAAAAAGAGCTGGTGGTAAAGACTCTGGATATTCCCCAGGAAACCGCAAGAAGAATCGAGAAACAAAAGATAATTATAAGTGATAATCAAGAGTCCTTATTGATTACCCGTGAGTATTATCATGAAATTACACGAACACGTCAGAAGTCCGTGATATAGCGTGATAGACGCCTGCATTAGTCATTATGGTGAGCTATCAAATACCGTAAGTGATCTACTATCATCTCCTGAGAATTAAATGAGAAACCAAACTCTGACTGAATCTTAGTAACGTCAAACAAGTATGGCTCATTTCCATAACCTTTGTCGCTAAGAAGGATTCGACTCTTTGAGTCAGTAAGCTTGATGGCTTCTTGTGCGATCTGTTCCCAAGACACATAGGTAAGCCCAAGTCCAAAATATATCTCCCTGTTTTTAGGTGCCTCAATAACCGCGCTATAAATCTTGGCCAAATCTCCGGCCCAGATAAATTGAGTGCCGTCATACTGAATTAACTCAATATCTTCGCCGGCAATGGCTTTATCCACGATCTTGCGGAAACGCGAATCAACCTCCATTGGCGCTCCTTCCACTACAGGATTCCCAAATGTATAGCCTGGACGAATGATATTACAACACATAGAATAAGAAGCAGAAGCGGCAAGAAGATAATCCTCACTCGCGGCCTTTGTTGCTCCATAATAATCTACTGGTTTGGTCTTTGTTTCTTCATTCATATTAGGTCGAAATTCTCCAATGGCGGCAGTAGAAGAAGTGTATATGAACTGCTTGATACCTACAGCTGCAGCAGTTTCAAAGAGAAAAACTGAACTGAGTGTATCGTTTCTTAACATCTCCAAACCATTGTTTCCCCAAAGTAATGCATTATGAATACATACGTCATGACCCTGGAGATTTAATGCTACAGTCTCATAGTCCTTAAAATCAGCATTAATAAGACGAACTTTATCGAATTCATTAAACTTTGGAATTTTCTCTGGGTTGCGGGCAAGCAATGTGACTTCGTGCCCTTTGTTTAAAAGTTCCATCACAATGTATGAACCGATAAAACCTGTGCCTCCGGTAAGGAACACTTTCACAGCAATTCCTCCTTATCATGAGTTCGTGGAAACTATTACCATAATAATGAATAGCGCCCTCGGCGTCTATTTCATACATAATAAAAAACTCTGGCTCTGCTTTCTTACAAAATCAGAAGAGGCTTCGTTTATAGAGAAGCCTCTTACTTTTTTGTGAAAACGGCGTTCGTTAGTTACTTTGATAGCTGAGCGAAGAGTTTCGTAAGCAATCTTAACTATCTTCAATAAACCACAAGCAAAAGTATCCTTACTTCACCAGATTTTTTGTAAAGTTAAGCAGTCCGCCAGCTTTGATTATGGCAATCTGACGAGAGGTTAGATCGGCTTTAACTTCAAAAGTAAAACTACCTGTCTCATCTTCGATGATAAAAGTATCATTTGCTAGCGATTCATCAATACTTATGATATTAAGTTTGTCGTGAGACTGTACTCGGTCGTAATCCTTTGGATCGGTAAATACCAGTGGTAGAATACCAAAATTAATCAGGTTAGCTCGATGGATTCGTGCGAAAGACTTAGCGATAACTGCTTTGACTCCCAAGTACATTGGGGCCAATGCTGCATGCTCACGACTGGATCCCTGACCATAATTAACGCCACCCACTACAAAACCACCACTGTGCTCTTTAGCACGATGAGCGAAATCAGGGTCTATACCGCCGAATACATATTGAGAGATTGCAGGAATATTTGACCTTAAGGGTAGCACTTTAGCGCCGGCCGGCATGATATGATCGGTAGTGATATTATCTTTAACTTTCAATAGAATATGACCGGAAAGGGAGTCTGGTAAAGGACCTTGTTGAGGCAGTGGCTTAATATTTGGACCACGCCTAACTTCGATTGCATCTGGTTGGTCTGAGGGTTTTATTACCATTGAGTCGTCAACTAAGAAACCATCGACGGACTCAACTTCGGGATAAACACCTAGAGTTTGTGGGTCCGTTAGCACTCCGGTTAGTGCAGCGGCCACGGCCGTTTCCGGGCTAGCAAGGTATATTTGAGCGTCATGAGTACCACTTCTACCTTCGAAGTTACGATTAAACGTACGAACAGAAACTCCTTTCGAACAAGGAGCTTGACCCATTCCGATACACGGGCCGCATGCGCTTTCAAGAACGCGAGCTCCAGCAGAGATTATATCAGCTAATGCACCATTACGGGATAGCATCTCAAGAACCTGTTTGGAACCAGGTGATATAACAAGACTTACTTCAGGATGAACTTGCTTGCCACGTAAAATCGCTGCAACTCTCATCATATCTTGGTATGAGGAGTTAGTGCAGCTTCCAATGGCAACTTGATTTACTTTAATTGGGCCCACTTCACGGACGTTCTTTATCGCATCAGGGGAGTGAGGGCATGCTACCATAGGCTCCAATGCGGATAAATCGATTACAAGTTCTTCGTCATAGGTAGCATCAGAATCCGCAGTAAACGGTCGCCAATCCCCCTCGCGACCTTGTGCTTTTAGAAATTCGCGGGTTATTTCATCACTGGGAAAAACAGAAGTGGTTGCTCCTAATTCAGCTCCCATATTTGTTATGGTTGCCCGCTCTGGCACAGACAATGTGGTAACACCTGGACCAGTATACTCTAATATCTTTCCAACCCCGCCTTTGACGGATAGGCGACGGAGGATCTCCAGGATTATATCTTTTGCCGCTACCCATGGTTTTAGTTTGCCGATTAACTCAACCTTTAGAACCTTCGGCATGGTTAGGTAAAATGCTCCGCCAGCCATGGCGACAGCAACATCTAGTCCACCGGCACCGATTGCTAACATTCCGATGCCTCCGCCGGTTGGAGTGTGACTGTCTGAACCCAATAATGTCTTACCGGGACGTCCAAATCTTTCCAAATGGACTTGGTGGCAAATACCGTTGCCTGGTCTAGAGAAGAAGATTCCGTGTTTTGCCGCAACAGTCTGTAGAAACAAATGATCATCTGCATTTTCAAAACTGGATTGTAGAGTATTATGATCCACATAACTAACTGATAGTTCTGTGCGTACACGATCAATTCCCATAGCTTCAAACTGAAGGTAAGACATTGTTCCAGTAGCGTCCTGGGTTAGAGTTTGGTCGATTCGCAAAGCAATCTCTTGTCCGGGTTTCATATCTCCTTCTACGAGATGTTCTCGGATGATTTTTTGTGAAAGGTTCTCCGACATAAAATAATCCCTCCCTAAAAAAGCTGTATTAAATAAAGAACATAAAAAGATCCAGTACCGAATGTAGTTTAACAAACCGCTGACAACAATGTCAATCTTTTAATAGGATTATATTGTATTCTTGCATTGAATCCCATAAAATAAAGAAGGTGAACCCTGCAATTTATAAGTCAATGACTCATGATTAAAGTTTGTGGAATACTATGGGTGCTAATGATCATAGTAAAGATAGATAATATATAAGAATCAATCGCAAATAATCTTGCTAAAAGAAAACCGCTCATAAATGATCATTTATACAACTGGATATTGAATGGGGGCATATTCGTGGAGAGACTGGCAAAGAGTATTTTTTTTGTAGGAATTGGCGGTGCACGTTTGAACGCTTTAGCTAAGCTATACACTGATAGGGGTTACCAGGTCTCCGGCTCGGATAGACAAGAATCCAAGGCCACATTGGAACTGGAAAAACGTGGAATCCGTGTTTATTATAACGATAATGACCCTACGCTCATTGATGATGTTGATATGGTGGTTTATTCAAATGCAGTTGGTGAAGATAATCCCCAAGTGGTTACGGCAAGGCAAAAAGGTATTCATGTACTAGAAGGCTCTGAGTTGCTTGGAAGATTGATGGATGAAGTAGGAAATGGCATTGCTGTCTCCGGTACACATGGCAAGACAACAACTACATCTATGTTAGCTCAGACTCTGACTAAGGCTGGTTTGGATCCCACGGTCTTAGTGGGGGGAGAGTTAAGTGCGATAGGTGGCAATCATAGAACCGGAAAAAGTCCCCATATTGTAGTTGAAGCTTGTGAATTTCGCCGCTCTTTTCTAGAATTGTCTCCAAAGATTGCAATTGTTACCAATATGGATTGGGATCATCCAGATTGCTTCCCAACCCATGAGGCCGTAATTGAAGTCTTTGCGGAATTTGTCTCCTCTTTGCCAAAAGATGGATTATTGGTAATTAATGGCGATGACCCGAACTGTGAAGAGATTATTAAGAGTTCTCCGGCCACCGCTGTGACCTTTGGGCGTAGCGAAAATTGTGATATTCGCATACTTCATGTTCATCCATGCTCGGGTGAACTGGGAAGTGTGGTTAAGATAATGTGGCGTGAGCGGTTTGAACTTGAATTACATCTACGAGTACCTGGAAAACATAATGTAATGAATGCGGTAGCTGCTATGGCAGCTGCGGAAGGTTTAGGAGTAGACCCGAAAACATCGGCCGAACTCCTTCAGGAGTTCTTAGGTGTCAGACGGAGATTTGAGATTAAAGGTGAAGTTGACGGCATTTGGGTGGTGGATGATTATGCTCACCATCCTGCGGCAATTGCAACCACTCTGGCAACCGTCCGGAACCATTATGCAGGTCGGATATGGTGTGTATTTCAACCGCATACATTTACTAGAACCAGATATCTATTTGATGAGTTTGCCAAAGCATTTGGTGATTGCGACATATTAATACTTGACGATATATATTCAGCTCGAGAACAAGACACAGGGGAGATTTCCAGTAGAACATTGGCAGAAAGAGCACGGAGCTATCACTCGGATGTCCGTTATATTGCAGGACAGGATGCAATTATTGAACACTTGCTTGAAAAAGCTCATCCCGGTGACCTCATAATAACTATGGGTGCTGGCGATATCTGGAAAGTAGGAGAGCATTACCTTGATGAGAAAGGCAGTATAAGTAGTGGTTCAAATCGGCTTCGACAGACGTACTAATTATCGTAGCTCCTTACATGAGATAGTTTTTTGTCTTTATAACTTTCTATCATAAATATTGGCCCGGTAAAACACCGGGTTTTTTCGTGATACTGAAAGGGATTTATATAAAAAGACAGAATCCAATTAGTCATTCATGGTAAGCTTTTTATTACCGCTGATAAGTGTGATTAAGAAACTTATGATGAATACCAACGGCAGATAAAGGAGTAATAAAATGGCTGATGTTATAATAGTACCATGCCCTGATTACCGACCGGAAAATATAAAAGCTGGAGTTGAGCAAATAGGAGTTTTAGGTGGCGGTATAGATCGATTAATTACTTTGGGCCGGAATGTCTTGATCAAACCTAATTTATTAGCTGGTGAACCTCCAGAAAGAGCTGTCACGACCCACCCGGAGTTGGTTAGGTCCGTTGCAGCGCAAGCCCTAGCCCGTGGGGCCAAAGTTACCGTGGGAGACAGCCCTGGATTCGGTTCATTAACTTCTGTTGCTGAGCGTACTGGTATTGCAGAGGTTTGTCGTGAATTAAATTTGCAATTAGCCCGTTTTCAAGAAGTCGTTTCAGTTGATGCAGACCAAGCCAAGCTCATATCTAACTTCGAATTGGCGCGTGAAGTTGTGGAATCTGACTTTATTATAAACTTAGCTAAAATGAAGACTCATGGGCTTACGGCGCTTACTGGTGCTGTGAAAAATCTGTTCGGTTGTGTAGTAGGCTTAAGAAAGGCGGAGTTTCATTTTCGGCTCCAAAAGATAGAAAACTTCTCCGAAATGTTATTGGACCTTATATTATCATTGCCGCCGATGCTACATATAGTTGATGCTGTTGATGCCATGGAAGGTTGGGGACCTAGAAACGGACAACCTCGTCGAGTCGGGCTTTTAGTTGCGGGAGATAATCCGGTGGCAGTAGACTGGGTTTTGGCATTATTAATGAATGTTGACCCATTGCGTGTACCATACTTGGCGGCTGCTGCCTTGCGGGGCTGGGAGGGGACAACGCCAGGTAGCATTCGGATAATTGGAGAAGATATTGAGCGGTTTATAGTGAAAGACTTTGATGTCCCGAATGAACTGGGCCCTCTTAAAATGCGCGTTCCTCGACCTATCGTTGATTTATTCCGGAAGAGTGTAACACCTTACCCAAAAGTGACTGTAGGATGCCAAGGGTGTGGTATTTGTCTTGAAGCTTGTCCAGCCAAGGTGATAAAGCTCTCTCAGGGCAAGGCGGTTATTCAAGAAAAAGACTGTATACGGTGCTTTTGTTGTCAAGAGATGTGTCCCTATGGGGCAATTAATCTGCGCACTGGGTGGCTAGGAAGCATTTATCGACGGAGACAGGGGAGGAGACGATGAAGTATGGTTTGCATCTATTACTGGACTTAGATAATACGCTCTACCCCCGCCAAAGCGGATTGCTTGCCCATATTGACCAGCGTATAGATGACTTCTTATCAAAACGCCTAGATATGGAGGGCAATGCCGTCAAAAAGTTGAGATGGGAATATTACATTAAGTATGGAACAACATTGCGGGGAGTTAAAGAAAACCATGGTATAGATCCATTGGAATACTGCTATCATGCTTACGATGTTAAAATAGACGAATTCCTGCAAAGAGACACATTGCTTAGATCGATATTAGCAAGTTTTCCAGGGCAATGCCATGTTTTTAGCAATAGTCCACGGGACTATATAATCAGCGTCTTAAATGTTTTGGGCATACGTGAACTAGTGGCTAGTATTTTCGATCTATCATTCTCCAACTATTTAGGAAAACCCGATCCGGTTACTTATCAAATGGTATTGGAGAATTTAGATTGTAAGGGTTCTCGTTGTATTATGGTTGAGGATTATGCGATTAACTTGCTGCCTGCAAAAGAGTTGGGTATGACAACAGTATTGGTCGGAGAAGAGGAAGGAAAAAAGCCGGAGTATGTGGATCTCCGGCTGGATAACATCTACCAACTGTCGACTGCTTGGGGGAACTCTTAAAGTATGAGAAGGAACATTAAATCTGCTTAAGTTTACGCACTAACTGATGGAATCTACGTTTTTCGCCACGTTCCAATACATTGTCAATCTCAGCCATGATTTTTCGTTTCTGTTCCTCTTTGCGTAGCTCTTCAAAACAGAGTTCCAGCTCAAAGTCAAGGCGCAAAGCCTTAGCTTTCTCTGGGTCTAGTAAGGTGGGAGGGTTTTCGGCGATCGATAGGAAGGGTTTTGATTGACTACGGTCGTAAAAATAGAAAGTTACATAAAAAGGTTTATTCTCTAATTGCCAAAGGTAACTCAGAATATCTCCGTTCCGACGTAGATTCCGATCAAATGTCTGCAACAAAACAGACGGCATTCCGCTGTCTGGTGTAGAGATAACTAGAAGAGGTTTCAACAGGGTTCCGTCTTCTGTAATGTGCATTCGAGAGAGTAGCTCTTCGTTTTCGACGATCTCTTCTAGTAGATCATAGGCTTCCAAAGAGATGTCATGATGGTCGGAAAACCAGTAAACGAAGTTCTTTTTAGCCCAACTACTGATTGTTTTGCGGGACATTATAATCCCCCCCATACCTGTTTTAACCAGGTACTATATATTTAAATAATCGGCTGACTAAATGTGATACTTGAGAGTAAATAGATGACAATTGCCTGCTATTACGTGCCTTTTGCCTGCAATGTCAGCTTATTCTAAAGTTCGGAAAGGCAAAGATCTTAATAAAAGAATACTATCCTAGGCGAATACTTGTAAATAAATTGTGACTGTTTATGGTTGGAGGAGAGATTATGTGTTTAATTGATAACTCTAGACTAGTATTGATTAGTGCATGTCTTCTGGGAAAGAATTGCCGCTATGACGGCGGTAACAAGAAAAGCTTGGACTTGATCGAGAAGTTGCAGGGAATTGAGACAATTCCCGTTTGCCCAGAATTACTGGGGGGACTAACCTCGCCTAGACCTCCAGTCGAGATTCAATCTGGTGACGGCAAGGATGTGCTGAATGGATGGGCGAAAGTACGAGATCGAGATGGATCTGACCTGACCGAGGCTTTTTTACACGGCGCTTATGAAACTTATGGAATTGCAGTAAAGCATAAAGTGACTGAAGCAGTCTTTAAAGCAAATAGTCCTTCTTGTGGTAAAGGTAAGATATATGATGGGAGTTTTTGCGGGCGTCTTATTGATGGGAATGGAGTAACAACTGCCCTCCTACTTAATGAAGGAATAAATGTTTGGACAGAAGAAGAGTGGCTGGAAAGGATGGGAAACCATGTCTAAGAAGGTTTTTGCCATTGTCACAAGTCTTTTTTTACTCGGCGGACTAGTATCTTTGATCGCCGTCAACAGTTTTTTTAGAGAAAACTCGCGCCTATTAATAGAGCGGCGTGAGTTAAAGCAAGAGAACCATGAATTAATAGGTGAGAATCAGCTCTTGAAGAGTCGCATTCCACCGACGCCTAAGGGTATAGTTGTGGAGAGGGTTGGAATTAAGGAGGCTACACAGACTGAAGGAAATGTCGTTCCTAAGTATACAGTAGATTTTGTGGTCAAAAACCCAACAAATGAATCAGTGTCTGAGAACCAAGCTGTACTTATTGTCCAGGAAAACGATAATGGCGAATATACACGCTGGAATTATTCTTCAGTTAAAATAGGAAGTATACCTCCAGGAGAAAGTAGAAATGTGGTCACTAATCCAATGACACTGGGGAAACCAGGAACCTCTGTGGAAGTATTGGTGACTTTAGTAGACCAACCGGGTATTGCAAAAACAATTTTCCGAGTTCCAGAAGACGTTCTGGAACCAATTCCGAATTGAACAATGTCCTAAAAATTTATAACATATAAGATTTTGCCTGAGATCTATACAAAAGTTGCCTCGATAAAGGAGGATATTATTTGAAGATCGCCGTCTTTACCAATGCTTACCGTCCAATTGTCAGCGGGGTTGTAACGGCTATCAACTTGTTTAGAAGAGGGTTAGAGGATGTAGGACATGAAGTGGCGATTTTTGCTCCAGATTATTATGGCTTTGTCGATCAAGAACCTAGGGTCTTTCGGTATCCTGCTATTGAATTAACTCGACAAGTCAAATTTCCAGTGGCGATTCCTTTTTCAACCCGAATGGCTAGGGAGTTAGCGGACTTTAAACCTGATATTATACATACTCATCATCCGTTTGTTTTGGGAAGGACTGGCTCACGAGCCTCTCGTTGGCTTGGAGTTCCGCTGGTATATACTTTCCATACTCAGTATGAGCAATACGCGCATTATATCCCACTCCCTGAGAATTTTGTCCGATGGGTAACCCGGAAAACTATTAAAAAATATGCACAGCGTGTGGATGTTCTAACAACACCAGCCGCTTCTGTGGCCGAGTTGCTCTGGTCCTATGGAGTTAAGCGAGAAGTAAATATCTTAACAAATCCAATTGATCTTTCGCTCTATCAAACTAACAATATAGAAGGATTGAGAGAAAAAGGCGGCCTACACGCAGGAGAGCGTATTCTCCTTTATGTGGGTCGATTGGGCCAAGAGAAGAATCTATATTTTTTATTGGATTCGTTCTCACGAGTAATTACGGCATTATCAAACAAGATATCTGTCCGATTAATGATTGTCGGTGATGGTCCTGAAAAGGCTAATCTAGAACGTTATGCCTCCTCGATGGGCATAGGGAAATCAGTGCATTTTGTTGGTATGGTTGACTATAAAGAAATTCCCAACTATTATCAAGTAGCTGATCTGTTCGTTATGACCTCAACAAGTGAGGTTAAACCCCTAGTTTTGATCGAAGCTTTGGCTGCTAGACTTCCGATTGTTGCTGTTGCCGCTAATGGGAGTTCGGATACATTAACCCATGGTTACGATGGTTTGTTGACTGCTGAGGACCGGATAAGTTTTGCTGATGCAGTAATCGGGTTGCTTGAAGACAATGAAAGACGCCAAATGATGGGAAGAAATGCTGGAATTACTGCTCAAGATTATGGTTTGTCCTCTGTAACACGACGTTTATTACAGATTTATGAAAACGCTTTGAAAAAAGGGTAAATACAACAATCAAAGGAGGCGGCGCAATGTTGAAACGTCCAACGAAAGCGGATTACTATCTTAATATCGCTGAGGAGGTTGCCAGGAGAGGGACATGTCTTCGGCGCCTCTTTGGTGCTGTTTTGGTTCGTGACGATCAGATTATAAGTACTGGTTATGTGGGAGCGCCTCGAGGAAGTATCAACTGCATTGATCTAGCACAATGCCCTCGGCAGAAAGCCAACATACCACCTGGTGAACGTTATGAGCTTTGCCGGTCAGTTCATGCAGAAATGAATGCAATTATTCATGCATCACGTCAGGAGATGTTAGGAGCAACTTTATATCTGGCTTGTCTTAATCCACAGACTGCGGAAAGAGTAGGCGGTACACGCCCATGTAAGCTTTGCACACGTATGATCATTAATGCAGGTATTGAACGTGTTGTTGTACGAGAAGAAGATGGATATAGTATTTATCTTGTTGAGGATTGGGTAAGAGAGGATACAGCTGAATGGGGTAAAAATCATTTAAATGGTTATTGACGAAGGGATTTATGAAGGACGAAATAATAATGCAAAACAAATGTTAACTTTTAATATGTACATACGAGCGGGTTGCGGCTAGCAACGGGTTACGAGAGTATTTTGTATTCTTTGTATTAAATAGAAGGATAAGGGTAGATGGTCGTCGAAACTGAAGAATTTATGTATGTAAATACTAATTAAGTATGAAATAGACGCCTTAGGCGCTATTCATTATTTCCAATGCAATAAGTGTTGGAGTTATCTAAGAAAACACTTGGTTATTAGGAAGGAGAGAATTGGATGTCACGGGTTATTACACTTATTCCAGGAGATGGTACCGGACCAGAATTAACTGAGGCCGCCCGTCGCGTTATTGATGCGACCGGAGCTGATATTACATGGGAAGTCCGAGATGCCGGTGTTGATGTTATGGAAGAGAAGGGTACTCCCTTGCCTGAGGATGTTTTAGAATCAATCCGCCGTAATAAAGTTGCCTTAAAAGGCCCGATTACAACTCCAATTGGACATGGTTTTCGCAGCGTCAATGTGGCCCTCCGTCATGAACTCGAGCTTTATGCTTGTGTGCGTCCCTGTAAATCTTACACTGGGGTTCGTTCGCGTTATCAAGATATTGATTTGGTAGTTGTCAGAGAAAACAGCGAAGATCTTTATGCTGGAGTTGAATTTGATTCTGAAACAGAAGAAGCGGCTAAGATTATTGAGATGGCTCCGAAAGGAAAGATTCGTTCAAATGCAGCGATCTCCATTAAGCCAATCTCCCCCGAAGGAAGCGAACGGATCATTCGTTACGCCTTTGAATACGCAAAGATAAATGGTAGAAAGAAAGTTACCGCTGTTGCCAAAGCCAATATTATGAAGTTCACTGATGGCATGTTTTACCGCGTAGGTAGAGAAGTAGCTAAAGACTATGAAGGTATCGTGGAATATGAAGAGGTTTTGGTCGATGCCATGTGCATGCAGTTGGTTCAACGTCCTGAATATTTTGATGTGGTCGTCATGCCAAACCTTTACGGAGACATTTTATCGGATCTTTGCGCAGGTTTGGTGGGTGGTTTAGGGGTGGCCCCTGGAGCAAATATCGGTTCTGAATGTGCTGTCTTTGAACCGACTCATGGTTCAGCGCCAAAGTACAAAGGACAAAACAAAGTTAATCCCACCGCACTGATCCTATCTGGGATGCTTATGTTGCGTTATATCGGAGAGAATGAGGCGGCTGATCGTTTGGAAAGGGCGGTATCCGCAGTTATCGCCGAGAATAAGCAGGTAACATACGACATGAAGGCTGATCGAAATGACCCGACGGCTGTCGGTACTGCTCAGATGGCTGACGCTATTATCGAAAAGCTAAAGGCAATGAGGTAAGAAAGACAAGGCTGTCTCAGAGTGATATGCTCCCCTTTGAGTAGACACCTGAAATAAAAAAATCAGGACTACGCAAAGGGGAGTTTATCTATGGGAAGAAAAGGAACTAGTTATAACAAGAAATTGGAAGCAGTAGAAAAATACAAGCGAGGAGAAGGAAGTCAGAAGAGCATAGCACGGGAATATGGAGTAAAACAGGCTAGC
>OBJA01000772.1_pt1 | contig 26059 bp, 20 predicted proteins | sample 1519751 | NCBI WGS metagenome assembly OBJA01 (sample SAMEA3881238, study PRJEB22517) | soil metagenome | biome: lake sediment; feature: soda lake sediment; material: sediment, water from around vicinity | place: India | collected 2013-12-23 | depth 3 m
CACCCGCTCAGGCAATAAAACTTCAACAGTACCTTGCACAAAATGGCCCCAGTGACGGGAGAATCGTTCCGTTTTCATTAAACGAACGTGGTTTGCAGGTGACGCTTATCTAACCGGGAGTTTCCAATCAGTAGAATCACTTTTATGGCTATCCTCAAAACTGAGAGCAAAAACGTTCTCTACTATAATGTATATTCCCATGCATCGAATCTCCTCGGAAACATTTACCGGGGATTGCTGTTAACCCCCTCTGATGGAGGCATGTATGATGAAACGTTCTTTTGGTTACCTTCTTTCATCTCTGGCAGCCGTTTCTCTTCTTGCTGGATGCGGTGCGAGCCAGAAGAAAATGGAAAATGTTGAGAGCCGCATCGCGGCCCTTGAAGAAAAAGGTGTACCCGACAGTGTTCTGGCTAATGTGAAAGTGTATAAGTATAATGTGGCCTCTGCAAAGAAGGTCAACAATGTCGGAAATGCCCGAAAGTATACCGATTCGATGATTACTGCCATTGAGGTCGCTGAGAAATGGTACGAAAATGCAATGACTGAATATAAACCATACCTTGAAGCACTGCGTAAAACCATCGTTGAAAAAAAGACATCACTCACCGGTTTGCAACTTAAAACAGCCGATAGTGTGCTTTCAATTGTCGATTCATTCATTAATCTCGACTGGCTTGTTCAAGCCCGGTGGAAAATGGACAAACTCGATTCGATGATGATAACACTGGAAAAAAATGAGGAAGTCGCTAAAAAAGTCCGCAAGTCAATCGTTGGAAAATGGGGTGATGCCCACTATATAAAGCCGGAAGATGCAAATTATAAAGCTCTGGATAAACGTGTGTACAAATTTACCTCAGATGGCAAGTTTGAGGGATCTGAAGAGATGAGAGGCCAGACCACTCCTTACATGAAAGAAGATTGGCATTTCCTATCGTGGGGAACCTACGATGTTAAAGGTGATACCATTCATCTATTTATCACCAGGGAGAAATGTCCACGACAGATTTTCACACAGCTCCACGTGAAAGATAACAAGTGGATCAAAGGTGAAAAGCCAACCTACGATTCAACAATTACCGATGGCAAAAAGGATCGGTACATTCTTTTCGATTACCTGAAAGAGAATTTCAAGAGGATGTAATCCTGATCTTCTGTGCTATAGTCGCCTCCGGACAAATCCAGTCCGGAGGCCTGTACTCAGATATAATCCCGAGCTGAAAAATCCGATGATCTGATTCCAGCGATTTTCACCCCCCGGTTAATTGGCAAGCTCACAAGTAGCCTCTTATAAAGACTTGCTCCCCAAAGCAGCAACCGCAATCACTTCACCAGCGACGCCTCGATTCGCAAAATTCCGTAGGGCAGGATGTCAAATACGTGAAAGGGTGCGTTTGCGCTTCGTTGTTCCCCTTTTTTGCAACGCCAATTTTGTGGAAAACGGGTCGCTTCCTCACAGGTCGTCTCATCGAGTGAAAGAATTGAGATCGTTTCAGGGAGTTCAAAAATGGTAACTTGTTGAGGTATGTCGGTAAGATTACCGATTAGTACCAGAATTCTGGTTCCGCGTGTAAGTACAAGACAGGCGATCTTGTCGTGATCGTTGCACTCACAACTTTGCACCAGTGCGCCGGCCATCTCAAGAACCGATGCAAAAACGTGATAAGCCGGATACACCACATGCTTTTGTGAGGGCATCAAACCCGCAGGACCGGACGTTTCATAATAGGTGAGACTTGCCGCACCCCCATTTATACAATGCATAAGACTTCCAAGGGTCCACACCGCACCAAAAAGACCCCTCTGGCGTGGATCAGCTCCACCAAACTTCTCCGGCTTTTCAGGATTCACCCGCGGTCGCAGCGTTATAGGAGAGATAGCAGGATGTGCCTTGCCCTGAAATAGCGAGGCTGTTCTGAGTGTTTCGGCCAACCCCTGGAGGTTCTCCATCACTGAGGCGTTATCAAATGTATGCACTTGCGGATTTGCCGAATAACAGATCAGATCGAGAAAATCTGTTGATGGGTGTTGGCGGTTAATTTCCACAAAATAGGAGTCTGTACCTGCGCCAAGCTCTGCGGATGGAGCATAGGAGCCCAGCCCGAGAATAGCTGCTTTAATTGTATCTGCAGGAGTAACCGGCAGGTCTGTTCTGTATACCAAAAAACGATGTACCAGTATTTGTGAAGCCTTTAAGACCTGTTTGAGCAGCTGAAACTCCGATTGGTAATTCGATGTACAGTGAAGAGCCAGCTCTGCAGGCAAGGCAAGAAGTGAGCAGAGTCGGGCGGCATGTTCCATGTCACCAACCAGATTTTCGCTATCACACCTGATGTCGATCCGCAGATGATCCAGCGAAAGCGCATGAAGCATCTCTACCGTAAATGGAGTAAGGGGATCATCCTTAGCGAGCGTAACACCTATTTTTGGAAGCAACCGGGAGTATCTGCCCTGAGGGGGTATCCGTATCTCAAGCGGCCGTGGAAGAAGCACTTCCGGAATTTCCGGAGTTTCAATGCTGATGGTTATGACCTGTTCAATTTGCGTCCCCTCATCAAAAGTAACGGGCATCGGAAGTGAAAGCGGTGTAGAATAGGTTTTAAACGATGCATCTGTCCAATTCCGCTGATCCTCCATTTCAAATGTATCACCTTCAAAACGCACAAAAGCGCGTGCATTTGGAGGAACCTTATAACTGATTGCACGCAGATTGGTAAACGGCTGCCATGGACTGATAAACACTGGAAATGTTTCTTCACTGATACTGCCATCAGTTTTTTCTATCCTGCATGCCCTTCCAACACACAACTCTAGCGGATGTAAAACGCAGAAGCCGATCCGGTTTCTCTGAAAAGTCGAGAGTGCCTCCCCCTGCATAGAGAAGCGTATTGTTCCATCTGCCTCCCCTCTGATATCGCCCAACCACTTATAATGAATCTCATTTTTCTTGTGAACAGCTTCAAAAGAGACGTGAAACGATGACTCTCCGATTGAGGAGCGTAGAGGTGTTATTTCAGGATGAATCGTATTCCAGACCCGATCACGAAGCGCCATATAGACACGGCGTACAATTTCGTGCTCCCCGAAACTTATCGAACGGATCATTCCATCCTGAAATAGAAGACTTATCGGACCAGCTGTCAATTTCAGCGGTTTGGAAGGCTGCTCATCTGATCCATAATATTGCAAATAATCGGGCATGAAGCACCCCTGTATCTCTTTTTCAAGAATATACATAGAAATTAAGCCGCAAATCGTAATAACCGTACTGGATTTATGTACTGCAATTGGCATACAAAAAGCATTCCTTATCTCTAACCATTCCTGAAGTGAATTTATGAAGGTATATTTGAGAATATGAGACGATCAGGTACTGCAGATCTTCCACTCCATTATGGAACTGTTCCACAATGGCTTTCAGATCGGATGACAGCGCTGGGAAGAGAAATTATTCGGGCGATCGTCGAAGAGTACGGTCCTTCAGAAGTACTGACCCGTCTTTCTGATCCATTCTGGTTTCAGGCACTTGGAACTGTACTTGGGATGGACTGGCACTCATCGGGGATAACCACCTCTGTAACCGGAGCTCTGAAGCGGGCAATCAATCCTATTTCCCACGAGCTTGGGCTTTATGTTTGTGGCGGACGGGGAAAACATTCTCTCAAAACACCACAGGAACTTCAGGACCATGCAATGAAAACAGGGCTTGATGGCTCAGAGCTGGTTCGTGCATCGCGACTCAGTGCCAAAGTAGACAATACCTGTATCATCGATGGATTCTCATTGTATTTGCACTCCTTTGTCGTTTCCAGTACCGGAGAGTGGACGGTCGTTCAGCAAGGTATGAATACCACAACCAAAATGGCACGACGATATCACTGGCACTCAAAAAACGTGCGATCGTTTGTCGATGACCCGCATACGGCTGTAATCGGAGAAAATGTTGGTCCAATCATTAACCTGAGTGACTCACGAGCAGAGAAAAACCGAGATGGTATCATAGAATTCCTGTCTCAGCACCCAGACAGGCAACTCACTGAATTGCGGGCACTTTCGATGTCTCGTGGCCACCAGATCAAACCCGCCCATGTCAACTCACACCGATTGGGTGCAGTCCTGACCCTCGCATATGAAAAACAGTACCGGGATTTTGTCGATACCCTGCTGCTCCCAGGTCTTGGCCCTCGCACCATCCAATCTCTTTCTCTGGTAAGTGAGGTAATCTATGGTGCACCAGGACGCTTTGATGACCCGGCACGTTTTGCGTTTGCCCATGGGGGTAAAGACGGTGTGCCGTTCCCGGTTCCACTAAAAACCTATGATGAAAGTATCTCAGTGCTTCGTAATGCAGTTACCAGATCTAAGATGGGTCATAGTGACAAACTCAGGGCTACACAAGCCCTTAGCCATCTGGTTACGTATATTGAGAAACATGATGCACCATCTGCGGATATAAAGAGAGTAATTGCTCACGAATGGAGACAATCTCATATATACGGGGGTAGGACTATAAAAGGACCGGTAAAGACTAAATCAACTGAACAACTTTCTCTGTTCGATTCCGACAAATAAACCACTTAAAATCAAATCCTTAGGTCTTTTTAACTTCCGTTCTGGTTATTCCCTCACACCACAACATTTCTTGTACTTTTTACCACTTCCACAGGAGCAGGGGTCATTACGGGAGATTTTTTCTTCAGACCGGGTGAATGGTTTCGGCTTCTGAATCTCACCATCAACATAATACCACTGTGAATCAACCAATTTGAACACTGCTTTTTCATGGAGATTTTTCCTGATACCGCCCTCTGTAAAATGGGCAATAAACTCCACCATGCCTTCACTGTGCTCCGGGCTACCGTTTCTGGTAGTGAGAATTTCAAGATTGTGCCATATCGAATTTTTTGACCAATTCTGGATCGCTTTCTCATCACACTCCTTGCGTTTTTCTTCAAGGGTGGTGTCGAGAATAAACTGGATAGCCCCTTTCACGTAAGCAGTATAACGCGCACGCATAAGTTGCTCAGCAGTCGGAGCTGCAGTCTGGCCAGAAATGAAAGGCTCACAACAGGCTCCATAATTTTTCTGTGAACCACATGGGCAAGTATTCATAAAGAAACTTCCTTTTTTGAAAAAAGAATTTTAAAAATACTAACTGATTTCGAAAATCTCCAAGAATTGAGTGATACGTGTGAAGAAAATCTGCTAATTACCATTTCATACAGAAAGGCATTCAGCGGGAGTGGTAAGATATCACATCGTTTCAGTAAACAACTTTGAAATCTGCTCGTAATAGGTCTTTATCTCTGCTCGACCCACCGATCATCACCTCGAAATCACCCGGTTCCACTTCCCAGATATCGTTGCAGGTGAACAGTGCAAGATCATTGTAATTGATTGAAAAATAGATTGTTGCCGTTGCTTTGGCAGGCAAAAACGTCTTCCGGTACCCTTTAAGCATCTTATGAGGCCATGTTCTTGATGTAACCTTATCATTGATATAGAGTTGGCTAATTTCCACACCATCTCTCACCCCACAATTAGTGATATCAATGGATATCTTGAGCGGCTCGTTTCGAAATAATACTGGTGTATGTAACTTCAAATTTGAGTATCTGAATTCTGTGTAACTCAATCCCTCTCCAAAAGCAAACAAGGGAGACTGGTCTAAATCACAATAGGTGAAACCATGTTGCCCGGGAAGCTGATTGTACCATACCGGCTGCTGCCCCACATGCCGGGGAAATGAAATCGGTAATTTCCCACACGGGTTGATTTTGCCTGAAAGAATCTCTCCAATAGCCTGCCCTCCGAACATACCCGGATTAAATGCTTCGATAATCGCATCGGCTTGTTCTTCTATCCAGGGAATCGATAAAGGCTTACTATTGATTAATATTACAACGAGCGGTTTACCTGTAGCCTTCAGCTGTTCTAGCAATTTCTGCTGTCCACCCAGCAGTTCCAGCTTGGCAGTCCCTTTATTCCACTCTCCAACAGCAAAGATGTCATCACCAACAACAGCAATGCACACATCAGAATTTCGAGTAATGCCAACTGCCTCCGGGATACCTCCGGTGTCGTCGCTCTCACAGCTGCACCCTCGTGCATAACCAATTTCAATAGAATGGGTAAGGCCACTACAAGACATTTTAACACCATCTAAAACCGTAGTGACTAGTTCCCGGGGATGCTCACTTCCATCCTTACCTGCCTGACCTGAACCCAGGGTCCAGTCTCCCAATTGGGCAAGCGGTGCATCAGCATTGGGGCCGACTACTGCAACTTTCCGTATTTTATTGAGATCAAGTGGTAAAATGCCTTTATTTTTCAGTAGAACAATTGATTCGCGTGCCGCTTTAAGTGCAGTATCCCGATGTTCTCTGCAGCCGATATGAACCCGTTCCCTTTCCGGTACAGGAAACCGGGGATTCTCGAAAAGCCCGAATTTAAACTTTGTAGCCAATATCCTCTCACAGGAGGCATCTATCTGCTCTTCACTAATTCTGCCTTGCCGTAGTGCCTCCAATGCACCACCATAAAACTCCGGTGATGCCATAAACATATCGGTGCCGGCATGTACCGCCATTTCAACAGCAGATACGATATCTGATGCAACCTGTTGGTAATTAATCAAATGTGTTAAATTCTGGTAATCGGTCAGAGTAAAGCCCTCAAAACCCCATTCCTCTTTTAACTTTTTGGTAATCAACCACTTATTAGCAGTACACGGAACCCCATCGATAGCCTGATAGGCAATCATGAATGAAGCAACCTTGTTTCGTGCAGCATGCTGGAATGCCGGTAGAAAGAACGATTCCACTTTTCTTTTGGACATCTCTGCTTCAGTTGCATCTCTGCCGCCCTGAGTTTCGGAATACGCAGCATAGTGTTTTGCGCAGGCCAAAATGCTATCAGGATCAGACAAATTCGCGCCCTGATACCCCTTAATGAGTGCACAAGCCAGATCCCCGATAAGAAGCTGGTCCTCACCAAAGGTTTCATCAACCCGTCCCCAGCGCAGATCTCTGGCCATGCAAAGGACTGGAGAAAAAGTAAGATGTACCCCGGTTCCATTCATCTCTTTTGCAGTAACCTTACCCATCTGCTCTGCAAGCAGGGGATCCCATGAGCAGGCAAGAGCTAGTTGGGTGGGGAAAATAGTCGCTCCCCGATAAAATGAATGCCCATGTATGGCATCGATACCAAACAGTAGAGGAATTCCAAGGCGGCTCTTTATGGCAAGTTGCTGAAGCTCCACGGTCATGTTGTCGAGAATCTGAAGATATGACCCCGGTTTCATCTTCTTATAATAACGTATCGCATCATCTCGTCCATCCAGCTGCATCATCTCCCCAACCTTCTCCTCGATGGTCATTTTGGAGAGCAGATCCTGGACTCGTTCGAGTATCGGGAGTTGTGGGTTTTTGTAGGAGGGAGTGTGGGTCATGCTTGTTTATTTGAAATATTGTACATAACGAAGAAAAACAAGTAACTAGGGGTCTTATGGTAACTACTTAAATTTATGATATAAAATTTCCTAAGGGCAGACTAATGTATCAAATTAAATGCAAATGTATCATAATTCGCATAAAATTAAGCCCTTTTCGATTCAGCTCACCTGAGACTATTATATGCTGAAAGAAGAACAACGAGACTCGTAGAGATGACAGAAATTATTGGAATTACCACTGTAGAAAAAGTTTTATTCTCTTGAGAAACTGGAACTACAATGATATCACCTGGTTCAATTTTATTTTTCTCTTTGGATACTGCGGCATTATCATAAATAGTCATCACAAAAGAATTTCCCTTATCGGCTTTCCACTGATATCCACCAGCCTGCTTAATATAGTAGGAATGATTTTTACCTGGAGAATAGGGGACTCCACCAGGCCTCTTAACACTTCCGCTCACATAAACATAATAGTCATTTTTGGGAATAAATATCTGATCATTAGGTTCCAGAAAAATATCATTATCCTTCAGGTATACTATTGAATAATCCTTTTTGATATTCATCATCGCAATCGCAGAATTTATTTCGGGCCTGACCTCCTGAGCAGCTATGCCATTAAGGGCTTTGTTATGACGAATAACAACAGCTCGAGATAAATCTCCATATTTTGTTGCACCTCCGGCTTGTTCAATAATGCTTTTTGCGGTTAATGCATTTTTCACGATAGGATATGTCCCAGGACGAGCAATTTCTCCGGTTACTGTAGCAAGTAATATATTCGGGTAGTTTTTTTTCCTGACGACCGATATAATATCCTGATCCTGAAGAGAAAATGGTTCTCGATTTTTATAATTAATTGTTTTCATAATGCGGTTACCACTTTCAGAATCGATTCTCTGAATTATAATTTTTTCTGAGTCGGAAGATGAATTCAAGGCAAACAGGTCCAAAAAGCTACATATATCTTCATCTGGTAAGATCGGTATCCATTCAGTCATCGATAGGACTTCTCCAGTAAGGAACACTTTTCTTGTTACCGGAGATAAGTGTATTTCATCACCTGAATAAATATAAGGATTATGAGCTTGATCCCCCTTAAAAAGATATTTGTAAATATCATAGAAGTAAACGGTATCCTGATTAGTGCATTTAACTTCTCTAAAATTAGAGGTGTTTAAAGGTGGAAGAGTGTCGTTATTAGCTGTGCTGATCATATCGAGAATTCGAAAATTCCCGGGTTTGAAATACGTTCCCGGGTTAGCTATCTTTCCCCTGACATAAACTATTGATGTCTTCACTTCTTCTAAAGAAACATATACCTTTTTCCTGAGTTTCGCACTTATGGAGTCATTGACTTTTAATATTGCATCATTCAAATGCATTCTATTGATTCTAATAATTCCGAGTTCCGGAATAAAAAGGTCACCATTATGATTAACCCTACCATAATATCGTACCATTGGATTATCAGCCAAGGCGACCATAAATTTATCACCAGCACCAACTATGTAGCTAGTATCATTCAACGAATTATCAGCGACCGTGTATTCTCCAGTAACTGATTTTTTATATTCTGATTTTTTTTGCTGAGTTATATTTTCCAGAGGTGAATTACTCAGTTCAGTATTGCTTACAAAACTGGCGATTCCAATTAATAATGCACTGAAAATCAAATATACATCTCCTTAAATGGGTATTTTTGTATATTGGAAATATAATTCCGGAAGCAATGGATTCCGAGTTCTATGCTCCCTTCGTCACCGATCTTTTCTAATATGCTGCAATAAAATTGACTTCATAATGTCCTGATTGGTATTTTTTCCACTGATGGTCACGAGATAATGATATTTCTGTCCGAATACGTATATTAATTTAATCTTCCATTATTTGATTCAGAACAGACTCATGGCACATTACAAGTTGGAATTTTTAGATCTGTTAGAAATTATCGCCAAAAGGAAAAAAGAACTAATTTCTGTTTTTTTCCTCTCGTTATTTCTATCCTACGGTATTGTTTACTTCTTTGTAGAAAAGCAATATGATGCTAAGGCAACAATCATACCTATGGGGCAGAATTCTCTTGCCGGTATATCATCACTTATGAAAAACATTTCTTCCGTGCTACCTATTGGCCTTGGAAAAATCAACCAGGAATCGGAAACAGATCTCTATAATATTCTTATTTACAGCAGAACATTTGTTGAACATTTAAACGATCAGTTCAAATTGCAGACACTCTATAAGATTAAAAAGAGGGATGACTTGCATAAAGTCATTCGCAAGATGATCAAAACAGAAGTGACCATGGAAAACGCTTTTTCGATCCGCGTCCGAACGAAAAACCCCCATTTAGCTAGTGATATTGCAAACTATATTGTTAAATATCTCAACATCAAAATCATCGAATTGAATGTATCAAAATCAAAAGAAAATAGAAAATTTTTGGAAAAGAGATATTACGAGATTCGATCGAACCTAGAAAAATCAGAAGATACTCTAAGAGATTTCCAGGGAAGAATGGGTATTTTCAACGTATCAGAACAGGCTCGATCTACTATAGAATCTTTTGCAAAATTAGAATCAGAACTTGCTGTGAAGCAGATTGAATATCAGGTAGTGAGTCGGATTTACGGTTACAGTTCACCTAACGCGAGCAATGCCAAAATCGCCATTAGTGAATATGAAAAGAAGCTTAAAAAAATGAAAGTCGGTCAAGATAAAAGCATTTCGATAGTTGGGATAGACTCTCTGCCGGAAAAAGCCCTTCTCTACTACCGTTTGTATAGAGAAGTAAAGATTAACGAAGAAATGCTCCATTTCATTCTCCCTCTCTATGAACAATCAAAGTTCGAAGAACAAAAAGACATCCCCATTCTACAGGTTATAGATCCAGCAATTCCTCCCGAGAAAAAGTCATATCCTCCAAGGTTGCTGATTGCTGGATTGCTGGCTTGCCTGTCTACGTTTACCCTCTATTCTTTCTTTATTGTACATGGAATCTTTGTACAATCCAATAATCCAAAAATTATTTACATACGCCGTGAATTGTTTCGGTTTAAATAAACTGATTTACCTGGATATAATTCCATGAGATTAGAAACAGTAAAGACCATTGATTATCGGTTAATACTTTTCAGCATTGCATCTTCAATATCAATTTTCTTCCTATTTTCTATCAGTGCCTTTGATATAAAAACAATAGCAGCAATCTTTATGCTTTCTGTTTCAGTTATAATTCTTTTAAATACTGATATCGCAATATGCCTAGCAATAATACTCTTATTTGCTAAATTCAATATTTTATTTTACAGAGTAGCAGTATATGGTTCTATTCCAATTGTACTTTCCTATATTATAACCTATCGTCATCGAAAAACAGTCTACTCGAATGTGGCTAATCCGATAATTCTCCCACATATTTTATTTTTTCTACTGATGTTAGTATCATACCTCAATACTACACGGTTAATGATCAGTGTCATCGTTATGCTCAACTTCATATCCATGTCCTTGGTCATTTACTGCATTGGCACCTCAATTACTAACTACCGGCAAATCGCCCCATTGATTTTCGTATTTCTGACTGTCTCAGCTCTCAATGGCTTACATGTCATTCACGGAGGCATTACTGAGGGAGGGAGAAAATTCGGATTTATGGGAGTAACATATGTGGATTTTGTCTGTATTGCTATACTCATTTTATTTGGGATAGCATTGTATTACAGGAAATTTATTTTAAATTCCATTCTTGTGTTATTCTTTTCTGTTTCTTTTTTTTATACTCAGACACGGAGCACAATGTTAGCGTTACTCGCTGCCCTTATAGTTGGTTTAGCTTTTATTTATATCAATTCTGAGAAATTTTTTTTTAAAAAGAGTGTTCTGCTTAAATATTTTTTAGCGGCTGCTCTATGCCTTACTGTAATCTTTATTTTCATCACCTCATTTCAACCAGAGACTGCTCAGAGGTTTTCAGAACTATCATCAGGAAATGCAATCAACCTTGTTGATGAGAAAAGTTTTGGACAGAGTTCAATTATTACTCGCGTATTAATCTGGTATACAGCTCTAAACGCTATAAAAGCTCATCCCATTATCGGAATCGGTGCATATTCATTCCCTTTCGAATCATTTTATTATAATACACTCCCATCAGACCTTTTCAAATTATTTGTAAATGGCCTAACTCCCCATATTACCTATTTAGCTGTTTTAACTGAAACAGGCATCATTGGGCTAGTAGGTTTTTTACTATTCCTAATATCGACAATAGCAATGCCTTTACGTGCTTTTTTTAACGCTAGAGCAGAAAATCAAAAATATTTCTCATTCGGTATTTTACTTGTTCAAATTTACATTGCATGTTCAATGTTTGTCTCAGATGCTTGGCTTTGGGGACAATGTGGTATGCTTTGGAGTTTAGTTCTTGGCATCTCCTTAGCGAATTATAAGATAATCGTCCGATCGAATCGTGTACATACGTTAACAGATTAAATCTTCAATCATTTCTCTTGTTAAACAGTTGATTCTTTTTAAGCATGAAATAAGATAAGATATAGGATACCATTTTATTATTCAAAACAACTATTGCAACAACGACAAAGGAAGTTACCAACAGTATACGATTCAGCATAACTAACATGCTTACGTTTTCAATAAGAACAAAAAAACAAATGTAATGAAGAAGAACCAATAAGAAGCAAATAATTGAAACCGGAAGCAGCTCGGACGGCAAAAGTATCCTTCGTAGATTGTGTTTAAAATGAAAGGAAATTAATTGGAAAAGACTTGAACTTATAATTGCACCAGCGGAAGCGATAATAACACCTTTTCCCTCATACAGATAGCCCAAGATCATACCCATTATAAGATTGACTGAACCCATTAAAAGATGCCCAATTACGTTATCTTTAACATCACCAGTCCCTAAATTTGTAAAATAGGCAGAGACAAGTACTGAATTTATGAACCATGCACCTGAAAGAAATGAAAGCAAATGAATAAATACTATATCAAAATGTCCAATCCATAACAAAGAAATTACCGGTGAAGAAATAATTAACAACGAGTACACTGGGACACAAATTAATAATAATAATTTATAAGATGAAGCATAAAAGGCAGTTATTTTTTCAGGAACGATTTCTTTATAGGATGCAATTACGGGGATTATAGACTGATACGCTGCTACGATAAACTGCCTAATCTGCAAAACGAGTTTATTTGCCATTTCATACATACCTACATATGCAACACCACCATACCTTGTCAATAAAAATTTAGTGATTGGATCAAAAAATATCGTTGCGAAGTTTATCACCTGAAAATTTATGCTGTATCCAATTATCTCATTGAATATCTTTTTCTCCCATTTTATTGGAATCACTGGGAGTACCGGTAAATATTTCTTCACTGCAAGTATGGACATTATTAGTAATAATGTACTTTCAAAGAATTTTATGTAAGACAACCCTAGCAAGCCATATCGTGGTATCAATACAAGAGTGAATATGAAACTAATGACACTTATTATAAATGATAGAATATTTCTGACATAGATCCTATTTAGCCCATCAAGTGATGCCACTGGAACTGAAGCTATAATACCGATAATGAAAGATGAAAATGCTATTGGAAGCAGCTTCAATGCATAACTGGATAATTCAGCAGGTAACATTGCTTTTAACAGCATTCCGCATACTGGATAAAAAATCAAAGATCCCGTTGTACTTAGAAAAAACACAGATAATATTGACGTCTGTATTATTGCACTTGTTTTGGAATAATTCTTTTGCGTATTATACTTTGATACAAATTTGACAATACTGCCCTGCATTCCCAATCCAGAAACGCTAAAGAATGAATTAATCGACACAACCAAAGACCATAACCCAAGCTTTTCAAATCCAAGATGATGATATAAGAATTTATATAGTACAAAGAGCAGAGTCGCAGAAATGAAAATCTGAGTTATAGAAGAAATTGAATTGAGCAGAATAGTTTTTTTAAACATCAAGAGCATTATCCTGGAATGGCAATAATATCCCCGCTAAAGGGATATTCAGGCTTTTCCATGCCTCTCACGTTAAAAACATTATACCCCTCACCCTCTAGAAAGCATATTGCTTCCTGAGATGAATGATCACAATTAGAAAGCAACACATCATCTAATTCAGATAAGATAATGGGCTTATGATTGTGTATGGTATCTTTCAAGCCTTCAAAAACATTAAATTCAGAGCCCTCAACATCTATTTTTATAAATCCTGGATTCAAATCATATTTTTTCACCAGATTATCAACAGTGTCCCCTTTGACTTCAACGCTTTCGAATTTCAGTTCGTTAACTGCTGGATGTGCCACTTTTTTTCCTATAGATGAATATTCCTCTTTCCCAGGTATCGTATTTATGCAAAAATTGCCTTTTTTATTAGACGCTATACCATTAAAAGTTATTACCGAATCTTGGGTATCATTGTAAATAATATTCATATTTAGCATATTATATGCAGATATAACTGGCTCTATAGCTAGTACTTTCTTTTTATTGCAAATTAACTTTGAAAACAAAACTGTGAACAAACCGATGTTTGCTCCTGCATCTATGACATCCCTGTTTTTGTCTAAATAAACTTTGATTAATTCAATAATTTCTGGCTCGTAATTTCTCTCCAAAATTATCCTTTTCAGAATATGAGATCTGATATCAACAAAAAATGACCCCTCAAATTGCGGAACCTTTACCCGAACCTGACCTTCCTCAATTTGATCTATAATCGAATCAAAGAACTCATATAGTTGAGGGCTCCTTTTATGGGTATATTGCATTTGCCGTATTTTGTTTACTATTCGTCTTACTAGACGACCTGTTGTCTGCATATACATGTTTTTCCCTACTTTAACACAGATAGGTGTATTTTCTCGTTCTATTATGTCTATTATTGAATCAATGCACTCATGATTATTACCATAAAGCGCGTTTTCATGCCCCTATTCATTCATATTGGTTTGCAAACACTCAATCAATGAATTAAATCTTACTATATTTATTTTTTATCTCAAACATACTTCGGATTGCTTCATTTTCACTACAACAGGGTATTTGATCCACACTGATACCATTTTTTCGCCTAAACTTCCAACCATAATACCTTACCATTAATCGATATTTCCGTTCTCCAACTTTCCTTATAACACTTCCGGATAAATCAGGATCAAGATCTCTTATAAGAGTATAACTGTCCCGTATATCGGGAAACCAAAAGAATGGAGGATTATATCCTGCCAATATTATCTGATATGTATGGTCGACGTGTTCATATGCATTTTTAAAACGTTCATCTATTAAACCGACAGTTTCGATGACCTCTTTTCTATAATACGAAAAAGCGCCACATAAATAGGGATGAAGCCCTATCGAAATCTTATCTGTAATTTCCACAGTTGCAACTGGAGCTGGTGCTCCCAATTCATTTTTGTTTGCGGGCCCGTGATATGCAAAATTCAAATGCCACAGCCCAGATTCATAGGATGTTTCGATATACCTTTGAAAAACATCTTGTGATTGTACTGCAACATCATCTTCGCATAAAAAAAGATGTTTGCAGCCCTTCTCATACAAATATTTTAAGGCTTCGTTTTTAGACTTCCCGACGCCTTTATTTCTTGAATGCTGAATTACTTCATCTACCATGCAAGGATAACAATATTCAGGGTAAGGTTTCCCATCGTTTACAATGACAAGCTCATCTACCTGTGGAATTGATTCTATGCATTTTCTGAAAAAATGTTCTCTATTACATGTAATAATTCCGAGTCCAATTTTTTCACCCATCGAGTGAATCCTCATTTTCAAGATTTTGTAACTGAAGTGAGAGTATATTTTCAAAAGGTATGTCCACATAAGGTATACATGCTCGGCGGGCCTTCTGCATTTCCCCCATATTTTCATATATAACAGAAATAAACCAGAATAGTTTATATCGCAAGGGAAGTGTAACCTTATGAGTTACTCGTTCAAGAATCAGGCGAAGAAGAGAATACACCTTTACAGGAATGAGGGTAAGCATCTTAAACTTAAAAAGCAACTCTTTCTTCTTTCTGATAGACATCGTATGCAAATATCTTTTCATATAGAGATGTTGAACATTAAATGTTTCCTGGAGTGTTTTGCTTATATTCTGATATTCCTTATTACTATCAGTTTTAGATTTATAATATAAGCCTAAAAATTTATTGATATGCAAAAGCCTGTATTTTTCTGCCACCCGGCATGCAAAATCATAATCACCTGCCACTTCATAAGAGCAATTAAACCACACACCATCAACAAAGTGAAGTGAAGCCCGCCACATTGATTGTGATCCTGCCATATATGCGTCAATTAATCGAAGTCTTGAAAAGTCTGGTCTAGTATATTTTCCATAACGGATATGATTATGAAATGTCTGGTTCGGCAGGTTAGTAATATACTGATCTGCATATACTAGACCGACTGTGCTATCTTTATTAAGAGCATCTGATAGAATTTCCAATGCATCAAAACGCAGCCTGTCATCTGTGTTAGCATTTGTAATATATGTTCCATGAGAAATCTGTATTGCCCTATTCCAGGCTTTATAAATCGTTTCCCGTTCAGCTGTATAGATATACCGGATATTTTTATATTTTGATAGATACGGTTGAATTAGCTCCTCTTCATTCTGCTGCGAACCACTATTAACAATGATAATCTCCGTCAGAGGGAAAATTGTTTGATGAACCAAATCATCCAATCGCCCAACAATGAACTCTGCTGAATTATAGGTTGAAATGATTACTGATACTATTGGGTTAGAAATATTCGCAGCCATTTTCATCCTTGGGAGCAGGTTCGAATTCTCTCTTCACACGTAATGTAGTTTCTAGAAATGAGCGTTTAAAACGAACATCCGGTTCAAGATGACACCCTTCAGCCCACTCATTCCATGCGTTTATAAATATTATCTGCTGTTCAGGAGGTAACTTGTTCCGTGAATACAAGGTTGCCTCAGCAAGCCATTTCCCATACAATTCCGGTTCAGTATTCTGTATTATATGAGCTCTGGTCTTTCTTGAAGAGTTATCCCATGATGGGAAGACGCACGGATACATCAGCGGCCCCTGAGAGAGCTCTTTAAGCGCTCCTTCAACTAATTTGGGATAGGAGATTTGCCGAGAAGAATAAATAAGCATTTTGCGCTTAAAACTTCCTTCAAAATGTTTTCCTAACCAGGTAAAGAGAGAACGTCTAATGACTCGATACACCAAAGCCAAAGTTGGATCTGATACATTACGGAAATTTGGCTGAAAATCAACCATAGCATCAAAACCGATCTTGTTTAATTTTTTTGCATCCTGCTGAGGAAAATTACTCCTGACACTACAAATATGTATTCCGGGGAAACCAGCTGAAATAGCCCTGTTTTGCCACATGTTAATCAGCTTATCAACCTCTTGAACATGTGATGGTCGGTAAATGAGAAACAGTGGTTTTCCTTCAATTCTAATGTATCGGGGATCAGAAAAAACAGTAAGTAGCCAGTTAATGTGCTCTTCATTATCTTCCGTTGTGTATCGCTGTGATATTAGTACCTTCTTTTCGCGACCATCCCAGGCACGGGTCCAGTTCTCGTTTGCCCAGCACAAACAAAACGGAAATTCCGGCTTTTTACTTTTAATAACACCATCCAGTGGCTCCCCAAGTAAACGTTTCCCATTAAACCAGTAGTGGTAGTAACAGAAACCATCAATCCCATATGCTTTTGCTAACTTGGCCTGTTTCTCCCTGATTATTGGATCACGTAAATCATAATATCCGAGCTCATGGGGAATATGGGGTTGGTAATGGCCTGCGAATCTTGGTTTTGCTTTACGCACATTAACCCAGTCTGTAAAACCCTTTCCCCACCATAAATCATTTTCTGGAATCGTGTGGAATTGAGGAAAGTAAAATGAAATGTATTTCATTGTGTGTTTCTTTCATTTTCTTGTTATAGCGCGCAAAAGTGCCAATGGCAAGAGTAAGGTATTTTGGGGGCCAATGTATTTATGATGGCGCGCTAAAAGCAGCATATTTTCAAGCGAAATTGGTTTTCTGGATTTATTATAATAAAACCTTTTCACATCCTCCAGAAAAAAAATCTCACCACGATCCAATTGCAAACGCTGCCTTTCTCTTATAAGTGCACAGAAATAATGATATCGATAGAGATAAGGGTTGCACGATTCAGGATACATTTTCTTATTTCCGATTGCATTTGATTGATGTAGCCGATATTGCATAAGTTGTTCATGCAGATACTTAACTCCACCATTTTTTGCTGCTATCATTCCTATCCACCAATCATGGAATGGCATCTCATCAGGAATCGGCAATAAACTATCAAGGATTTTCCTGTTTATAAGGGATGTGCAACCTGTAATATTGTTTCGGCCGCATAGATATTCTTTAAAATTGTGTTCCTTTTTCTTACGAAAATAAGACGTCCAAGATTCGGCTATAATCGATCCACGCTCACAAATTACCTGAGCATCGCTATGAATCACCCCACATTCCCCAATTTTGGTGATAAGCCGCTCAATCTTTACAGGATTCCAAATATCATCCTGATCGCATAATGCGATAAACTGACCTTTGCATAAAGAAATAGCTCGTTCAAAGTTTTTAACAAAACCGACACGATACCGATTAATCTCCAAACAAATTGGCAGACGTTTCTTGAATTCTAGTATAATCGCAACAGTTCTATCAGAAGAACAATCGTCAGTAATTACAATTTCATCAGCAGCAACTGTCTGAGAGCAAAGTGATTCAAGCTGCTGTCTTAAGAATTTTTCGCCATTGTATACTGCCATTGCAACAGAAATAAGATGCTGTTTCATAATAGATTTACTAGAATGTTTTTAACATGTTTTTCTGTTTTGTTTGTCTATACAGTAATCGTTTTAAACGACTCCAGGTTTTTTTTTCAATATACGTATCCATTTTTTTTATCGGATAAGGACCTTTTCGTGATAGAATGAAAAACACCAGATGCCTGAAAACTTTTACAAAAGCTCCTAAAAGATCAAACAAAAACCCTGGACGCTTTGTCATATGAATACAAATAAAAATAACTTCAACGAGAAATATGATCGGAAAATCTCTTAAAAAGAGTATCAGATGATCATTTTTCAGAATTAATAAATACCTGTTTGCAATATACTCGATACGAATTTTCCTGTTCCTGAATGGCCTAGACCCTCCTATAGAGTGCCACGCCTTACATTCTGGCAAGAATACAGTTACCCAACCCGTCCTAACCATTCTCCAGCCGACATCTATGTCATCACCGTACATAAAGAAAAGTGGCTCAAAAAAATGTCCCTGTGCCGAAACAGCGTTAATCATTTCTCTACTGAGAACCGGGCATGCTCCGTTAGGGCCAAACACAATGCGCTGTGCTATTTCAACTTCTGAGAATGTCTGTCCATAAAACAAGTTATCTATTCTTCTATCCCGGTGCATTATGTGACCGCAGGAATAAATAGTGTCTGTCTTTTCCCCATCATTCAAATGATAAATTAAACCATTAACAGCTCCAATTTGCGATGTACTTTCAGTATAAAAATCCACCGCATTTCTGATAAAATCTCTCTGTAGTATTACATCCGGATTAAGAGGCATGTAATAATCAAATTCGTAATTCTCAATTATAAAATTATGTGCATTACCGTATCCTATATTCCTCTTATGCTGAATACATTCAACAGATGGGAAATTACTCAGAACAATAGATACACTCTGATCCTGGCTGAAATTATCATAGTATATCACCTTTATATTCTTATAATCCTGTTGAAAAACACTCTGTAAACAGCTTGTAATAGTATCAGAGCTATTAAAACCCACAACACCAACTAGAACTTTTTTCTGCATGAACTGAATGCTTTCTCTGAAGTGAGATCACTCTATCAAAAAAAAACAAGGTTTTTTACAAACCATGTGATCTGAGCCACTCTGCTGTTGTACGACATCCATCCTGAATAGAAACTTTCGGTTCGTATTTCAACAGGTTACGAATCTTTTCACATGATACTACATTTACATTCTTAGTCGTCCAACGAACAGTTTCTCTGGAGAAAAAAGGCTTTTTGGAGAATTTTGAAACAATTGGAGAGAATGGAAATATTTTGGCGATAATCTCGAATAATAACCCCATTATATACGCAATGAAAACTGGTATATAGATAAACCTCACACGAGTATTCATTGATTCAGCTATAGTGGAAATTACTTCTTTAATTGAATATGACCTGAAATCTGAAACGTAAAAAAGTTCTGCAGCAGCCTTCTTTTTGGTTCCTCCCAGAACTATAGCATCAACGGCATTATCCACAAAACAAAATTCCATTTTTGTATTTCCCTTTCCTATAAGCGGATAAATACCTCTTTTAACCATACCAAATAACTTAGGTACAATCAGAAATGTGCCAGGACCATAAATCATCGGCAATCTCAACACTACACACTCCATCTTCCAGGGCCTATTGAGAACAATTTGCTCTGCCTCCAGCTTGCTTTTACCATAGAGATTATCAGGGTTCGATTGGTCTGTTTCCTTTCTTGGATCTATACCGTTTCCATAACCAGCTGCTTCTACTGTGCTAATGAAAACAAAACGCCTGACACCTGCAGCTTCGGCAGCTTCAAGCAGGTGCAATGTTCCCTGAACATTAGTAGCATAAAAGTGTTCCCATGTCTTACTTAAATCATTTCTAGAAATTGCTGCTAGGTGATACACAGTATCAATTCCATCCATAATTCCTACCACTTCATCTTTTTTCCGTATATCTGCATTTACGGCCTCTATTTCTTCCTTTAGAAAGAAATAAAGGGGCATATCTTGCATTATACCTCGAACAGAGTAGCCTGACCCTAGTAATTTCCTAACCAGATGTTGTCCAATAAATCCATCTGCTCCTGTTACAAGCACATTGTCCATGATTTCTCCAAAAAATTCCACTTAACTGACCTGCATAATCAAGGATCTTACGATTCAATTAAACGAGGATCGTCTGCTAAAAGATGAAAAATGCTTTTGCTGGAAACTTGGAAGAAATGGTATAGACTCCTGCAAATTAGTATTTTAAACATCCGAGCGTCTGTATAAAAATGGTTAATTTCAATTAATATGAGCAACAGATAGATCTCTCCATTTTGCATATCCTTACCATTCAAAGCAGTTTAAAAAATTGTGCATCTGAATTTTTGTATTCATTTTGTGTTTATAATGAAATAAGGTTATTTTTTATTGAACTATTTTAATTCAAAAGAGATATGATGCCCCAAATATTAAAAAACTATTTGAAGTTCCTGTTAAATACGATTAAACAAGTAAGCTATCCACTGTTTGAATATCGTTTTGAAAAACAGTTGAAAGATGTCAATTCTGAAAATATCCTTCCGATTCAGTTTTTCAGGGATTTGCCAGATGATTACTTTTTTTGGCTACTCGTCCATAGCCATTCCCTTGGACACAAAACAAATGGATTAATTCCAGAACTCCCACCTCCCCACATGCAACGTGATTGGACCGGCAGTACAGGTGATGCAACATTTAAAGAGGCATTTTCGTTTTATTCGCGAATACTCCAGTGGATTGGCAAATATAGTACTCAGCCAATAGAACAGACAAAAATACTTGACTTCGGATGTGGGTGGGGGAGGATTATTCGATTCTTTTTGCGAGAGATCCCCCACACTCAGTTGTATGGGAGTGATTGTTGGGAGAAGGCTATTGATGTATGTCGCGAGACAAATATATGGTGCGAATTTTCTCTTAACGATCCATTTCCACCAACAGACTATGCCGATAACAGTATGGATCTAATCTACCTTTATTCCGTTTTTTCACATTTATCTGAAAAAGCTCATTTAGCATGGCTTGCAGAATTCCAGCGCATACTACGCCCCGGAGGGTTGTTAATAGTAACGACTCGTTCCAGGAAACATCTCCTAACACTATCCCAAAAACGGAAAAATGTATCTCATGGATTATTTCATAGTGTTCTCCCTGTTGAGGCCTTTCCTGATATAAATGCTACTCTTAAAGATTACGATAATGGGAAATTCTGCTACAGTGGTACAGGCGGTGGTGGCCCGCTGAACGCTGACTTTTATGGAGAGGCATGTATACCCGAAAAATATGCCAGAGAAAGATGGCAGGGGTTTGAATTTTTAACTGGTTCTCAACCAGATCGGTTTGTGAATCAAAACGTCTTCTGTTTGAGAAAACGGTAAATATTATAGCGGACTTTTTCCTCTGCTTATGAAAGCTCTCTGAAGATCTCTTGTACAGCTTTCACAGGATCTTGAGCTCCAGTAATCGGTCTTCCCACTACTAATACTGTTGCACCATTCTTCAATGCATCACCAGGAGTTGCAACTCGTTTTTGGTCGCCAGCATTCAACCCAGTAGGTCTGATTCCTGGAGTAATAATTTCGAATTTTTCTGGAAGCGATGGTTTGACGCCGGGAAGATCAATTGCAGAACAAACTATGCCATTTAAACCAGCTTGTACGGCTAAAGTTGCAATATGACAGATATAGGCAGAAACTTCTAAATCAACACAGAGCTCATTTTTTAGGGCATCTCCTCCTAAGCTCGTCAGCAAAGTAACACCAATTAGCTTTGGAGCACGCCCTTTGGAGTATGATTTTGCACTATCAACCGCGGCTTTCATCATTTCAAGTCCGCCCTGGGTGTGTATAGTCAAAAAATCAACCTCAAGCTCGCAAACAGATTCCACCGCTTTTGCTACAGTATTGGGAATGTCACAAAATTTTAAATCCAGAAATATTTCCCTACCTGCATCACGGATAATGTCCAAAACGGAAGGACCAAACCGTGTGAACTGTTCAAGACCTATTTTGTAGACACCAACCCACTCTGATGTTTTTTGAACTAGTTGTTCGATCTGCTCTCGAGACGTAATATTATCCAAAGCAATAGCAAGACTGTTTCTTTTTGTATTTTCCATAGCCCTAAAATGATTTATTCAACCAGCAAAATCAAACCTCTGTGAATAATTCGAACCACTCATCCATAATTATTGTTTTCTGTTTTAAAACTTGAAGCCCTTTTTACGATTATTGCCAGCCTGCAATAAAGAAGTATATTTATGATGGAGCATTAATCCTATGCAACCCTCATTACAAAAACATGCCAATTAACATGATTTGAAGTATAAGCCCAAACAAGATGTATTCTAATCTAAAACTCTGCCTCATTAATAATAGAGACAAGTGATTTTTAACTACGGGAGAACCTTTGTTCAGAAGAGCTAAACAGATTTTTTCCTCTGACACACACAAGCTAATAACCTGTTTGAACTATCTCTACTTTGCACTACATCGTAAACAAATACTAGCCCACAAAAATGCAGTAATCCGCGGGTTGAAAAATATCACCACTAAAGGTCTTCTGCAAGTTGGAACATCATACGTTGGATTTTCCATGAAAAATGATAAAACTTTTTTGAATATCCGGGGAAAATTAATCACCCATTCAGATTTTCTCATCGGGCGAGGTTGCAGATTCGATATCGGCCCCAGTGCAACATGTATCCTTGGATCCGGTTTCATTAATGTAAATACAAAATTGATCATAATGCATGGTTTACAAATAGGCTACAATGTTGCCATCGGCTGGGATTGTGAGATTATCGATGAAGATTTTCATTCCATTTCTTATAATGGCAAACAGGAACGGGATAAAAAAATTGTGATCGGAAATCATGTCTGGATTGGAAGCGGGGTGAAAATTCTTAAAGGAGTTAAAATCGGTGACAATAACGTTATTGCAGGTAGCTCTGTTGTCACAAAATCCTTTGATGAACAAAATGTCTTGATCGCTGGCAACCCGGCAAAAATTATCAAACGAGAGATTAGCTGGGAGTAAAGGTAACCTGATGACATTTTCCGATTTAAAACTGATCAAAATACTCAAAAAAAGCACTATATGCAGAAGAGCCTGTTTTTGCTCTTTAATTATGTTCACGCTCTATGCAACAGCTTCAATATGGTTGACTTCAAATTCGATCCCATACAATTTACATACGTTATTTACTTATGTAAAAACAAAAGGTCAATATGCGTTTACTGCACCAGATGGGTGGGTTTTCTACAGACCATCATTAAGTTCAATTTTATTACCTTGGAGATATACACCTCAGAATAAAACTATTATCCATTCCTTAAATGATTCACTGAAATCTTTAGGTATTAATTTATTGGTGATACCTGTTCCTGATAAAGAAAATATTATACAGACTTATTCTCTGTTTAGAACTGGTAACGCAAGCAACCAGAGGATACGCTTAATTAAGAGTCTTGCAGCAAACGGGGTGAATGTAATTGATTTAAACTCAGAATTTATTAAAAATAGAAATAAGGAACAGTTGTACAGAAAGGATGATACTCATTGGGACCAGGATGGGATACGACTGTGTGCCAAAGTGATCTCACGAAAATTGAATATTCCTGATGATCTGGAGAGAAAATATCATTTAAAAGATACAATTATTTCTGAACAGGGAGATCTATCTTTGATGATGCGTGATTCTATACCCAAATCCAGAACCTGCAGCATGATTGTCGACGAAAATGAACGCCCATTTACAGAATCACGAAAAAGCAAAATCATAATTTTTGGGGATAGTTTTACCAATGCAAATAGAAAACACAGCGCTGGCCTTGGTGCTTATATAACGTTTCTCTCAAATAATCCAACAGCTACAGTTTTTAGTCTTAAAGCAAACATTGATGGTCCCCGTCTGTTGCTAAAATACCTGAATACTACTAAAGACCACCCCAAAATAATAATATGGGTATTTACTTCCCGTTCTTTGTTTGAAAAGATAAAACCTTTCTGAAAATAGAGCTGATGCCAAGGTCGAAACGGTTTGATTTGTGCTCATTGGCTGCTCCGGAATCACACCGACTCCTATTTTTACTCTATCATCTCTCTCATCAGGCCCTCGAGCCTCCCACTCAGTTTGAGCGCCCCTAAGCGATTCAGGTGATTCGCATCGATCGCTTCGCTATCGGTATAGTCGTGCTTACCATCCATTCCCGCATCGTAGAACATGAAATATGGATTCTGCTGCTCTATTGAGTCCATAACCGCGACCACTTTTTGATAAGTTTCATAGCTGGGCCCCAGTCTCCCCATGAGAACTGAATCACCATAGGCTGGATGTTGCGGAAAATTCACAACCAGAACACGAATACCCTTTTCTGTAGCCATGGTTACCACCTCTTTTAAGTGTGCCAGACTCAGCTGAACAGTGGTGTCATCGAAATCAAAATCACCCTTTTCAATCACAGGGTACCCCCAGCCACTCCCCTGTGGCCAATCCAGATAAAATCCAGCGGAATCAAGATTAGTCCACTCATCCTGATTGTATGCCAAAGCTTTCCTTACGATCTCCTGCGGAATACCGCTCTGATAAAAATTCATCTCGTTATCCAGTTCATACCCTTTGCTCTCCGCTAATCCAACCAGTGGTGCTGCCGTAGTGTATGCATTTCTATCAAGAAGGTAGGGTATAAGCTCAATGATGAGCGCTTTAAGATTCGGAGTGTGAGGAAGAACATAGTTTTTTGCAATCACCATACTGGTAATAAGGTCATATCCACAAGATGCCATATTCAGCGCACGAATTGAAATAGCAGAGGGGTTTACTCCAAAAAAAGCCGGCGAACTTCCAACGATGGCACATTCGATCTCATCCCGGTAATGCCAGAACAAGCGAAGTTTCTTGGCCATATAATCCTGCCCAAACGTCTGAACCGGGACATCATATTTACCAAAAAAGCTGTACTGATCCATACCCTCCGACTGTTCTTTGGGGTCAATCCAGAGCGCCAGATCATGAATTCTGTGGTTTTCTCCAATCTTCAGGTATGTTGAATCGCTCATCCTGATTACAAACACAGCCGCATTGGTATACTCTGATGTCCGTGCAAGGGATATAGCGTAATCAGGGTGATTCGACCATTCGGTAAAGTCCCACTGGTCGTACGGTTCAGGTCTTTCATACCACCTGGAAACATGATCATAGCTGAAAAGTTTCGTATTACAGACAAATATGACCGCATGGAAACCGTAAGGTTTTCCCAGCAATGAGCTAACCCCAGGATACCCGAAATCCAGGAACATTGCTTCATCGGTAACCGATTTGGAGGGTGAAATGGAGAGATTACAGACCTGGGCCACATCAGTTCTGCCATTATATGGTGGCCTGAAATAGAATATATTGGTATCACTGATTTGCAGATCTACTAAGCGGGCTGTGGGATAGGCTGTAGCCAGAAACCGCCCGTCGCTGCTAAGCCCACCATGGTATGAACCGGTATGCCAGAGAACCTCTGGTGCCCCTGCCGGCATTCCACTTTGCATCCGTTGTTTATATGTTTTCTCTGCATACCACTTCTGAAGATTGTTGAGTGATGCACCATCACCGAAAATCAAAAATGTGTCCTTTTCCGGAGATACCCACCAGCGCGGAAGAAACCCATTAAAACGTACTGCTGTG
>OBJA01000773.1_pt1 | contig 26034 bp, 20 predicted proteins | sample 1519751 | NCBI WGS metagenome assembly OBJA01 (sample SAMEA3881238, study PRJEB22517) | soil metagenome | biome: lake sediment; feature: soda lake sediment; material: sediment, water from around vicinity | place: India | collected 2013-12-23 | depth 3 m
GGTTTTTCATAGAAATGGCGTTTGTCCCCCTGATCGTAGAAGAAGCGGATGCTCTCCCCCCCCGAGCCATAAAGGATGACATCCTGCACGGTTTGCGTCAGCTGATTGAACGCAGTGCGCATGTCGAACTGGTAATGCAGGGCCAGGGCCTCGAGCAGAGCCTGATAGTAGAAACCGCTGCGGCTGTCCCAGGGAACGACGGCACCATCACGCAGGGACAGTTGCGGATTGGGGACCACCTGATCCCGGTCAAAGCGCATCCGTGTGCCCAGGCCACTGCAATCGGGACAGGCGCCGTGGGGGTTGTTGAAGGAGAACATGCGCGGGGTAATTTCCGGGTAGGACAGGCCACACTCGATACAGGCGTGGCGGGCCGAAAAGAGCATGCTGTCGCCGTCCGGGATCTCCAGGCGCACCAGACCGTCGGCCAGTTGGATGGCGGTTTCAATGGATTCAGCCAGGCGCGTGCCTATGTCGTCTTTGATCACCAGGCGGTCGATGACCACTTCGAGGGTGTGCTTTTTGTTCTTGTCTAGACTGATGGGGTCGCCCAGTTCGTGCATTACCCCGTCAATGCGCATGCGCACATAACCGGCGGCCTGCAGCTGGGCTAATTCCTTGCGGTATTCCCCCTTGCGTTCACGCACTATGGGTGCCATCACCAGCAGCCGGGTTTTTTCCGGCAGCAGCATTATCTGGTCGACCATCTGTTCCACCGTCTGGGCGGCAATCTTGTGGCCGCACCGGTGGCAAAGGATATCGCCGACCCGAGCATAGAGCAGGCGCAGATAATCATAGATTTCTGTCACCGTGCCGACGGTGGAACGGGGATTTTTCGAGGTGGTTTTCTGTTCGATGGAAATGGCCGGGGAGAGGCCGTCGATCTGATCGACATCAGGCTTTTCCATCTGCTCGAGAAACTGCCGGGCATAGGCCGACAGGCTTTCAACGTAGCGGCGCTGCCCTTCAGCATAGATGGTGTCGAAGGCCAGGGTACTTTTGCCTGAACCGGAGACGCCGGTGATGACCACCAGCTGGTCCCTGGGAATATCGATGTCGATATTTTTCAGGTTGTGCTCACGGGCACCACGGATACGGATATGATCAATCATGGTTGTGTGTCGGTTTCGTTAATGGGTTGAGGTGATGTAGCCGTTGAGTAGGGTCTCGTAACTCCCAATCCAGGGGCGCTTTGCGCCATCCATGGCCGCTTGACTGTCGCCGTCCATGGCGACAGACACCCCTGTCATGGGAGCCACGATCCCCTACTCATTATCAGATATTTTCATCGCCGCTGCCATGTGCAGGGCGGCACAGAGGCTGGCCGTACTCGCCTTGCCGCTACCGGCCAGATCATAAGCGGTGCCGTGGTCGACGCTGGTGCGGATGATCGGTAACCCCAGAGTCACATTGACGGCATCATCGAAGTGCAACAACTTCAGCGGGATCAGTCCCTGGTCATGGTACATGCAGATGATCGCATCAGCGCTGTTCTCGTGCACGGCAAAATGAAAAAGGGTGTCGGCACTGTGCGGGCCGGTCGCAGCGATGCCTTCGGCCTGGGCCGCCGCAATAGCCGGTGCAATCACGCGCTGTTCCTCGTCACCAAAAAGACCGTTTTCACCAGCGTGGGGGTTCAGCGCCAGCACCGCCAGGCGCGGCCGGGTCAGGGCAAAATGTTGTTTCAGGGCGCTATGGGTGATGCGCAGGGTGGCGAGGATTTTCGCCGTCGTCAGTTGTTGGGGGATCGCTGCCAGGGGCAGATGGGTGGTTACCAGACAGACCCGCAGGCGGCTGCCGGCCAGCATCATCACCACCTTGTCGACACCACAGCGTTCAGCGAGAAATTCCGTGTGGCCGGGAAAGGGGAATCCGGCCGCGTTAATGGCTTTTTTATTGATCGGACCGGTAACCATGGCATGGGCGCTGCCGTCCAGACACCGGCGTGCTGCCAGGTCGATGTAGGCGGCCATGGCATGGCCACAGGCATCATTCGGTTGTCCGTAGATCAGATCATCGGGCGGCAACTGTGAGGCGCTTTCAACTTCGAGGATCCGGCCATTGAAATCGAGTTGGCAGATTGAGCCATCGGTAGCAGTTGCCCTGGCATCAAGGTTAAAAATACGCCCGGCCCTTTTGAGCACCTCGACATCACCAATGACGCGCAGGGGCCGCGACAGGGCGTTGATATGGTCCTCCAGCAGGGCCTTGATAATCAATTCCGGGCCGATCCCGGTGGGATCGCCCATGGTGAGCAATAGTGGTGTCACCTGTTTCATCCTGTTCGCTGTATTGAGTAATTTGGTTATCCACTTGGCCCCAGTGGTATCACACACAGGATCGGGACAGATGACATCTGCCGACAATCTGGATTCTGCGACTACGCGCAGAATGACAACAACGCACATTGGCAGGAAAAAAAGACCGTCATTTTTGCGTGCAGCGAAGCGAAATCGCAGAATCCAGATATGGTTTCCTGCTCTGCTGGAGTAAACTGGACAACCACATTGAGTAATTCGTCAATATAGCTGAAGCCGAGCATGTGAGACAAGCCGTGATGCAGAAATGTGGTTTGACTCAGTATCTGGGTTCTGAGCGTTCAAGGCGGGTGATTGCCAATTGCATGAAACTGTTGGTGTTTGTGGCTTCGTCTGCTGTCGGCGAAACAATGGCCCATGTCCAGGGAATCCGTTGTTCGGGGAAGGTGTTGCGTAAACTTTCGAGAATGCGGTCAAATAATTCTGCTGCACTGTCACATGAGGTTTCCGGCAGCAGGATAGCCAGACGCTGTCGCTGATAGCGACACAGCAGATCAGATGATCTGATCTGGCTTTTGATAGCGCGACTGACCCGTACCAGAAAAGGCTCAAGCAGTTCCTTGTCGGAACCGTAGCGGTGGGTCAGCTGGGGCTCAAGAAGCAGCAGACTGACCGGGCGTCCGGTCAAGTCACTGCGGGACAGTTCTTTATCAAGGAAGATATCAAAATAAAAGCGACTGTAAATCTTGTGTTCGGACTCAACTTTTTGATTGAGGCCACTCCCGGCCTGTGGCGGTGGTTGAAGGGGGCATTTCAGCAGAGATTCAATAACATCAGCCAGACCGGCTGAATCCGTATCCTCTCCAAGATAGCAGCTTCCCGCCGGTAGTCGCAGCCGCACGGCAGATTGCTTGCTGGTAAAACAGAGCAGTCGGCAGAGCCCACTGCGGACCAGGTCAGCCCAAGGTGGAATATGGTCAGCTGATTTGAGTTCGCAGCAGATCAGGTCGGCCGAGGTGTTTTTGACCAGTCTGGTTAATTCGTCTGCCGTAGAACAGAAATAAATCCGTTCGAAAATATTCAGAAGGCTGATCCGCTGTGCAAGCTGTTGTCGCCGCGTTTCATTGGAACTGAAAATGATGGCAGATCGGGACATGGTTTTTTCCTTGCCGTTACAGGCGCCGTTCTATATGGGCGTTGGTACGCAATTCTTCCTGCCATTGGTTGAAGCGCGTTTCCGTTTTCTCTCGCCGCAAGCGTTCCTCGATACTGCGTCTGGAACGCTCAAAAGCCAGAGCTTCTCCTGACCGTCGATCAGTGACGATAAACAGATGGAGATGTTGATTGAATTCTGTTGGAGCGCTTACGTCTCCCCGCGACAGGTCGGCCAGGGCCTGGCGCAGGGGAAGTGCCAGGTCACTTAGAACCAGTTCTCCCATGATGTCACCAGTCGCCAGGTCGCCGGCTGCTGCCAACACATCGTCAAAGGTGTCGCCCTTAAGGAGGCGTTGGCGGCTTTTGTCGGCCTGTTCCTGGATGCGGCTGAAAGCTGCGCTGGAACGATCACCTGGCAATGGAAAGCTGATGCGGCTGACATGAAGTCGCGGCGTGGTGTCGAACTGATCAATATTGTCTTCAAAATAGCGACGAACTTCAGCGCTGGTTACCTGGGCACGGTAGTTGACCTCCTGTGCCATCAGCTTGTAGCGCAAAATGTCATCACGAATCTGTTGCCGATAGGACTCCAGAGTCAACCCCTCTGCTTCCAGCGCGCTCTTCAGGGTAGGAAGATCAATATTGTTGCTGACCATGACATCCTCAACGGCTTCGTTGATTTCCTGTTCAGTGACGCGCAGGCCAAGTTCGCGGCTGCGTTGCTGCAGGAGCAGATCGCCGATCATCTGTTCAAGGACTTCTTTTCTTATTTCATTCATTTCCGCTTCGGAGGGCGCGCGATCCATCCTCTGGTGCGAAAGCAGTGACTGCAGAGTGCTTTCCAGCTGGTAGGTTGTGATGATTTCGGCGTTAACAACGGCAGCGATGCCGGTGATGGTTTTTGGTGCAGCACCGACGCTGGTTGTTGTCAGTAACATGAGCAGGATCAGAAAAAAATACTTCATTGTCAGTTTTCCTTATCTCTTTATTCAACCGGGGACTGTTGCGGCAGAATCTGCTGCCAGTCGATCCGGACAAGGGTGTTGTTGCGCAGTTCGGTGATCCATTGTTGAAACAGGGCTTCCTCCTGTTGATCGTACAGATACTCCCGAATTTCTTCCCTGACGGCGGCGAAGGGGCGTAGCCCGGCGCTGCGCCGACGATCTACCATCAGCAGATGAAATCCGTAGGGGCTTGCAACCGGATTGCTGACCTGACGCAGCGGCAGGGAAAAAATCACCTCGTCGAACTCCGGCGGCAGTTGTCCGGCGGAGAAGTAGCCAAGGTTTCCTCCATCCTCACGATCAGGAGAGAGGGAGTGTTTCTTTGCAAGGGTGGCGAAATCTTCTCCATCCTGCAAGAGTTTTTTTACTTCCAGAGCGGCTTCCCTGGTGGCAAAGAGCATTTGATGGACACGTACTTCCTCCACGCGCCGATAGTCCTCACGGTGTTGAAGATAGTAAGCCTCCAGGGTTGCTTCTGAAATATCGATCTGTGGTGCGACGATGGTGTCTGTGAGTTTGGCGACAAGAAGCTGGAACGACAGGGTTTCACGCCACAGATCGGGGTTGTTTTGGGTTTCTTCCAGGTCCTGCACAAAATCTGCCCGGCTCCGGGTGCCGCTGATTCCAGCCAGGGCCGCATCAAATTCATCGGGTGACAGGCGAATGTCAAGCCGGGCAGCCTCAGCAAGGATCAGTTCGCGATCGACAATCTGGGTGATCAACTGACGTTGCAACAGGAATTTTTCCTGCGCCGACAGGTCCTCCATGTCCGGATAATGCAAGCGCATGTGGCGGCTGAACTGCTCCAGATTCAGACTGCGGTCGCCAACCATGATCAGGGGGGTGGTTGAGGGTGATGCCTGATTCTGTGTGGCTACCGTCGAAGAACCTTCCTGACAGGCGAGCAGACTGATTGTGATGACCAGCGTCAGCAGACAGCGAAACAATGTGGACAGCTTATCCTCCATCGGCGTTCGATTCAAAGGTCAAAATAGCACGTTATTTTCTTAAAATCAGTCCTTTTTTAGGGCGTTTATTGGCAGCTCACAGAAACTGCTGCAGTTCTTTACGGGTATGAACCAGCAGGTCCTGCGGACCTTGTCGACCAATGTCGATGGAGAGGCGAAAATCACTGCCAAGGCGATAGCGTTGTGATTGTTCGGTTACCAGATGACGGATCAGTTCAGGCGAGACGGGGGTGGCGGCATGAAACAGAAGTGACAGGCGTTTGCCGTCATATTCGAGCAATTCAACCCACAGGCGTTTCAACAGGATGCGGATACGCATGGTTCCGATCAGGGTTTCAGCAGCAGCGGGGAGTTCGCCGAAACGATCACGCAGTTCATCAACCAGATCAAAGAGGGTGTCGTCATTTTCGCTTGCTGCCATGCGTTGATACAGCTGCAGCCGCTGGTTGGGGTCGGGAACGTAGGTTTCCGGCAGGTAGGCGGAGAGGCCAAGGCGAATTTCCGGATCAATCCGTTCCTGACGCTCGTTGCCGCGCAGACGATCAATGGTTTCTTCCAGCAGTTCGGTATACATTTCGAAGCCGATGGCAGCGATCGGCCCCGACTGTTTGCCGCCAAGGAGGTCACCGGCCCCGCGTAATTCGAGGTCGTGACTGGCGATGCGAAATCCGGCCCCGAGATCCGTCAGCTCCTGCAGGATTCGTAGTCGTTCCCGAGCCTCCCGGGTAAGTGCCGCTTCTCCCGGGATCAGGAGGTAGGCATAGGCACGGCGGTCGCTGCGTCCGACCCGGCCACGCAGTTGGTAGAGCTGGGACAGGCCAAAATGATCAGCGTGATTGATGATGATCGTGTTGGCGCGGGGGATATCCAGGCCGTTTTCGATAATGGTTGAGGCCAGCAGCAGGTTGGTTTTGCCACCGACAAAATCAAGCATGACCTGTTCCAGCTCTTTTTCCGCCATCTGGCCGTGGCCGACGGCGATGGAGGCTTCCGGCACAATGCGCCGTAACTGCTCGGCCATGGCGGCGATGGTCTGCACCCGATTGTGAACGAAATAGATCTGTCCGCCCCGGCGTAATTCGCGCAGGATCGCCTGACGGATCAGGTTTTCGTCGAAGCGAGTGACATAGGTGCGGATGGCGAGGCGATCAACAGGAGCTGTTTCAATGACGGAGAGGTCGCGCAGACCGCTCAGGCTCATGTGCAGGGTGCGGGGGATCGGGGTCGCGGTCAGGGTCAGAATGTCGACCTCAGCCCTTAATTGTTTGAGTTTCTCCTTGTGGGCGACACCGAAGCGCTGCTCTTCGTCAACGATCAGCAGACCGAGATCTTTGAAGCGGACATCCCGTTGCAACAGGCGATGAGTGCCGATAAGAATATCAACCTTGCCGGTTGCTGCCGCTTCCAGGGTCTGACGATTCTGGGACGTGGTTCTGAAACGGGAGAGCATGTCAACGCGGACAGGAAAATCTGCCAGGCGTTGACTGAAGCCTTCCCAATGCTGGCGGGCCAGGACCGTGGTCGGCACCAGCACCGCTACCTGTTTATTATCAAGTACCGCTTTGACAGCAGCGCGCATGGCGACTTCGGTTTTTCCGTAACCGACATCGCCGCAAATCAGGCGGTCCATCGGTTTGGGTGACTGCATGTCACCGAGGGTGTCGTTGATTGCCTGGAGTTGATCGACCGTCTCTTCATGGGGAAAGGTGGCTTCAAATTCGCGAAACAGGGTGTCCGGCGCGGAGAAGGCAAATCCCTGGCGCAGCTCTCTTTTGGCGTAGAGTTCCAGGAGTTGGCGAGCCAGCTCTTCTACTGCGGCACGGGCCCTGATTTTGGCCTTTTCCCAACCCTGTCCACCCATTTTGTCGAGTCTGGGAGACTGCCCTTCGGCACTGATGTATTTCTGAATTTTGCCTATCCGTTCGATGGGCAGATACAACGTGTCGCTGCCGGCATACTGGAGGTGGAGGAAGTCACCCTCAATGCCGTCAGTTTTCAGATGAATCAGGCCGCAGTAACGTCCTACTCCGTGATCAGTGTGGACGATAAAGTCGTTTTCCTTGAGTTCGGCCAGACTGCTCAGCAATTGGCGGGCGCGACCGGCTCCCTTCTGCTGCCGGTGACTGCGCCGCCCGAAAATATCTTCCTCGCTGATAATGGCGAGTTTGTCATCCGGCAGGCAGAAGCCGGCGCTGATGGTGCCGATGGTCAGGCGTATCTGCCCCGGCAGGAGACCCTCAAGGCGCTGATGTTCATCAATCGGGATTCTGATGTTGTGTCCGTCAAGCAATTCTTGCAGACGTTCCGCCTGTCCTTGCTGGCGACAGACGAGCAGAGTACGCCAGTTGTCGCGTTTGCCCCGATTCAGGCTCTCCAGCAAGGGTTCGAGACCATCCTGGTTGCCTGCAGGTCTGGCACGCAGGTTGTCATTGCCAAAACAGGTGAAGAAAAAACGTTGCCGCTGATCATCAAGCTGAAGCAGATGCAGAGACGAGAGTTCAAGGCGGGTTGGAGAATCCAGTAAGCGTGCAGTGTCATTGTTGTCGAGATACAGAGATTGACGCGTCACGTGGGGTGTTTGCTGTGTTATCATCCGTGCTTCGCCATCCTTGATATCCTGTTGAAACTGATCGCTTTCGCGTTCCAATGCCACAGGGTCGAGGAGAATCAGACGGTGGTTGTCAAAATAGGCGCTGACCGGATCCAGTTCGGGAAAGTTCAACGGCAGAAGAAAAGCACGACCGGGCGAGAGAATCCCTTCGCGCAACTCAGTCATGATGGCCTCGCGTTCGGCCCGTGGAATCGAGAGCTCGTCGCAGCGCAGTTTCAGTTTTTGCGCCAGGGTCTCAAGGTAGGGACCATGCAGTATCATTTCCCGTGCCGGTATCAGGGTAACAGCCTTCAGGGAGGTCTTTTCCGATCGTTGGGTTGCCGGGTCGAAGGGGCGGATTTTTTCAACATAATCGCCATAAAAATCAATACGGACCGGGTTGTCGCCATTGGCGGGGAAAATATCGACCAGATCGCCGCGAACGGCGAATGTGCCCCGATCTTCAACGAGGGTCACCGGTTGGTAGCCGAGTTGCAACAGGGAGTCGAGCAGCGCCTGGCGTGGATATTCCTCGTCGGTCAGCAACGGCAGCATGATCTGGGCCAGGACCTGGCGCGGGATAACCTTCTGGACCAGGGCCCGGATCGGCAGTACCAGGGCCTTGAGGCGCCGAGCTTCCAGTGCGGCCAGACTTGATAGCCGCATAGCTTCCAGCTCAGGATGCGGGGTCAGGGCGTCATAGGGATTCATTTCCCAATGGGGCAGCAATCCGATCTGATCAGGGTGGGGGTGAAAAAAACACAGATCCGTGTAGAGTTGACGGGCTTGTTCCTGGGTTGGACAGACGATCACCGCAAGGCCTTGCTGTTCCTTCAGCAGTCGTGTCAGCAGCAGGGCATCAGCACCATCCCGCAGGCCGACAATGTCGATGACCTGGATCTGGGTGGTAGCAGCGTCAAGACAGGCGCGTAAGGTGGCATGGCGAATCTGGGATGCTTCAGTCTCGGTTGTCATCGGGTGTCTTCCAAAAAGGAACGGGCGTACCAATGGTACGCCCGGACAGTTTTCTCTGTTCGACTACAGCCCTAGTCGCGGGGAGCAGCCAGCATTCTTTCCAGAGCCGTCAGGGCTCGCAGGCGTATCGGTTCCGGAACGGTAATGCGTGGCTCCAGGGTTTCAAGGCTCTTGAGAATATCTTCCAGGCTGGTCAGTTTCATGTTGGGGCAGATCAGACCACGACTGGGAATAATAAAGGTTTTTTCAGGGTTTTCCTTGCGCAGACGCCAGAGGATCCCTTCTTCCGTTCCGACAATGAAGGTTGTTGCCGGATTGGTGCGGGCAAACTCATACATGCCGCTGGTTGAACAGATATGATCAGCCAGTTCAAGAATTTCCGGACGACATTCAGGGTGCGCCATAAACAGTGCCCCGGGGTGGTCGGCCTTGGCCTGAATGATTTCTTCCGTTTTGAGGCGATCATGGGTCGGGCAGTAGCCCTCCCAGAAAATATAGTCTTTTTCCGGTACCCGGCGGGCAATATAGCGACCGAGATTGCGGTCGGGTACCATCAACAGTTTTTTTGCCGGCTGAGAACGTGTCACACTGATAGCGTTGGAGCTGGTACAGCAGATGTCGCTCTCGGCTTTGACGGCGGCACTGGAATTGACGTAGGTGACCACGGTGGCATCGGGATGCTCAGCCTTGAGGGCGATCAGCCCTTCAGCCGTGACCATGTCGGCCATGGGACAGCCGGAGTCAGGGCGTGGCAGCAGCACGGTTTTTTCCGGCGCAAGAATAGCGGCACTCTCGGCCATAAAGTGAACACCACAGAAGACAATGACGTCGCAGGCGGTTTTTGCTGCTTCCATCGACAGAGCCAGAGAGTCTCCCGTGATATCGGCAACCTCCTGTACTTCGTCACGTTGATAATTGTGAGCCAGCAGCAGGGCGTTGCGCTCACGGGCCAACTTGCGGATCTGTTGTTGTAAAGCCTCTTGATTCATTATCTTTTTACCTTTGTTAAAGGGCGAAAGCGAGCGGAATAATAGATCAAACCCCCTGATATGTCAATTGTTTCGCCTTGCCGCAGGGCGCTTGACAGGTGGGGCTCAAGGGGATATTCTCGCCTCATTGGCCGCATTTTCGATACTCCGGCCTGTTCTTTTTTGCTTTGATAACAGTGACCTGCAGCGTTTGATCGGGAATGTGTGCGCGACACTGACGAAAGGTTGACCTCTATGTTCGGAATCGGGATGACGGAAATGATTCTTATCGCCGCCCTGGCGCTGGTCGTCCTGGGGCCGAAAAAGCTGCCGGACCTGGCCCGTTCTCTCGGCAAGGGGTTTGCTGAATTCAAGCGGGCGACCAACGAACTGAAATCCGCTATCGACCTGGAAACAGACAAGGAAGAAGAGCGTTACAAGGCGGAAATGCGGGAAAAGTACAAGGAAAAGGCTGCCAGGATAAGAGAACAGAAGGCTGCAGAAGTGGCGGCGGCGACGGCGGAAGTCGAGGAGCAGGAGGACGGATCTTCTGTCGAGGACTTGCCGGATGCGAAGGCAGATGTCCTCCCGCACATGGGAGAAAAGGAGAAAACGCCACATGTCTGAGGGAATGGCGATCACAGATCATCTGTCTGAGCTTAGAAAGCGGTTGATGTATGCCGCTATTTCATGGCTGGTAGCCTTCCTCGGCTGTTACGCTTTTGGTGAACGAATCTTTGAGGAAATCGCTCAGCCGGTACGAAATGCCCTGCCGGAAGGGAGCTCCCTGGTTTTTATCAGTGCCACGGAACCCTTTTTCACCATCCTCAAGGTTTCCGCTCTAGCCGGGCTGGTGGTCGCTTTTCCGATCATCGTCTGGCAGATATGGATGTTTGTTGCACCGGGCCTTTACGGGCACGAAAAGCGCTTTGCCATCCCTTTCGTTTTTGTCAGCTCCCTGTGTTTTGGAACCGGAACCTATTTCGGCTTCACTCTGGTGTTTCCGATGATTTTTTCATTTCTGGTTAATTTCGGAACCTCTGTCAGTGGTGTTGAAGCCATGCTGTCCATGGGGGCGTACCTGACCCTGGCGACCCGCCTGCTGATTGCCTTCGGACTGGTCTTTGAATTGCCCATAGTCATTTTCTTTTTAGCCCGCATGGGTATTGTCGACCATGTATGGCTGGCAAAAAATCGCAAATATTCGTTACTTCTGGCTTTTGTCATTGGCGCTACCCTGACCCCGCCCGATCTGATTTCACAGGTCTCCATTGCTGTTCCCTTTGTGGTTCTTTACGAAGTGGGGATTGTTGTGGCCCGGCTGTTCGGCAAGAAGAAAGACGTTGACGAACCACTTGACGATACGGCGGCAGCGGAATCTGATTAGTTCCGTCATTATAAGATTCAATTTGCCACCAAGACTCCAGGCACACCAAGAAAAGCTGAAACTTGAACTGTTAAGGGCAAAAGACTTAGTTTTATTAAATCAAATTTGCCTTTCTTGGAGTTCTTGGTGTCTTGGTGGCGATATTTTCATAATCTGTTCACGTCAGTCATCAATTCTCCGAGTACACTCAGGCTGGTAGCGATGTTCTTGAATCTGTTTTAGGTGGATAATCCGCGATGCGCTTGACCATTAAAATTACTCTGGCGACCCTGCTCGGCGTGGTCTTGATTTTTTCCGTTTACAGCTATCTGTCGATACAGCGGGAACGAGAACAGCTCAAGCGCAATCTAAGCCGTGAGGCCCGCCACATTGGTGAAAGCCTGCGCGTTATCGTGAAGGAACTCTGGCAACAACATGGTGAAGATGAGGCGTTGGGATTTCTGGTCCGCGCCAACCAGGGCTATTCCGAGACCCTGGTACGCTGGGTCTGGGTTATCGACACTGCCCCAACCCCTTACAAACCGCGTGTTCCCCTTTCTCATCTGGACAGATTGCGTTTTGAAGAAACCGTTACCCTGATGGCGGCCTCGGATGAGGGGCACGATTTTCTGTTGACCTATCTGCCGGTGCTGACACCCTCCGGACGAATTGGTGCCATTGAACTGACGGAGTCGATGGAGGAAATGCATGACTATGTCCAGGAGAGTCTGCGTCGTTCCGCCATTGTTGTTGCTGCCCTGGTCGTATCGGGGTTGCTGTTGATGACGGTTCTCGGCAGTATCTGGGTCGGGCGACCCATGCGCAAGCTGCGAGCCCAGGCGGAGCGCATCGGCACCGGTGACTTTTCTACCAGCATCAATCTGTCCGGCAGCGATGAGTTGGCCGAACTCTCAAACACCATCGAGCGCATGAGGGGGCAGCTGGCGCAGGCCCGAGATGCCGAGCAGGCGGCCAATGCGGCAAAAATCGAAGCGCTGGAAAAGCTGCGCCATACAGAGCGCCTGGCGACCCTCGGCCAGTTATCAGCGGGGATGGCCCATGAGCTGGGGACTCCCCTCAATGTCATCGCCGGACGGGCCAAGCTGATCAACCGGGAAGGGATGTCAGCTGACGACATCAGCCGTTCCGCTACCATTATTCATGAGCAGGCGCAACGGATGACAGGCATCATGCGGCAATTGTTGAGTTTTGCCCGGCGCGGAGAGGCGCGCAAGCAACAGATTGATCTGAATCTGGTGATGCGTGCTGTACTGCCGTTGTTGGAGCCGACACTGAACAAGCAGAATGTCAATCTGCACCTTGAAGAGACGCAGCAGGAGTTGATTGTCTGTGCCGATTCCGCCCAGCTGCAGCAAGTGTTGCTGAATCTGATTCTCAACGGCATTCACGCTATGCCTGACGGCGGAAACATTACTCTGGCGAGCTATCCCGCCACTGATGTTGCCGTTCCGGAGTCGGTGGAAAATCCTGACCAGCCCTGGATCTGTCTCCAGGTCACCGATGAAGGCAGTGGCATCGAGCCGGAGGTGCAACAGCGGATGTTTGATCCTTTTTTTACCACCAAGGATATTGGCGAAGGTACGGGGCTGGGGCTGTCGATAGCTTATGGTATCATTCAGGAACACGGTGGCTGGATTGATGTCGACAGCACTCCCGGCACGGGCAGCAGCTTCCGTGTCTATCTGCCGATGACCTGTCGGGAGGGGGCGGCATGAGCGTGGCAACCCTTCCTGGCCGTATTCTTGTTGTCGATGATGATCCGGCCCTCTGTGATCTTTTGTGTGAAGACCTGCGGCATCGAGGACATCAAGTCTGGTCGGCTGTCAAGGTCAGTGCCGCACGTGAGCTGCTGCAGCAGCAGGAAGTCGATATTGTCCTGACGGATTTGAACCTGCCGCAGGTGAGTGGTCTTGATTTTTGTGCCGAACTGCACCAGCAGCGGCCTGATCTGCCGGTGATCATCATGACCGCTTTCGGCAGCCTCGATACGGCTATTGCTGCATTGCGGGCCGGTGCCTACGATTTTGTCACCAAGCCGGTTGACCTTGACCTCCTCAGCATCTCCCTTGATCGTGGTTTGCAACACCGGCAGTTGCAGGAAACGGTGCGGTTGCTCAAAGATCAGGTTCGGCGTCAGCAGCCGGACGATGAATTGCTCGGTGAAATTTCGCCCATGGTCAAGCTCAAGCAGCAAATTGCCCGCATTGCCGGTCTTGACACCTCGGTTCTGCTGGCGGGAGAAAGCGGTACCGGCAAGGAACTGGTGGCGCGTTCCCTGCACCGGCACAGTCAGCGCAGTGACGGCCCTTTTGTTGCTGTCAACTGCGCCGCCCTGCCTGAAAACTTGCTGGAAAGTGAGCTGTTCGGACATGTGCGCGGGGCTTTTACCGATGCCCGCGAAGCACGTAAAGGACTTTTTGTTGAGGCCTCCGGCGGCACCCTGCTCCTTGATGAAATTGCCGAGCTTCCTCTGGCGCTGCAACCGAAATTGTTGCGCGTGCTGGAAGACCAGCGTGTGCGCCCTTTGGGGGGGAGCGCAGAGATTACTTGTGATGTCAGGTTGATCGCAGCAAGTCACCGTGATCTGGGCGAGGCGGTTGCCGCAGGGCGTTTTCGTAGTGATCTTTTCTATCGACTTAATGTCATCCAGGTCGATCTGCCGCCCTTGCGGCGTCGCGGTGATGATATTTTGCTGCTGGCAATGAAGTTTATTCAACTGTTCAGCCGGCGCTTCGACAAATCCGTCGCCGGGTTGGCGCAGCCGGCAGCGGCCTGCCTGCTGGCCTATTCATGGCCCGGCAATGTGCGGGAACTGCGCAATACCATCGAAAGGGCCGTTGCCCTGACCCTCCACGACACGATCACCGTTGATGACCTTCCTGATGCCATTCGCCATCCTGCCGGTGTTCCGCCGGTTCCGATTGACCTCTTTGATGGACAGAGCATTTTGACTCTCGAAGAGATGGAGCAGCGCTATATTCGCCAGGTGTTGCAACAACTCGATGGCAACCGGACCTTGGCGGCGCGTATGCTCGGTGTTGATCGCAAGACCCTCTATCGTAAGCTCAAGGACGACTGACGTCTGCTGACCATCGGATTGGGGCACAATGCCCCGCAGGGGCGATCTGCCCCGTCTGGTCGTGACTGCTCCCCTGTTCCTGTCCTTCGGCCCATCTATTTTATCTGCCGTTTTCTCCAGTATGTTCATGATAACCCAGATGCTAATCCATTAAAAAACAGCGGTTTATGCTGGTCACGTTTGGGGAGGCTGTTATTTGTTCAGGCGGGGCAAAGAAATACAAAATTTGGCACATTGCTTGCTGAGTTATTTGTCAGTTAGTTATTCTTTCCGGAGAACCAGCTTAAGAGGAGATCATGGAAGCTGTCTGCCTGGACCTGACCCCGAAAATCCTGCTCGCTGAAGATGACGCGGAGCTGCGTGAATTGCTGGCGCTGGTACTGGAAAACGACGGCTATCAGGTTTCTCAATACAGTGATGGTCAGCAGTTGCTGGCCAGGCTCGAAGAAGGTGACCCCTGTCATCTGGTGATCAGCGATATTCGTATGCCCGGATTAAGTGGTCTTGATGTTCTTGCCCGCCGGTCAAGACGGCAGCAACAGGTACCTTTTATCTGTATGACGGCTTTTGGCGATGTGCAAACACATGCGAAAGCTCGCCATCTGGGAGCGACCGCTACCATTGACAAGCCCTTCGATCTGGATGAGTTGATCGCGCTGGCCAGGCATGTCTGTCTCCGGAATAACCAGCCATTCAGGAGTCGATCATGACACGTTATCAAATATCCGGAATTTTACTGCTGTTGTTGTCATTACTGGTGTTCGGGAGTCCTGCCGTTTTTGCTCAGGATCCTGGATTGGAGAGTTTGCGAGAAACCGGCAAGGCCTTTCGCAGCGTAGCGCGTGAAGTGTCTCCGGCGGTTGTCTTTATTCAGGTGGAAAAGGAAGTTCAGGTCCGTCGCGCTGACCCGTGGACGAACCCTTTTGAGGGGAGCCCGTTTGGTGAGGATTTTTTCCGGCGCTTTTTCGGCGAGCCTCCACGTCGTGAGGCTCCAGATCGTCCTCAGCGCCGAACTACCGGCCAGGGCTCGGGCTTTCTGATTTCTGCCGATGGCTACATCATGACCAACAATCATGTTGTCGGAGACGCGGACAAAATAACCGTCCAGTTTCAGGATGGCCGGGAATTCGAAGCCGAGCTGGTTGGTGCCGATCCGCCCACGGATGTCGCCCTGATCAGAATTAATGCCGGAGAAGAGCTTCCCTTTATCAGGCTGGGCGACTCTGATCATCTCGAGGTTGGTGACTGGGTACTGGCTTTTGGTAATCCCTTCGGGTTGTCCCATACCATGACGGCCGGTATTGTCAGTGCCAAGGGGCGCAGTGGCATCGGTCTGACCGATTACGAAAACTTCATTCAGACTGACGCTGCCATTAACCCTGGAAACTCCGGTGGTCCGCTGGTGAATCTGGACGGTGAAGCGGTTGGTATGAATACCGCGATTTTCAGTCGCAGTGGCGGTTATATGGGTATCGGCTTTGCTATCCCCATCAACATGGCCAAAACCATTTATCTGCAACTGGCTGAACACGGCACGGTCACTCGTGGCCGAATCGGAGTGTACATACAGGATCTGACCAGGGAGCTGGCGGAGTCCTTTGATATCGATCAGCGCCAGGGGATTCTCGTCTCCCAGGTCATGGAAGGTTCAGCTGCGGAGAAAGGTGGTCTCAGGCAAGGAGATGTCATTCTCAAGCTCAACGGCAATCCGGTCGATAATGTTGCTGCGTTCCGCAATCAGATTGCTTTGACCCGTCCCGGGACCACCATTGAGATTGAGGTGTTGCGTGAAGGCCGATTGCGTCAACACCGAATTGTGGTTGATACCATGGAAGCCCAGACAGCAGCTCGTGGTGACGATCCTGCTGTTGCACCGGATACCAATGAGTTACCGCAGCTGGGATTGCGCTTGCAGAAGTTGACACCGGAATTGGCAGAGCAGTTCGGTTATCAGCCCGGTAGTGGTGTTCTGGTGGCGGCAGTTGAGCCCGGCTCGGTTGCTGCGCGGGCGGGAATAGACAGTGGTGCCTTGATTGAAGAGGTCAATCGCGTCGATGTCAGTGATCCCGAACAGGTAATTTCGCTGGTGACGGAGACTCAACGAGATACAATCCTTCTGCTTGTCAGGCAGGGGGGTGCCAGTCGCTATATTGCTCTCAGGTTCAGATAGGGGAAATACCGATCTGTCAATGCTCTGCTCAGCATTGACGGGGCGGCCATACTTTCAATGAACGTTACCTCCTACGTTCATTTAGGGGAATCAGCAGGATTCCCCTTTTTTTTATCTAAAATCTGCGCTAAAAGCAGTTAAACTATAGTATTGCCGGGTGGAGAGAAGGGCTGAGGCTCCCTCCGGGTTCATTCAGGCTGACAGGAGCTGTCGATGAAATTCAAACTGGTTGTGTTTGTTCTTCTGCTCGCTTTGATCATGATGTTCGTTTATCAGAACAGTGCGCCGGTGGCGCTGCAGTTTGTGAAGTGGCAGTATCCGGTTCCCCTGGCGTTGATGTTGCTCTGTGTTCTGGCTACGGGAATTGTCCTTGGAATGGGGACGGTCTTGAGGCGGCAGTCCTATAACAAAAAGAAAAAGGCACTGAAAGAATCAGCTCGTCAGCCATCAGCAGAAGAAGCTGTGTCGCCTGAGACGGCAGATAAAGGGTCGGGGCGGGACCATCCGGCCGAATCTGTTGAAGAAAATGTGCAGGCGACAACCATGACAACAGGAGGAGAGATCCATGAGCAGGACAATTCTGATTACCGGGGCGACAGCAGGCTTCGGTAGTGCCTGTGCACGTCTGTTTGCTCAACGGGGTTGGCAGTTGATTCTTGTTGGGCGGCGGGCCGAGCGCCTGCAGGCCCTGCAGGAGGAATTGGGTGCAGCGGTTCTTGTCACTTTAGCTCTGGACGTGCGTGAGCGTGAGGAAGTGTTCAACGGGCTTGCCAAGGTGCCTGCTGTTGATGTCCTGCTCAACAATGCCGGCTTGGCCCTCGGGCTGGAACCGGCCTGGGATGTGGATATCAATGATTGGGACACCATGATCGATACCAATATCAAGGGCCTGACCTACTGTACTCGAGCTTTGCTGCCGCTGATGGTTGAGCGCAACAGCGGACACGTTATCAATATTGGTTCAACGGCGGGGAGTTGGCCCTATCCCGGCGGTAATGTCTATGGCGGCACCAAGGCTTTTGTCGAGCAGTTCAGCCGCAATCTGCGTGCTGATTTGCATGGTACTGCGGTGCGGGTTACCTACATTGCCCCGGGTATGGCTGAAAGTGAGTTTTCCGAGGTGCGGTTCAAGGGTGACAGCGAAAAGGCTGCGCGGGTTTACCGTGGTACAAAACCCTTGCGCCCGGAAGATATTGCCGAAACTGTCTACTGGGCCGTTGATCGTCCGGCTCATGTGAATATCAATGCCATCGAGTTGATGCCGGTTACACAGGCCTGGAATGCGCTGGCGGTGCATCGTGATGAGAAATAACCCTAAAGGTTGAACACCAAGCTGCCGACAGATAAAGAGGAAGTTTTTTTATCGATGGCTTCAACAGCTTAAGGGCCAACGGGAGTTGGATGGTCATGACGAATTTGCGCGTTACCGATACACAGGGTTATCTGCTCTACCGTGAGGTGGAACCGGTACAACCGTATCCTCGCATCGACCCTCAGCAACCCCAGGATGAGAGAACTCGCAATCAGGACGAGTCGCGGGCGAAAAAAGATGACATGGCCCGTCGGCGCTTTGTTGCCATGCGGGCCCTTATCGAAAGATTAAAGACCGTCGGTCGTATCGAGCGTATCGATTATCATGCTCTTGTCAGTGAGTTGACAAAAGTCTCCATTGGTATTGCCGAGCGTGAATTATTTGATTTGCTGCGTAAACAGCAGGTTCCCAATGACGGACTTGGCCATCTGGCAGCACAGATTCGTGATCGGATAGCTGCTCCCGAACTGAGTTTCGGCCCGTTGCTGACCGCAGACCGCAGCATCCTGCCTTCATACAGCCAGGGCTTGTCGGAGTTTCTGTTGTGCTATTCCGGTCTGGAGCTGTTGCCCGGTCAGGAGGGGCCGTTACTGATCGAGGCGATTGGCGGAGATGGCCTCTATTCCTGTGCTGCCGGACAGCTTCGAGTTGAGTTTCGTCCCCAGGTCAGAACCCAGTATGACACGGCTTTAGAGGTCGATATCCGGATTCTGGTCGGGGTCGGCGAGATGGACGAGGCAAATCGCCGGGCGATTCTTTTTGAGCGTTCATCCGGGGTGTTTGCCCTGTACACCGACAAGCTGATCAGTCTTTCCATTTAACCTCTGACCGTTGTTGGTCTCATCAAAATAATCGGAACGCCTGTCCGTTCAGCTCGAACTCGCCATCCTCATAAGAGACCAGCAGGCGGAAGCGATCCCCTCCCACCCGGCTCAGAAAACCAAGCTGTGTCATTGTGCCAAGAACAATCCGTAGTTCCTCTTCTCGTTGTGCAAGGTTCCCATTTTTTCCTGAAAAGAGCTGATTGATGCGGGCCAGAATCTGAATGTCGAAATCGGTGCCAAGGGTGAAGCGGATTTGCTCAGCCAGCTGTTCGAGGTTCACATCGGCCTGATTTGCCGCCAGTGTGGCCAGTCCTTGTCCGTGCAGATTGGCATCATCTGCTGTCAGTGACAATTCCTCCAGAGACAGAGTCAGTCCGGATCTGAGCAGGGCCCTGGACAGTGGCTCGATAAAGAGGGAAGCTATTTCATCATCACTGATCATTGTCGTACTTGTCTGATTGCGGAGGCTGTGTCCGGCCTCGACCAGGACATCAATCACCCGGGCGTCAATATCTCTTAGTTCCAGAATCAGGCGTCCATTCTGAAACTCATGACCGCTCGCCAGCAGGCGGGCAAAAGCCAGCTCAGAACGGGCCAGGTAGATATCGGAGCTATCAATGAGATTGTTCCCGTGGATCTCGATACCTTCAAGGAGAAGGGGGTTGTCGCGCCCATCTTCAAAGGAGATAGCTGCAACACGAGTGCGGTTTCGGCCCAGGGGGAAATAATCAAGATTCGTCATCTCCCCGGAAGACTGCAGCCCGGTCAGCAGAACGCTGTTGTATTCGTCAACAATCAACTTGAGTTGATCGAGGGTCATATCCCAGGAGCCTTCCGTGGCGGCGGCATTCACCCGTCCTTCAGCGGCAATGCGGTCGATCGTGACGGACGGTCCCAGGTCACTTGCGATCTTCAGTTGTGGCATCGACAGTCTGCTGCGGGCGGCTCCGGTTGGGCCGACATCAGTGATTATCCGTAATCCTGCAAGAAACGATGGCGACTCCGCCATTGTTTGTGGCGTGGTTGTTACGTTGATCCCCCAGAGGTAGTGGCGGATCAGATGGTGAAAGTCGTAACGACCAATATCTTTGATGTCAATCGACGTAACTGCCTCGGCCGTAAAAAAACCCCGATTGTAGCTGACGAGGTCAGTGCTGGTAATTATCGGTGCTACCTGGTTGGAGCGTTTCACCCATAGCGAGAAGTGTTCTTCCGCTTTGATGCTGACAAACCAGGTCAGGGCGAAGAGAAGCACCAGGGTAAAGAGCAGTGTCGGGGTGAGCAGTTTTTTCCACATGGAGGAATCCTTGCAATGTAGGAGATATTTAGCGGCGCAAATAACTTGAGGCTTTTTGCCCCAGGGCTTTCCAGGTACCGAGCAACCCCAGTATCATGGTCAGGGCAATGCCCGTCAACAGGGTCAGGAAAATTGCCGGTGCCTGCAGATGAAAATCGCTGTTCAGCGGTCCTTCCAGGATTGCGAAGGCCGCCAGGGTGCCAATAATCAGGCTCACAGTGCCGGTGATGGTGCCGAGGAGCAGAAACTCGGCGGCAAAAACCCGCAAGATATCCCGGCGGGTGGAGCCGCATACCTTGTAAATGACGGCATCGCGAATGCGACGGTGCTGGTCGGCAGAAATGGCTCCAACCAGTACCAGAAAGCCGGTCAGCAGGGTCATGGCTGCCATCCCTCGGAAAGCCCAGCCGATATGATCAAGGGTGCGGGCGACATTGGCAAGGATTTCACGGACAGAAACCGCCGACACATTGGGGAAGGCGGCGGTGATCTGTCGATAAAGATCCTCTTCCTGTTCCGCCGGCAGATGAGCGGCGGCGAGAAAGCTGTGCGGTGCCTGTTCCAGAGTGCCCGGCGCAAAAATCAGGGCAAAATTCAGTTGCAGGGATGACCAGTCAACGCTGCGAATGTTGGCGATTTCGGCGCTAATGGTGCGCCCTAGAATACTGACACTGATGGTGTCGCCAATACCGACCCCGAAGCCTTCCGCCAGGTCGGCAGTGATGGAGAGCAGCGCCGGACCCTGATAATCTTCCGGCCACCAGGTGCCGGCGGCCAGACGGGTGCCAGAGGGCATAGCGGCGGCATAGCTGAAAAAGCGATCGCCACGAATGGCCCAGCGCACGGCGGGATCTATTTCGCGCTCCGTTGCAGGAATCCCGGCGATGGCAGTAATGCGACCACGCAGCGTCGGCGAGGCGGTAAAGGTGACATCGTCGGAGTTGGTAGCCAGCACCTCACGGAACGACTCGATTTGCTGGGGTTGCAGGTCAAAGAAGAAAAAGGTTGGAGCCTTCTGGGGCAGTGACGCAGTGACCAGGCTATTGAGGTTGCCCTGAATCTGGACAATCATCACCAGTACCGTCAAACCGATACCAAGGGAAAAAATAATGTTGGTGGCGGGGGACCCCGGGCTCTTGAGGCTGGTCAGGGCCAGGCGTAACAGCGGTCGGGATGGCCGCGGTATATGCCTGATGAGCCTGATGACAAGATGAGCAAGTAAGTGAAAAAGTGCGAAGCAGCCGACAGCACCGATGATAAACCATAAGGCCAGGCGTTGATCGGCACTGCTCAGCAAGGCAACGGCAATCAGGAGGGTGGCAGTGACGATCATGGCAATGCGTACACCGCCCCCCACGGTTTTCCTGCGTGTTTCCACGTAGCCGCGAAACAGCATGGCCGGTGGTATACGGCAGGCAGTTCCCAACTCTTTAAGAGAAAACAACAGGGCCGTCAGCAGTCCAAACACTGCGGCGATCAGCCATACCTGGGGGTAAAAGCGGACCGTCAGCGGAAAGGGTAAAAAATTGCCTAAGGTCACGGTGAGCAGCCAGGGCACCAGGGCTCCGCAGATCAGACCGGCCAGGGTGCCGAGGCCGCCGAGCAACAGAACCTGTAACAGGTAGGTGCAAAAGATCAGGGCGCGGGAGGCTCCCAGGGATTTCATCGTTGCGATATGGCTCACCTTGCCGCCCAGATAGCCGCGTACCGCTCCGGTGACGCCCAGACCGCCAAGAAGCAGGGCACAGAGGCCCAGCAGCGTGAGGTTGGTTTCCATGCGGTCAAGAAAATCGCTGATGCGCGGTGTTGCCTGACGCCAGGTGCGAATACGCCAACCGGCATCAGGAAAGCGGATATCCAGTTCCCGGCGGAATTCGTCCACCAGTTCCCGGTCGTCAAACTTCAGACGATAGTTATAATCAACGAGACTACCGGGTTGAATCAAGCCGGTGTCAGTAAGGGCAGACTGGTGGATCATAACTCGCGGACCCAGGGTAAAGGCGCGAAAACTACGGTCCGGTTCATTCACCAGGCGGGCCCGGATCTGAAATTGGGTAGCTCCTAATTGGATTAGATCGCCGACCGTCAGATTGAAACGGTCAAGAAAAGCCGATTCCACCAGGGCACCGGGCAGACCGTCACGCAGAACGAAAGCCTGGTCGAGGGGAAGCGCAGGATCAAGGATCAGCTTGCCATACAGGGGGTAGAGGTCATCCACTGCTTTTAGCTCCACCAGTCCTCGCTGCTGTGACTCAAGGGCCAGCGCCATGGTGCGTAGTTCTAGAGTGCTTGACATGGTGGCGTGACGGTTCATAAAATCAAGATGTTCATTTTCCATCGGGCGATGAGCAAGGCTCAGTTCCATGTCGCCGCCAAGGAGAGCCCCGGCATCGTCAAGGAGACCGGATCGAGCGGCAGCGCTGAAATTACCGATAGCGGCAACGGCAAAAACCCCGAGGAACAGGCAGGTAACAAAGACCCCGAAGCCGCGCAAACCGTTACGCAATTCACGACGCATCAGTCTGAAGGATTGGGCCGGCAGCGTCGTCATGAGGATGCGCCTGTGGCCATATCGAGTTTGCCGTCGGCAATGCGGATGGTGCGACTGCAGCGCTGTGCCAGATTGGCGTCATGGGTAATCAACACCAGGGAGGTGCCTTTTTCCTTCTGCAGTGAAAAAAGCAGATCCATGACCTTCAAACCGGTATCGCGGTCAAGATTGCCTGTTGGTTCATCGGCGAGAATCAGTGCCGGTTCAGTGACGAAGGCTCGCGCCAGGGCAACCCGCTGTTGTTCGCCCCCCGACAGTTCTCCGGGGAAATGCCCCTGGCGGTGACTGAGGCCGGTGGCTTCGAGGGCGGCGGCGGCCCGCTCCAGGGCGGCGTCATCACCACCAAATTCCAGCGGCAGCGCAACATTTTCCAGGGCGGTCATGGTCGGGATCAGATGAAAAGATTGAAAAACGATGCCGACCTGCGCCCGACGAAAGCGTGCCAGGGCATCTTCATCAAGACCGTTAAGAGTGGAACCGGCCACCCTGATAGTGCCGCTGGTGGCTGGTTCCAGACCGGCGAGTGCCATCAGCAGAGTCGTTTTTCCGGCCCCGGAGGGGCCGACAATACTCAAGGTTTCTCCCGCCTCCACGCGCAGGTCGATACCACGAAGGATATTGACCGGTCCGGCACCACCGACTAGACTTAAGTGGAGATCATTAATTTCAATGATGGGATCGGGCATGAAAACTCCTGTTAACTGGTTATTGGTGCTGTTGCTGTCAGTCCCTGTTTACCTTGTCGCCGCTGAGCCGGTCACCATTCTGGCCCTGGGGGACAGTCTGACGGCCGGTTATGGTCTGGCCGAGAGGGACGCTTTTCCGGCTCAGTTGGAGCGGGCACTGATGGCCCAAGGCTATCAGGTTCGCGTCATCAATGCCGGTATTTCCGGCGATACCAGTGCCGGTGGTGTTGCCCGACTGGAGTGGAGCCTGAGCGATCATCCTGATCTGGTTATTGTGGCCCTGGGAGCCAACGATGCCCTGCGGGGCTTGAATCCGGATCAGACCCGTGCCAATCTGACAGCTATTATCACGCGCCTGCAGCAGCGCCGGATCGATCTATTATTGGCCGGGATGCTGGCACCGCGCAACATGGGTGAGGCCTATTATAACAGTTTTGATAAAATCTATCCGGAATTGGCCGAGGAATTTGACGTGCCCCTCTATCCGTTTTTTCTTGACGGAGTAGCCGCCAGGCCGGAACTGAATTTGAATGACGGAATCCACCCCAATCCCACCGGGGTTGCGGTGATGGTTGAGGGGATACTGCCGTTGATCGTCGGGATGTTGGAAAACAAAATACAGAACAGATAGTGTGTTCAACCCCCAGCAAAGAAATGAATTGTGTCCATGGCCCGACTGCTGATTATCGAAGATGATAAAGACCTGCGCGAAACGCTGGGGGATTATCTTGGGCTCAAGGGACATCAGGTGACGACAGTCGGCACCTTGGCTGAGGCCCATCAGACATTGACCGATGGTCAGATCGACCTGGCTTTGCTTGATCTCAACCTGCCCGATGGTGACGGTCTGACCCTGTTGCGGCAGTTGCGCGGAGGGTCGCGTCTGCCCGTCTTTGTTGTCTCCGGGCGCAGTGATGAGCGCAGCCGTCTCGGTGCCCTTGAGCTCTGCGCCGATGATTATATTGTCAAGCCCGTCAACTTGCGCGAACTCACCCTGAAGATCGGTAACTTCCTGGCGCGTTTTCAGCCCCGTTCCTCTAATCTGTATCCTTTGGGTGAGTGGATGTTTTGCCCCTCCGGGCATTATCTGCGCCGAACCGAGACGGAAGAATCAGCGTCATCCGGGATTATCCGTTTAACCGTCAGTGAGTCTTGTTGCCTCAACTGTCTGTGCACCGCCGCCGGCCAGACGGTGGCAACGACTGAGTTGATCGCTGCCCTGCAACAGGTTCATATCCCCATGAGCAATGAATCCCTGCCGGTTGTTCTGTCACGTTTGCGGACCAAGTTGCAGGTAGTTCAGGCACAGGAAAATCTGATCGAGAGTGTGCCGCGTATCGGTTATCGACTTGCCCCGGTTGGATTGGCACAGGAACCCCATGCTGCGCGCTGATTGGTTACGCTACAGCCTGCTGGCTGTGGTCGTTCTATTGTTATTGCTTCCCCTGCTGTTGCCTCTGAGAATCGTGCTGAAATCTGAACAGCAACCCTCTGCCGTCGCCGCCATGGAGATTCATTCCGGCGATTCCCAACTGCCTCTGCGCGGCCATCTGGCCCAACTGCTGGATGATGACCGCCGTTTCACTATCGATACAATCCGCCAATTACCCGAAGAGTCTTTTACTCCCTTGCGGGATAACGTCAATGTCGGTTATCGAAATACTGTCGTCTGGGTGCGATTTGCTCTCCAGCGCCGGGAAGATGCCGCCGCGCTCTGGTGGCTGGTCGTTGGACCACCGTTTCTCGATCAAGTCACCCTGTATAGCGTCGATTCCGACGATTCCGAAGGCGTTGATATCGCCATCGCCCGTAATTGGTCAGAGCGCGCGGTGGTTTATCGAACCGCGATCTTTCCTGTCGAACTGAAGGCCGGGCAAGACACGACTTTTTATCTGCGCCTGGAAAATGCTACCGCTCTTTTCGCCGAACCGGTTCTGTGGCAGGCGGATGCCTACCTGAACCAATCGCAACGGACGGCTCTGCTGCACGGTGGTCTTTTTGTCACCGCCGTGGTCATCGTATTGATCAACCTGTGTTATTGGATTGGACTGCGCCGCCCCTTGTTTCTGGCCTACGTCACTTTTGTTGCCAGTGTCGCTCTGCTGCTCTTTCAGTGGGAAGGTTACCTGCTGTGGCTGGTGCAACCGGATCGGCTGTTCCCGGCAAAAATGCTTCAGGGGCTGACCCAGGTTGTTGCTGTTGCGTCTTTTTACGCCGTGTTTCTCGCTCTGGTAGAGCCACAGCGGCGCTGGCCCCGCCTGACGCTGGTCTTAAGTAGCATAACCTGGGGTTTCTGTGGTCTCATGGCTGTGTTCATGGTGCTCGGCTGGTATGCCTTTGCCGTTCCGGCGCTGTGGGGCTATGTCCTGTTTCTGTTTATATTTGACGCATTGCTCTGTGTATGGCTGGCGGCGGGTAGGGATCGTCGCGCCATCAGCTATCTGTTGTGTTTTTCGGTGCTGCTGGTGTCGGTTGGGTTACGTCTGGTCTATCTGTTTGGCCTGCTGCCCGATGATTTCAACTTTGCCCATGTTTTTACCGCAGCCTGCCTGATCCATTGGGTGCTGTTGCAAATAGTGATGATCGACCAGATCAATCAAACTCGGCGCGAGCATGAGCAGGCCCGGGAGGAGGCTTTGACACTTTCCCTTTCCATGGAGCGGGAGCTCGAGCAGCGCGTGGCCCAGCGTACTGAAGACCTGCACCGGGCCTCAGAAACCATTGAGCGTGAGCTTCAGGAGCGGGTTCGGCTGGCGGACGATCTGGAGCAAACCCGGCAGGCTCTGGAACAGGCCCTCGAGCAGGGAAAA
>OBJA01000774.1_pt1 | contig 26028 bp, 22 predicted proteins | sample 1519751 | NCBI WGS metagenome assembly OBJA01 (sample SAMEA3881238, study PRJEB22517) | soil metagenome | biome: lake sediment; feature: soda lake sediment; material: sediment, water from around vicinity | place: India | collected 2013-12-23 | depth 3 m
GTGATTGCGCATCGCGGCTTTTTTATCGTTCACAGACTTGAAATTCCTTATGATAATTTGTTATATAAATACCGGTGTAATTGAAATTTTTTGAATAACTCAACTGGGCCTATTATAAGTAGTTAATATTGGACGTCCAGTCTCTTTCTATTGACAAAAAATATTTTTCTTGTCTTTTGAAAATTTCAGTGTATATAATTATCCACATGCTTTACTTGTGATGGCTGAGGCTAATCTTGTGGCTTATAGCAGATAAAGTATCCAGAAGTTCAGTTATTTCACGAAACTAGGGTTCCGGCTTTCCACAGGAAAGTGGCTGGTCCGAGAGTTTCGGGCCCTGCCAACAGGGTTCCACGGAGGGATAAAAGCCCGGGAGGTTATGTTTAATACATTAACTACCGGAGCCAGAGTGGGAAAACTATCACTATCGCGTGCGCGCGCTGTTGTCCAGAGTCCAGATTTTCCTCGCGTTTTTTCTTTTTTGTCAGCGATAGCTGTTCGCTGTTCGCCTGTTTATATTCCGTTACATATCAGATTTTCCAGTAGTGGCACTCTTAGGTTGAGGTCTGCTGCCGGGTATGATTTTCTGGCGGCAAATCCTGTTGTTTCCTGTTGGCATATAACTCCCTTAATTTTCAAAGAGGAATCAATATGCCGGTAGAAGAAAAGAAAAGCCCTGTTTCTGTGACAAATAACAGATCAGTTGGTGAAGCCGAAGCAACGGGTGAGACTATTCACGGAACAGGTCAGCTTTGTCGCAGTATGAGTGTATGGAACTGTTTCACACTGGGATTCTCGGTCGTATCACCGGTAGTAGGGTTATACGCTATTTTTGGGGTCCAGAATCTGGTGACGGGAGGCGGATGGATTGCTGCACTTATTTTGTGTCTGTTCATGCAACTCATGGTGGCAACTGTCTATGCTGAGCTTTCCTCACAATTCCCTATTGCAGGTGGGGCTTATAAATGGTCCAGGCATCTGATCGGGCCCAGGACAGGGCAGTATGCCGGTGCTATTTATGTCAGCTCGACGATCGCCATGCTGACTACGACCGCGTATACAGGTGGAATGTGGCTTTCTGCAGTGGTTGTGGGAGGAGATATACAGGGCGCTTCGGCAGTCATGTGGGGCGTCGTATTTCTGTTGATTTGTACCACGGTCAATATAGTAAATCGGAAAGTCTATAAGGTGATCAATCTGCTGGGTGTCAGTGCTGAAGTCTTGGGTTCGATATGTGTGGCACTGGTCCTGTTTTTCTTCTTTCGTATTTATCCAGTTTCAGAATTGTTTCAACATCTGGGAACGGGGCTTGCGCCCACTAGCCTGACTGCTTTTCTGGCAGCATTGGCTATCGCGGGCTGGGCATTTATCGGTTTTGATTCCTGTTCCACCATTGCTGAAGAAGCACATAATCCTGAAAGGATGATTCCACGTGCAATCTTCTTGTCTTTGCTGGCCGTAGGCAGTGTAGTGCTCTTCAATTCTTCTGCACTAACGTTGTCGGTCAGTCACGATACGCTGGTCGAGGCTAGTGCTACATCTGACCCTATCTCGCCGATCATTACCAGCACGATCGGAGCCTGGGCTGCAAAACCGTTTTTGGTGATCGTCATGACAGCTTTCCTTTCCTGTGGATCTTCGGTAGTCAACTACGTTTCACGCATCGTCTTTTCGATGGCGCGTGAAGGCAATCTACCCGCTTTCTTTTCACGGGTAACAAAAAAAACGCAACTGCCACGTAATGCAATCGGTGGGACCGTGCTCATGGCTGGCCTTGGACTGCTTTTCGGATTGAATGATGGTGCAGTCGCAACCATTATCGCTTTCGGTACGGGCGGTTTATATGCCATGTTTTCCATGACGACGGGTGTTGGCCTATATGCACGTCTGACAGGTCGGTGGAATCCCGCATTGGGAGCATTTCGGCTGGGGAGACTGGATCTTGTAATTAATATCATAGCTTTTACGTGGGCATTATTCGAACTGATCAATATTGGCTGGCCACGTGAATATATGGCTGCTCCCGGAGCAAGCTGGTGGCAACTCTGGGCAGTGCCTCTGGTGCTAGGCACCATACTGGTTCTGACGACGCTGCATGTGCAGATAGGGTACAAGCGTCGGATGAAGAAGACCGCAAGCAGTGCTGCTGTGGACGGTATACAGAAATAGGTTGGCAGAAACTCTGTTTACAGCAGTTGACTCGTGCGGTTATCAACTGAAATCTAATGATGATGAGGAGGTAAAACGTGAATCAGGTTACTACGTATCTTTGGGAAACACATCTCCCCGGTGGCAGCCATTGGTCCGGTATCGTACGCCGTGGGACGACCTTGCGCCTGACAGATGTGGGAGGGGGAGCTAACGCGGCAGTTTTGTTTTACAACCTGGAAGAGAAACTGGAGCGTTACAACATGGCTGACACGCTCAAGACCCAACATACTTTCTGTTTAACCAAGGGGCACGCCTGCCATTCCGACATGGGACGAGTTTTCTGCTGTATCACCGAAGATACCGCAGGCTGGCACGATACTGTATGCGGCCTGAGTGATGCCGAACTGATACAGCAAAAATATGGTACAGGCCGATATCAAAAGCTGCGTAACAGCATGTATCGTAACGGGCTCGACGGTATGCTGGTCGAGCTGGGAAAGTGGGGTCTGGGCAGGCGTGACGTGGTTTCCAACATCAATTTTTTTAGCAAAGTGACGGCCAATTCTGCCGGGGAGCTGCAGTTTCATGCCAATCACAGCAAAGCGGGTAGTCATGTGGACCTGGCGTTTGAAATGGATACGTTAGTAGTGTTATCCGCTGCGCCGCATCCGCTCGATTCGGCGGAAACCTATCGTCCGGGCGCAGTTGACCTGGCAGTGTTTCCGTCAATACCCGCAGTAACAGGAGCCTGTGCACATATCGCGGAGAATGCACGTGGTTTGGAAAATACCCGACGTCTTTATGCTTATGGAGGTGCTAAATGAGCGCACAAAACCTGGTTGAAAGTACACTGAATCCTGATCACGCAGCCATAAACGAGATCTGTGACGCAGGCGAACCCTGGGTCAAGGAAATAAAGAAGGGACAGGTATTTCGTATCGTCGATCTCGAAGGTAATCAGGCGGTAGATACACTGTTTTACAACGCACATGATGCAATGGAACGTTACAGTGCCACCGATACGGTACGTCGGCAGCGCAGCCTGTATCTGACGACCGGCAGCAAACTGTATTCCAATTTCGGCAATGTCATGCTCGTCATCACGGCGGATACCTGTGGACGACATGACACGGTGGGTGGTGCCTGTGCCGCAGAAAGCAATACCACGCGCTATGCCCTCGATAAATACCCGATGCACAGTTGCCGGGACAGTTTCCTGCATGCCCTGGCACATGACCCGGTGTGTGAGCGGCTCGGCATGAGCAAGCGGGATATTCCCAGCAATATCAATTTCTTTATGAATGTCCCGGTAACAGAAGCAGGCAAGCTGGAATTTGCAGATGGTGTGTCGGCTCCAGGCAAATACGTGGAAATGCGAGCAGAAATGGATGTGGTCGTACTGATTTCAAATTGCCCGCAACTGAATAATCCATGCAACGCCTACAATCCCACACCCGTTCGCTTATTGGTCTGGAATTGATCACTAATTACCGAACAGGTATTTTCCAAATATGAATTCGTAACGGCAACCCGATTCAGGCATCCGGCAGATCTTTTGTCTGATTCTGAATATGACGTTGCTGGACATGGAGATAACGATGTCTGAAAAAACATTGGATACGAACAAGATAGCTGCGCCCACCATCGATGTGCTCGTTCCGGGAATACAAACCACCATTCAGGACTATCCGGGAAGACGGGGTTACTGGAATATCGGCGTACCACCCTCGGGACCGATGGACAATCTGGCGTTCAGACTGGCCAATCGTCTGGCAGGTAATGAAGAAGGGCAGGCTGCGATCGAGATCACTTTTGCCGGGCCAACCTTGCGCATCAACTGTGACACTGTCATCGCGGTGACAGGCGCGCCTGTTGAGGTAAATCTGAACGGGAAACCCCTGGCACAGTGGAAATCGCACAAGGTTGCAGCAGGCGCACTACTCACGTTCGGTGATGTACTGGATCAGGGCAGCCGGGTTTATCTGGCAATTCAGGGTGGCATCCAGGTTCCCGACTACCTCGGCAGCAAGGCCACGTTCATGCTGGGTCAATTCGGCGGGCATGAAGGCCGCATACTGCAAACAGGTGATGTACTGAATATCGTCGCAGGTAATCATGGCAGTTATGTCGCGCGTGAATTACCGCAGGCATCTATTCCGCACTATACCAACCATTGGGAAATCGCTGTACTGTACGGGCCGCATGGCGCACCGGACTTTTTTACGGAAGAGGGGGTTGCCAATTTCTTTGCTGCCGATTGGACGGTGCATCATAATTCCGACCGTACCGGGGTGCGTTTAATCGGTCCGAAACCCAAATGGGCGCGTACCGATGGCGGCGAAGCTGGATTGCATCCTTCCAACGTTCACGATGTTGCCTATTCCATCGGCGCGGTGGATTTCACCGGGGATCTGCCGGTGATACTCGGTCCGGATGGTCCCAGTCTGGGGGGCTTTGTCTGCCTAGTGACCCTTGTCCATGCGGAATTGTGGAAAATGGGACAGCTGCGCCCGGGTGACCATATCACTTTCCGCCGGATATCGGCTGACGAAGCAGCTACATTGGAAGCAACTCAAGATGCACTCGTCAGCGACTTACGTCTGCCGGAGACAGCATCATCGGTATCGACTAGTGCAAAAGTGGCAGCAACCACTGACAGCCCGATCCTGCATACTATTCCCGAAAGCAGCGAACAGGTACAGGTGGTCTACCGGCAAGGCGGGGACCGGAATCTGCTGGTGGAATACGGGCCGATGACGCTCGATTTCAACCTGCGTTTCCGTATCCATGCCCTGATGGAATGGCTGCAGCAGGCTGTGGATGGCGGCAATCTGCCAGGGATCGTGGATCTGACACCTGGCATCCGCTCATTGCATATTCGTTTCGATGCAAAATTATTGCCACGTAAAAGACTGCTGGATACGCTGATTTCTGCAGAAAAACAGCTGCCGGCGATCGAAAATATGGAAGTGGCAACACGTATCGTGCATCTGCCGCTATCCTGGAACGATTCGTCCGTCCAGCTGGCAATGAAGAAATACATGCAATCGGTGCGCAAAGATGCCCCTTGGAATCCGGACAACATCGAATTCATCCGCCGCATCAACGGACTGGACAGCATTGATGAGGTCAAACGTATTGTTTTCGATGCCAGTTATATGGTCATGGGGTTAGGGGATGTCTATCTAGGAGCGCCGCTTGGCACCCCTATTGATCCCAGACACCGTTTGGTAACCACAAAATACAACCCGGCGCGCACCTGGACTCCGGAAAATGCGGTGGGTATCGGCGGCGCTTATATGTGCGTGTATGGTATGGAAAGCCCGGGCGGCTACCAGTTGGTAGGACGTACTGTACAGATGTGGAACAGTCATGTTCAGACGAAGGATTTCAAGGAAGGAAAACCTTGGCTGTTGCGTTTCTTTGACCAAGTAAGATTCTATCCGGTGACGGAAGCCGAGTTGGTTGAGATGCGCAGAGATTTTCCGAGCGGAAAATTCACATTACGTATCGAAGAAGATCGTTTTAGTTTGAAACAGTACAACGATTTTCTGAAGGAAAATGCTGCTTCTATCGATACATTCAGAACGAAACAGAAAGCCGCCTACATTGCTGAGCGTGAACGCTGGAAAGCAGAAGGTCAGGAAAATTACACCACCAGTGAAATTCTGGAAGATGGTTCTGCTCCGGCTGATATCACTATCCCGGCAGGAGCGCATGTCGTACATACGCATGTAACCGGCATCGTGTGGAAATTGCTGGTGAATGAAGGGCAGCACGTGAATGCCGGTGATGATCTGGCTGTACTGGAATCGATGAAGATGGAATTCACCATCAGTGCACCTGTCAGCGGAGTGATACAGCGTGTACTGTGTAAAGCGGGCAGTAAGGTCTCTGCCCGACAGATTCTTTTCGTGATCAAGGAGAACTGAGAGATGAAGGGTAATCTGTTTAGGGAGCATGCCAGGGATAGCTTCGTTTCCGATGCGAACACTATTTCGCCACCACGCTGGCGTGTGGCCGAAATAGAGGAACTATTGAATCTGCCGTTCAATGATCTGCTGTATCGTGCGCAGGTGATTCATCGTCAGCATCACGATGCCAATGCAGTGCAGTTATCGACACTGGTCTCGGTCAAAACTGGCGGTTGTTCGGAGGATTGTGGCTACTGTCCGCAGGCGGCTCGCTATCATACGGGTGTGGAAAACCAGGGCATGCTTCCACTGGAAGAAGTGGTGGAAGCGGCAGCCGCAGCAAAGGCGCGTGGAGCATCGCGCTTTTGCATGGGAGCAGCCTGGCGTGGACCCAAGCAGCGCGATCTTGACAAGGTCATCCAGATGGTGAGCGCAGTCAAAGCACTGGGAATGGAAACCTGTACCACACTGGGGATGCTCAGGCCGGGGCAGGCCGAGCAGCTGAAGGAAGCCGGGCTCGATTACTACAACCATAATCTCGATACCTCACCTGAATTTTATGATGAAATCATTACTACCCGTGATTATGAAGATCGGCTAGGTACGCTGGAAAAAGTTCGCAACGCCGGTATCAATGTGTGCTGCGGGGGTATCGTTGGAATGGGAGAATCCCGTCAGATTCGTGCCGGCCTGATCGCTCAGCTTGCCAATCTCGATCCTTATCCGGAATCCGTTCCGATCAATCATTTGGTACAGGTAGAAGGTACACCACTGTTTGGCACGGATGTACTGGATCCTCTGGAGTTCGTGCGAACGATTGCTGCTGCTCGGATCACCATGCCTGAAGCAATGGTAAGGCTTTCAGCCGGAAGGAAAGAAATGCCGGAAGCCGTTCAGGCGTTATGTTTCCTCGCGGGTGCCAATTCCATTTTTTACGGGGATAAATTACTGACTACCGATAATCCGGAAGCTGGACAGGACAAGGTATTACTCGAGAAATTGGGGTTGCGTCCCATATAGTTGTTGGTTGTTTTCTTACAGGTCGGCCGAAGTAATCATTATCATGTTGTATCGCTTTGGAATTGAATTAGGCTGGTAGTGCGAGTAATTGCTTAATGATCTGTGTCGAATTGGAACAGATTACATCCGCTGAGCGGCGTTTGGGAATTTAAATTTGTCTGCAAACAGAAATATCCACATTATCAGTACGAAAAGAAAAGTAAGTACAGGCAGGTCGAGTGGGGCAGAAAACCAGTCAGGCCGGCCTGACATATGATAATAAAAATACTAGCCAGGAAAGCCAGGGTCATATTTCTGCCTGTGTCATGGAAATATTCGCAGCTTCTACTCATAGAGATAAGCCCCCGGCTTTGCTGATGTATTTGACTATTGTGGGTCGTACGTGAACAGCCCTAAACAATCAAAGCAAGATATGATCTCAACATTGTGTATCTTTGGAAGACTGGTTTAGAAGTTCTATGCACTCAGTTTTTTGGATAGGAGCATATGCATCCAGTTAGCTCTCGGTTTTGTATACATAAGGGTTGCTTGCTGTGCTAGAAATCCAAGCTTGGTAAGCACCTTCTGGTTGAAGGTTCGTGCTGGAGGAGGTAATAACGAGTGTCCACAGTAAATGCATGGCTCCTCTTGGGAGTAGGTCCCATAGGGGTTTCCGGCTAGATCCATTAACGCAGCCGATAAAGCATTCGTTTTATCGGTTGTCAGACCGACAAATGTAGTGGATTCAACGATACACTTCTTAAACAGCTTCGGCAGGCTGTTTTCGTCAAATCTGTTGACATGTCCCCATGGAGGATTCTTTTTCCCGCAGGAATAACAGGTAGTACGTCCGACTCTGGTATCTTGCCGATAAGGAACACCAATCAGTAATTCTCTTTTGCAAACGCGTTCAAGTTCATGACAAGCTTTGACCAATATGTTCTGTGGAATATGTTCAAGTACTTCCGCACAAAATACAAAGTCGATCGAGTTATCTGAAAATCCAAGATGAGCAGCATTTCCCTGAATGCAAGTTATCTTTGTATGAGAAATGGAAGGTTTTGTGAGGTCCAGTGCGATAACTTTATTAAATCTCTGTGCAAGTAAAAGCGAAAAATGCCCATCTCTTGCACCGATATCCAGTGCAATTTCTCCTGAAGTTGGCATGAGATGCAATAGGTCATTTGTCCGTATTTTTTCTTTAGTCGATGCACGATAAGACAGAACCAAAGTCACCTCCTAGAATGTCAGGTGTAACCGAAACTGGATTTCTAGAATGATGCGATATTGTAGCCTTGCGAAAGTAAACCATTATTTTTAGCTAATGTAGCATATCAAGTATAGTGAATACGGATAGAAATAACCCGAGTTTAGATGATGAAAGCGAGGGTAATCGTATTTTTGTAAAGATCATGTTTTTATACTGGGCGCCAGGTATACCTTGGTCCTTGGCAGTTGCTTTGATGAACCGAGCTTTTTTGATCTCTGGTATTCCCCCATTTTTAATAGGTGGCAGTAGTAGGTCATTATGCAGCCATGGCCAGCTGCTGTTTTGGCGTGATCCAGGCCCAATGCCATGTTTGGGCGTTCGTGATTGTAGTTCCCTATCCACGCAGGCGTTCTGCTGAGGTTTTCCTGGATGAATATATTTCAGTCTAATACCGTGCTGCTGGGCCCATGTAACGATTGTCGCACTCGGGTATTCTGGGCCATTATCGCAATGAATCACCGTTGGTTTTCCCGCGCCACTTGATGACTTGTGTCAGAGCAAGAATCACATGTCCTGAAGGCAGTGAGAAGTTCACCTCTATTCCCAGGGCTTCCCGGTTGCGATGGCCGTCCGTCAGACGTAGCAGCTAATCTCTAATTTCCTCGTTCTCAATCCCCATTTGGCAACATATCGATAGCCGCTTTCACTGATGCTGAACGCATCGCCGACCAGTCAAATCGATACACCATACTCTTGTGCTCCCTCGGTGTACTATCTCGCGGCGTCGAGATAGCCCTACCATTTTTTCAAGCTCCTCCTGCACGATCTCGGCCATGAGTTTCTCTCCAACGTACATCTCGTGTAACCGGGTGTTTTCAGACTCCAGCGCCTTTATCCTCGCCATTATCGGCACATCCATGCTGTTGCACAGGAATGCCACTTGTGAAACGTGGCAGTGTTGATCTCCCAGTGCACGGCACAATTTCAGCACCATCAAACCCGCTTTGACGCGTTTGAGCGACTCAATGATCTGGCCATCCGCGAATCTTGACTCCTTCATACTGTAGAGCTTCTCAATAAGAAAATTCTATTTCTGATTTCTCCGCTTTTGTAGGGGATTACCGTTTTGCTTTAGAGACAGGAATTCAGGAGGCCGTTTACCAGGCGGGTATCTAGGATCTGATGAAGGAGGATGTTTTGAAGGGAATTGCGGTCTCCCATATATACCGATACCAGTAAAACATAGGGGGTTAAACGTCTAATTATTTTAGAGAATTTTGTGGAATGGTTTTAGCTTCTCTTACTGTTGAGTTCATCGGGATGTACGTGTCAACAGTAACCTGTATGAGCGCTTATATCTCGTTAAGAATGCTTAGCGTGGTCATAAACTTCATTTCTTTTTTGATGGCAGCATGATGTAGATCGAACTGCCCATCAGATGTATCCGGCTGGCCTGCACACCGATTAAGAAAAATCGACCTCGTGGCAGTTCGTTTCGGTCACGCTTATCCCCTAACGTATATATCGGCGCCAATTGCTTCAAATCAGCAATTTGATTCTTGCCTGGATCATTGTCAGCTTCTTTTACAGAATGCCTGTATTGATGGATATTATATGATTGTTATTCGTTACAAATCATATGGATAAGAGTGATGGCATAAGAATTGCTTAATTAATGGGAGAGATCGATGATTCTCCAATTTTGCCGAAGACAGCAAGGATAAATTCGGGCATGCCATCGATATACAAGTGCTTTACCCGTATTTATTCTCGCTCATTATATTTTTACGGAAATTCTGACATGAAGAAAACGACAACCAGAATAGTGTGTGCAGGAATGTTTTTGACTGCCGCACTGGTCCTCGGACAAAAAGTGTTCATGGAGAATCGTGTCATCGATGACGATCGGACCCATACTCGTGCTGGTTCTGCCAGCAGCGTTATCGCTGGGGGTCACGGCAGGAATATGTCAGGTGCTGAAGATAGTGTAAAGATTACCGGCATTGATGGTGGCATTGATAATTTTTCTGTTGATGGCGATAGCATCCTCTTTACCAGTGTAGATTCTGTTTACGAATATGAAGATCAATCCGGTGAGGGTGACTACAGTGATGTTACTCATAACGCTGGAGACAGTGGAAAAATTACAGACAGTTATGGCCGCAATGGCAGTGGTTCTATTTATGCCGGTCCGGCTAGCGATGCTGTTATCTATCCGGCAGGTTCAAGAAGGACTGGTCGCTTGCATGCGGGTGGAAATGGTGCGGGTGGTCTTGGTGGAGGAGGTGGCGGTTGGGGTGGTAATGGCGCGGGAGGCAAGGGTGATACTGGTAAAGACCCTGCTGGCAACGCTCCTGGCGCAAATACCGGTACAACCCCGGGTCAAGAAAATGCAGCTTCTGCTCATGAAGATAAAAGTGATCCAGATCGCGGCAACAAGCCTGGCGGAGATAACGACGATAGTGACAAAACTATTCCAGGCAATCCGCCCGATAAGGAGATTCCGCCGGAGTATATTGATGCTCCTCCCGGCAAAGAACTGAATGATCCCTTCCTGCCGCAGATTCCTGCTGAAGAAATCGGCAACCAGGATCGTGAAGGGGCAGGAATACCTGGAAATCCAGGAGCCAGGGCTATTCCCGAGCCTGCCAGCAGTCTGCTGATCGGGTTAGGCAGTGTAATGCTGCTGTGGTTACGACGCCGGGGTAGTCCAAACTGATCATCAGTAACGTACTGGAATCCAGATAACGTCAGATATGTATCAGGCATATCTGTCCCGGTCAATGACACAAACCAGCCCGGAAGATGTGGCATACTCCATCCTTTGCTCTGTTCCGGGGAGACGTTTTTCGTGGCCAGCTATGAGTTCCTGATCGGATTGCGCTACACGCGCGCCAAGCGTCGCAATCATTTTATTTCCTTCATTTCGCTGATTTCACTGTTGGGTATGACGCTGGGTATGACGGCGCTGATCACAGTCATGTCAGTCATGAATGGTTTTAATAAAGAAGTGCGTGCGCGTATTCTCGGTGTGGCTTCACATGCACAGATCAGCAGTTATCAGGGGAGCTTGTACGATTGGGAGCAGGTCGGAGAAACAGTTATCCAGAACCCCCAGATTGAGGCTGCCGCTCCTTATATCGATGCTCAAGGGATGCTTTCACACGACAATATGGTGCGCGGAGTGATTGTACGGGGTATTCTGCCGGCAGATGAAAATAAGGTAGCTGATTTTGCCGATAAAATGCTGGAGGGAAGCCTGGATCAACTCATGCCGGGAGAATTCGGTATCATCATTGGGCGGGAACTGGCCCGCAGTCTGAATGCATTTCCAGGCAACAAAATCGTGCTGATTTCCCCGCAGGGACAGATTACACCGGCCGGAATACTGCCCCGTCTGAAACAATTTACGGTCACGGGTATTTTTGATGTCGGGCACTTTGAATACGATTCCGGGCTGGCGTTAATCCATCTGGCAGATGCACAAAAACTTTACCGCATGGAACCCAATCAGGTTTCCGGCATCCGGCTCAAATTGCACAATATGTTCGAAGCACCGCAGGTAATCCAGGATCTGGCCAGGGTATTACCTGCCGATCTGTATTTCACCGACTGGACACAACAACACGCTAATTATTTTCGAGCCATCCAGATCGAGAAACGCATGCTTTCGCTGATTCTTGCACTGATCATCGCGGTTGCGGCATTCAACATCGTTTCTACACTGGTGATGGCAGTGACCGATAAACAGTCGGATATCGCGATCTTACGCACGCTGGGGGCAAGTTCCGGCAGCATCATGAAAATTTTTATCATACAGGGAGCATTGATCGGCATTCTGGGGACGCTGCTGGGGTTGCTGGGGGGTGTGCTGCTGGCTTATAACGTTGGTGATGTCATCGCATTCATCGAGCATGTGCTCAATACTCAGTTTTTGTCGCAGGAGGTTTACTACATCAGTAAGATTCCTTCCGATCCGCAATTGACCGATATTGTGACGGTTGCAGTCGTGTCTCTGATTCTGACATTGTTGGCCACACTTTACCCCAGCTACCGTGCATCGAAGGTCAATCCGGCCGAGGCATTACGTTATGAGTAAAATTATTATTGCCTGCCAGGATCTGTATAAAAGTTATTTTCAGGGCCGTCTCGAAGTTCCGGTATTGCATGGTATCGATCTGAAAGTGAATGAAGGTGAAATGGTCGCGATTGTCGGTGCTTCCGGCTCGGGCAAGAGCACATTGCTGCATGTACTGGGGGGGCTGGATAAGCCAACGCGCGGGGAAGTTACACTACTGGACAGGGAATTATCTACTATCAGTGAAACGGAACGCGGCTCATTGCGCAATCATGCCCTTGGTTTCGTCTACCAGTTTCATCATCTGTTGCCTGAATTCAGTGCCCAGGAAAATGTTGCTATGCCGCTGTTCATTCGCCGTATGAATAAAAAAACAGCAATGGAACAGGCAGCAGGCATGCTGCAACGGGTGGGTCTGGGGCACCGTCTTACGCATACTCCCGGTGAGTTATCCGGGGGTGAACGCCAGCGGGCGGCGGTTGCACGTGCACTGGTGACCCGGCCAGCCTGTGTATTGGCTGACGAGCCGACCGGTAATCTGGATCGGCATACTGCCGAAGCGGTATTCGATCTCATGCTGGAACTCAATCACGAGGCCAATGCGGGGCTGGTAATCGTTACCCACGATACTCAATTGGCCAGCCGTGCCGATCGGATATTACATCTGGTGGATGGTTCGCTGACGTGAAACCTCGAAACGGATTTTACGGAAGATCCGTTTTCTTCCTCGTTTTTTCGTCCAGTGTGCGCAGGTAGGCGAGCTTTTCACCAATCCTGATTTCCAGGCCGTGAGCAGTTGGCCGGTAGAACTGGATGTCTGGCATATCATCAGGAAAGTAATTTTCCCCGGCAGCGTAGGATTCCGGTTCGTCATGCGCGTAACGATAAGTGGCACCATGCCTCATTTCACGCATCAGCCTGGTGGGTGCATTGCGCAGATGGATAGGGACCGGGCGGGAAATATCTTCCTTTATGAAGGCTTGTGCCTGTTTATAGGCAACATAGGCAGCATTGCTTTTCGGTGCACAGGCCAGATAAAGCGTGGCCTGAGCCAGTGCCAGTTCACCTTCAGGGCTGCCCAGTCGTTCAAAAACCTCACAGGCATTCAGCGCGAGTGTCAGTGCACGTGGATCGGCCAGCCCGATATCCTCAGTAGCGGTGCGAACCAGTCTTCTGCCAATGTAACGCGGGTCGGCGCCGCCATCGAGCATGCGGCACAGCCAGTAAAGGGCTGCATCAGGAGAAGAGCCGCGAATGGATTTGTGCAGAGCTGAAATCTGGTCATAAAAGACATCGCCACCTTTGTCGAACTGGCGCACATTACGTGCCAGCACTTTGCTCAAATAATCGGTATCGATCTTGACGGTTTCTTCGGTTTCGGCAGCATTCTGCACTTGTTCCAGCAGGTTCAGCAGGCGACGTGCATCTCCATCTGCAAATCCGGTCAGTAATTCAATGGCAGTATTTTCAAACTGCAAATCCGGCATCACAATGCTGCGGGCACGCTCGAACAACTGATGCAGCTCCTGATCGATCAGGGCTTTCAGTGCATATACCTGGGCGCGGGACAGCAGTGCACCGTTGACTTCAAATGAAGGATTTTCGGTAGTGGCGCCAATAAAGGTGATCAATCCCTGTTCCACATGAGGCAGAAAGGCATCCTGTTGCGCCTTGTTGAAACGGTGGACTTCATCTACGAACAACAGTGTCGCTCTGCTTGTGTGCTGCAGCGTAATCCGGGCGCGCTCGATCGCTTCCCGGATATCCTTCACACCTGACAGTACGGCGGAAATAGCGATGAATTCGGCATCGAATGCATGTGCCATGAGCCGCGCCAGTGTGGTCTTGCCACTGCCCGGTGGCCCCCAGAGGATCATGGAATAGGGTTTGCCGGACTCAAAAGCCAGCCGTAAAGGCTTGCCCGGGCCTAGCAGGTGAGATTGGCCGATGACATCGTCCAGTGTCCGCGGGCGCAGACGTTCTGCCAGCGGAGCAGCCGGATTCCAGGCCGTATGAGAATCAGTCACGAATCACATCCACTCCTTCCGGTGGCGTAAACTGGAACAGATCAGGTGTGAGTGATGGATTCTGCTCTATTTCGGAAAAAATCAGCCAGGTTACCTGATCGAAGCTGTCGCGCAAAACCATCTCACGTAAAATGCCCGTTTTTGAAAATCCCAACCGGATCAGCTCAAACGAGTTTTCCTGGTTTTTGGGAATCGCTTCCAACCATTCTGTTTCTCCCTGTACGTCAATTTCCTGAAGATTGAAATCGCGTTCGATGGTATTGCCACCCGCAAGCAGCGCTGCCGGCGTGCTGCCCAAAGCTTGATCGAGCCGATGTACCGTGACCTGGGCAAGATCCTGGTCGTAAAACCATACCTGTTTACCATCGCCAACGATCAGCTGCTGATAGGGCTGATCGTATATCCAGCGGAATTTGCCAGGGCGTTCGAACATCATGCTGCCACTGGCTTTCTTGACGACTTGGAAGTTTTTATCCAGTAACGTCTGGGAGAAATTAGCCTGAAAAGTCAGTGCCTTATTGACAAAGGTTTTAAGACTTTCAACGGCACTCGCCTTGACCGGTACGGGTAACAGGCAGACTGACAATGCGAAAACGAACAGTAAACGGGTCATGATGAATTATCTGATTGAATTGGTTGATCGGGTAAAAGCCACATAGAGCCGGGTTCGATTTATTCGTTCCGGTCGGGAGTCAGTACTTCCCGGTTGCCATTGCTTTGCATGCTGGAAACGAGGCCGGCGCGTTCCATTTCTTCGATCAGCCGGGCAGCGCGGTTATAGCCGATACGCAACTGGCGCTGTACCAGCGAAATCGAAGCACGGCGAGATTTGATCACAATGCTGACTGCTTCATCATAGAGGGGATCCGATTCTCCCCCGGCAGATTTGCCGGTTTCTCCCCCGTTTTCATCAGAGAGTGCGCCTTCTTCACTCGCCTGCAGAATTTCTTCAATGTAATGTGCTTCACCATGTTGTTTGAGATATTCCACCACCTTGTGAACTTCATGATCCGCCACGAATGCACCATGTATACGCTGGGGATAGCCGCTACCGGGGGGAAGATACAGCATGTCACCCTGACCAAGCAGGGCTTCCGCTCCCATCTGGTCGAGAATTGTACGTGAATCGATCTTGCTGGAAACCTGGAAGGCGATACGTGTCGGAATATTGGCTTTGATCAGCCCGGTAATTACGTCCACCGACGGGCGCTGTGTGGCAAGCAGCAAATGAATACCGGCAGCTCGCGCTTTCTGGGCAAGGCGCGCAATCAGTTTCTCGACTTTCTTGCCCACGATCATCATCAGATCGGCCAGTTCATCGATCACCACTACGATCAGCGGCATTTCCTCCAGCAACTCGGGGGAGCCGGGCACCGGATTAAGCGGATTGGTCAATGGCTCTTCATTTTTTACCGCCTCGCGTACTTTTTGATTATAACCAGCCAGATTGCGTACACCCAGTGCCGACATCAGCTTATAGCGTCGCTCCATTTCAGCTACGCACCAGTTGAGGGCACTGGCGGCATCGCGCATATCGGTGACTACGGGTGTCAGTAAATGGGGAATTCCGTCATAGACCGATAATTCCAGCATTTTCGGATCGATCAGAATCAGGCGGACATTATCTGGAGATGCTTTGTAGACCAGGCTTAGAATGATGGCGTTGATTGCTACGGATTTACCGGAACCGGTCGTGCCGGCGACCAGAGCATGCGGCATTTTAGCAAGATCGGATACTATGGGGCGGCCGCTGATATCCTTACCGAGTGCGATCGTCAGGGGTGAGGGATTATTCGCATAAACTCCGGATGCAAGAATTTCATGCAGGCGAACAGTCTGACGGTTTGGATTGGGAATTTCCAGACCCATCACCGTTTTACCTGGTATCGTTTCCACTACACGGATACTGGCGACTGTCAAAGCACGGGCCAAATCTCTGACCAGATTGACGATCTGATTGCCCTTGACGCCAACCGCAGGCTCGATTTCGTAACGGGTGATGACGGGCCCGGGATAGGCTGCTACAACCTTCACTTCCACTCCGAATTCCTGCAGCTTGCGCTCGATCAGGCGGGAAGTGAATTCCAGCGTATCGCTGGACAACATTTCCCCATTACTCTGCGGTTCATCCAGTAAATGAAGGGGAGGAATAATCCCGTCAGGTGAATTGGAAAACTGGGGTGTCTGTTTTTCTCTGTTGCTGCGCGGAGATTTGGGAAGAGTAGTTTCGGGCATTTCGATATGCAGCGGAACCGATGAAAAAGGTTGCTTTCCGATTTCTTCGATGCGAACTTCCCGTTCAGAGGATGGTATTGTGCCATTGCGACGATTCAGCCACCCCATGCATATATCCCTGACAGCGAAACAGATTTCCTCGATGCCCCCCCCGATTTTTTCAGACAGACGTACCCAGGATAATCCGGAGAACAAGCTGAATCCGATGGCGAAAATAATGACCATGACCAGTGTTGCGCCGGTAAAACCGAGCAGAGATGAGAGCTGTTTGCTGAGTATCTCGCCCAGCAGACCGCCGGGTGCAAGCGGGAGCGAGAGGCGCAGTGTATGAAAACGTAGTGCTTCGATTCCGCTGCTGGCTACCAGCAAAGTGATGAACCCGGTAAAAGACAGCATGAGTACACGCGGATCGAATACGCTGGCGATATCGATGCGGCGATAGCCCCACCAAACGGTTACAAAGAAGAATGCTACCCACCACCATGCTGAAATACCGAAAAAATACAGCATCAAATCTGCCAGCCATGCTCCTGCACTGCCTCCCGCATTGCTGACCTGTCGTAACGTTCCACTATGCGACCAGCCTGGATCGGTAAGATCGAAGCTGATCAGAATTAGTGCAAGATAAAGCGCTATGCCGCTCAGAACCAGAGAAACCGCTTCACGTAATAGGCGGCTGGTTCTGGGAGGAAGAGGATTACTGGCGACTTTTTTCGCCATAGGTTTATCGGCAAAACTCATGTGTACATCTTCAGCTTAAAAATGATGGCTGGTGCATAGAAGGCTGCCATATTTTTTTATTTTACGCGCGGAAAAAAGAATTGAGCCACTGTGAAAACGATTTGCTGAAGTTTCGACAGCGGTGTGGGTGTTGATGACGCTTTTATTTTGTCGTTTCCTGACATTTCACCTGATCTCGGAAACCGGAGCAGGTTTTTTACAATTTCGGAAAAATTGCAAATTCAACTTTTTTCAGCTTTGAGCAATTCAATGATGGCAGGAAGCTTGGCAATATCCAGCGCAGTTTTATCACTGGTGTTCTTAAGTTGGGTATCAGCCCCTTTTTCCAGTAATAATTTTACTGTATCGATATTTTCATTCAATACCGCTGACATGAGTGCAGTCATTCCATCTTTATTTTGAAAATCGATATGGGCACCTTTTTCCAGCAATACTTCGATGACCGGATTTTGGCCATTCTGTGCCGCCAGAATCAGTGCAGTAAAATCGTTGGTGGCTTTCAGATCCGGCTGAGCGCCATGTTCCAGTAATTTCCGGACGATCGAAAAATGACCGGACAGGGATGCCAGGATCAATGCAGAAGCACCATTGGCATCCTGCAGATCAATGTTGGCGTCTTTTGCTAGCAGCATATCGACGATATCAGCATAATCGTTCGTTGCAGCCATGTGTAAGGCTGTGGCCTTGGCAGCGTTCTGCAGATCCGGCTGGGCCTGATGTTCGAGCAATGATTTGACTATACCGGCATTACCTTTGGCCGCAGCCAGCATGAGGGGTGTCAGTCCATTTTTATCCTGCAGGTTCGGATTTGCTTCTTTTGCCAGTAGCAAATCGACAATTTCCTGATGGCCATTCTTACTGGCCAGCAGCAACGGCGTTCCGCCCTGTACATTCGCCAGATCGACTGTAGCTTTTCGATTCAGCAGCAGCTTGACGACTTCTTTGTGCCCGGTTTGTGCTGCTACTGATAAAGCAGTAAAACCTTCAGGGGATTGCAGATCCGTTTTGATCCCTTCATTCAGCATTTTCTCTACTCCCGAGGCATCTCCCGTCAAAGCGGCCTTGAGAAAATCTGCATCCTTGTCGGCGTCAGCATGAGCGAATGAGATTGGCAGCATAAAAAATAAAGCGGCAATACCTGCCAGGCAGGATTGTTTCAATCGGAGAGGGAATGTCATGTTTTCCGTTAGTTTCATTTAAAGATAAGTTTTATAAGAAATCAGAGTTTCGTTCCATCGATGGGTAAACCCGAGAGCTGCCCCGGATGCCAGATTGCTCAATAAGTTCTCGCTTTGGGAGGGAATGATTCCATGGTCAGTGGCTTCAGTCGTACCGGCTTGTAATCCAGGCGCTGATCTTTGCTGAAAAACAGGGAGTGCCTGAGCCATTTCTGGTCGTCCCGTTCGGGAAAATCATCGCGAGTGTGCGCTCCCCGGCTTTCATGGCGTGCTTCCGCTGCAATCATGGTGGCAATTGCTACTTCAATCAGATTATCCAGCTCCAGTGCTTCGACTCTGGCGGTATTGAATATCCTGCTTTTATCGCGAATTTCAGTATGCCTGACCCGTTCAGCAACTTCGCCAATTTTTTCCACTCCTTCTTTCAGCACATCTGGAAAGCGGAAGACACCGCAATGTGTCTGCATGGTTTTACGTAAAGCTTCGCTGGTTGCAGCAACATTTTCTCCATCTTTTTGGGTTTCCAGGCGTGTAAGCCGTGTCAGTGTCTGTTCGGCTGCATCCGGTGGTAATGGTTTATGGTGATTGTTTCTGGTCAGATCCTCGATGATCCGGTTGCCGGCAGCACGTCCGAATACGACGATATCCAGCAATGAATTCGTGCCAAGGCGATTGGCACCATGCACCGATACACAGGCGCATTCACCGACGGCGTAAAGCCCCGGTACGACTTCATCAGGGCTGGTCTTATAAGGTGCAACTACCTGCCCGTGATAATTGGCAGGAATGCCGCCCATCATGTAATGTGCGGTCGGGACAACCGGTATGGGATCCACGAGAGGATCGACATGTGCAAACTTGAGTGCGATTTCCCGGATGCCGGGCAGTTTCGATGTAATCGTTTCTGCACTCAGATGATCCAGCTTCAGCAGCAGGTGATCTCCTTTCGGCCCGCATCCTCGCCCTTGTCTGATCTCTGTGATCAGGGCACGGGAGACGACATCACGGCTGGCGAGATCTCTGGCATGGGGCGCATACCGTTCCATGAACCGTTCGCCTTCGGCATTTATCAGATATCCTCCTTCTCCCCGCACTGCTTCGCTGATGAGCACGCCGGCACCGTACACACCTGTCGGATGAAACTGCCAGAATTCCATGTCTTCCAGGGGAATGCCTGCTCGTGCAACCATACCCAGGCCATCGCCTGTATTGATGAAAGCATTGGTACTTGCTTCAAAAATACGACCGGCACCGCCTGTTGCCAACAGCGTTGCGCGCGCCTGCAAAATCATGATTTCACCAGTTTCCATTTCCAGCGCGGTGATTCCCAGTACTTCACCTTCATGATCACGAATCAGGTCGAGTCCCAGCCATTCCACAAAAAACTGGGTATTGGAACTGACGTTACGCTGATACAGGGTGTGCAGCATGGCGTGGCCGGTACGATCGGCAACGGCACAGGAACGACTGGCCTGCTCCCCGCCAAAATTCAGGGATTGCCCGCCAAACGGACGCTGATAAATTTTACCGTTTTCCAGCCGGTCGAACGGCATACCGAAATGCTCCAGCTCATACACGACTTCGGCGGCATGACGACACATGAATTCGATTGCATCCTGATCGCCGAGGTAGTCCGAACCCTTGACAGTGTCATACATGTGCCAGCGCCAGTCATCTTCGGTCACATTACCCAGTGAAGCTGCAATTCCGCCCTGTGCCGCTACGGTATGTGACCGAGTGGGAAATACTTTGGACAGAACGGCAACCTTGAATCCGGCTTCGGATAACTGCAGTGCGGCACGCATACCCGCTCCGCCCGCGCCGACGATGACTACATCAAATTTTCTTTGCTTAACTTTCACGTCAGCCCCACAGAATATCCAGGAACCATATCAGGTAACCCAGTAATGCCACGATACATGTTATTTGTAGTGTCAGGCGGACAGGCATCGGGTGGACATAATCCATCAGGATATTACGTACACCTACCCAAGCATGCCAGCATAAGCCGGCAAAAAAAAGTAACGAAGCAATTTTTATCCACTGAATGGAGAATAACGCTTTGAACTCTCCATGGCTTTCCGGTTGATAAACTGCTGCGAGTATGATCAGTAAGCCGGTATAGGCTGCCATCAGGACGGCAGTGATGCGCTGTACTAACCAGTCTCTCAGACCGTAATGTGCCCCGGTTATGACACGGTGAGCAGGGTTTACCATAACCATATTCCTATCAGTGCTGTTAAAATTGCGCCGAAAGCCAGTACCAGTTTGCTGCTCAGACGAGCTTGCTCCAATTGCATGCCGTAATGCAGATCAAGCATTAAATGCCGGATACCGGCAAGCAGATGATGTATAAAAAACCATGTTGCTAACAGCAAAAACAGCTTGCATAGCGGATGAGCCAGATTGGACTGCAAGCTGGCGAAGGTGTCGGGAGATTGCAGCAGCATTTGCAGTCCGTAGAGAAATAAAGGGATTCCTGGGAGAAAAAGCAGTACACCACTGATGCGATGCAGAATGGAAACGATGGCAGGGAGAGGTTGCCTGATTTTCAGCAGATTCAGATATTTAGGGCGTCGTTTCGCCGGATACCGCGCTTCCATAAAATAACTAATCAGACCGGGTAAGTTTATCGGTGGGTGGATAACCCAACAGTCACTCCAATTTTCTAGTTTAATCCGTTCTATGCCGGCAGACAACTTGACCTGCCACTAAGCCATTCTTTACCTGTACCGCCGGTATCCACATTGTTTCGATATATCAATTACGTTAATATAGCCCCCCATGACTAAATTCGTCTTTGTGACTGGCGGCGTAGTATCTTCCCTGGGTAAGGGAATTGCTGCGGCCTCTCTGGCAGCATTGCTGGAAACACGTGGCCTCAGGGTGACCATACTCAAACTGGATCCTTATATCAATGTCGATCCGGGGACCATGAATCCGTTTCAGCATGGGGAAGTGTTCGTAACAGACGATGGTGCTGAAACTGACTTGGATCTGGGTCATTACGAGCGTTTCATCAGCACCAAAATGACTCGGCAAAACAATTTCACTACCGGGCAGATTTATGAAAGTGTAATCCGCAAGGAGCGCCGCGGGGATTATCTGGGTGGAACCGTACAGGTGATTCCTCATATTACCGACGAAATCAAGCTGTTTATCCGCAACGGCGTCTCCGATGCACAAGTTGCAATCGTGGAAATCGGCGGTACAGTGGGTGACATCGAATCCTTGCCGTTTCTGGAAGCAATCCGGCAAATGTCGGTCCAGCTTCCTCATCATGATACCTGCTTCATTCATTTGACATTGCTGCCTTACATCAGCTCGGCCGGGGAGCTGAAAACCAAGCCTACTCAACATTCAGTCAAAGAGCTTCGTGAAATCGGTATTCAGCCGGATGTGCTGCTTTGCCGTTCCGATCGCCCGCTTCCGTTGGAAGAGCGGCGAAAAATCGCGTTATTTACCAACGTTCGCGAAGAATCTGTCATTTCTGCGATCGATGTAGATAACATCTACAAAATCCCGGCGTTGTTACACGAACAAATGCTGGATGAAATTGTGTGCCACAGACTGGATATCCTGGCCAGGCCGGCCAATTTGACAGTCTGGAAAAAACTGGTTCATGCACTCGAACACCCCAATCATGAAGTTTCTATTGCGCTGGTAGGGAAATATGTCGATTTGACGGAATCTTACAAATCGCTGTCAGAGGCATTGATCCATGCTGGCATTCACACACGCTGCAAAATCAATATCCACTATGTCGATTCGGAAAATATCGAGCAACATGGGACCAACTGCCTGGCAAATATGGATGCCATTTTGGTACCCGGAGGATTTGGTAAGCGTGGGGTGGAAGGTAAAATCATGGCAATCAGTTATGCCCGTAACCACCAGATTCCTTATCTCGGTATATGCTTGGGAATGCAACTCGCAGTCATTGAATTTACCCGTAACCGTTTGCAACTTGAAAATGCGCACAGCACAGAATTTGATCCGGATACACCTTACCCGGTATTAGGGTTGATTACCGAATGGCGTGATCGCTGCGGTCGTATCGAGAAACGCTCCGCTCAGACGGATCTGGGAGGAACCATGCGACTGGGAGGGCAGGAGTGCTTGCTGAAACCACATACCTTGGCACACAAAATTTATGGAACGGATAAAGTCATCGAGCGCCACCGGCACCGTTATGAAGTCAACGCTGAGTTTATTCCTCAACTGGAACAGGCCGGCATGCATATAAGCGGTTTATCTGCTGAAGGTGATCTCTGTGAGATGATTGAGTTATCTCAATCTGAACACCCGTGGTTTGTCGCTTGCCAATTCCACCCGGAGTTTACCTCTACTCCCCGCAATGGTCATCCTCTCTTCAAAAGCTACATACAGGCCGCTATCAGCTTTGCCGGCCAGTCTGGTCGCACAAAATTGCACAGTCGCAATGTACAGGAAAGTGTTACAACAGACAGCTCAAACTGATTATTGAAAGGAATAGTTTTTATGCAGATTTTAGGTGAATTATATCGTTTCCGATAATGGCCAGTATCAACCGATCAGCTTTATTCCCCGATCGAATGAGACAGCTTATCTCCGGTAAACGCAGGATGAGTTAAATAAACATGGTTATTTCACTATTTTGTGAAACTTTTGATAACTATGAAGCGTACATAATAAAAGTACCTGATAAGTGAAGTGATCATCGAGCAACACAGCAGGTTTTACAGTTTTTTCCATCACCCCAAAACACAAGGAAAGCAGCATGAGTGCAATCGTAGATGTAATCGCCCGTGAAATTATCGATTCTCGTGGTAACCCAACCATAGAAGCCGATGTATTGCTGGAATCGGGCGTGCTTGGGCGCGCTTCAGTGCCATCCGGCGCATCTGTCGGTACACGCGAAGCCGTTGAGCTGCGTGATGGAGATACACAGCGTTACTATGGAAAAGGGGTATTGAAGGCAGTTGAAAGCGTCAATGGTGAAATTTCTGAAACGATCATGGGACTGGATGCCATGGAGCAGTGTTTCATTGATAAGACTCTGATCGAGCTTGACGGCAGTGAAAACAAATCCAGGCTGGGTGCCAATGCGATACTCGCCGTTTCGCTTGCGGTGGCCAAAGCAGCAGCAGAAGAGTCCGGTTTACCCCTTTACCGCTATCTGGGAGGAATCAATGCCAAGTGGCTGCCCGTACCGATGATGAATCTGGTTAATGGCGGCGCGCACGCAAACAACTGTCTGGATATGCAGGAATTCATGATTATACCGCTGGGCTTGCCAAACCTGCGTGAGGCCGTGCGTTGTGGCGCAGAGGTATTCAGCACACTCAGAACGTTGCTCAGCAAAAAGAATCTGCCCACGACAGTTGGTGATGAAGGCGGATTTGCCCCCAGCTTTGCTCACAATGAAGAGGCACTGGCTCTGATCGTACAGGCCATAGATGAAGCAGGTTATCAACCCGGCTCCGAGGTAGCGATCGGAGTGGATTGCGCCAGTTCCGAATTTTTCCGGGAAGGAAAATATCATCTCGATGTAGACGGACTCAGTCTTACCTCGGCTCAATTTGTGGATTATCTTGCTACCTGGGTGGAGAAATACCCGATCATCAGCATCGAAGATGGCATGAGTGAACAAGATTGGGAGGGTTGGGGGTTGTTGACGGAAAGGCTAGGTAAAACAGTCCAGCTGGTCGGTGATGATGTGTTTGTCACCAATACCCGAATTCTTAAAGAAGGTATCAGTCGCAATATTGCCAATTCCATTCTGATCAAGATTAATCAGATTGGTACACTTACCGAGACACTGAACGCAATCGAAATGGCAAAATGTGCAGGCTATACCGCCGTAGTTTCCCATCGTTCCGGTGAGACCGAGGATACGACCATTGCCGATATAGCCGTTGCCACCAATGCCTTGCAGATCAAAACGGGTTCACTCTCGCGCTCGGATCGGCTGGCCAAGTACAATCAGCTATTGCGTATCGAGGAAGATTTAGGTGAAATGGCGCAATATGCCGGAAGATCGGCGTTTTATCAGTTGAAGCCATGAAAACCTTGGCCGGGCTGCTGGTTCTCCTGATCGGGTTGGCGCAGTACCCGTTGTGGTTCGGCAAGGGAAGCTGGCTGGCAATCCTGGAAATGCATGAACAGATTGCTGCATTGCAGGAGACCAACCAGCGTCTTCAGAACAGGAATACCGTTCTGGAAGCGGAAGTCAATAACCTGAAAAAAGGGTTCGATGCGATTGAGGAGCTTGCGAGGAGTGAGCTGGGAATGATACGCAAGAATGAGCTGTTTTTTCGCGTAGTGGAATATGAGAATAAATAGCACTACGCTGTGTGTCGTGATATGACACGTTTCACAGATTCTTTCCGGGTAAATACAGTTAAATATGGTAATCAAGTGGATACTACTGATCACACTGATTTTCTTGGTTTTCTGGTTTTTTAAGCAATTCCGGAAAATACAGAGAAAGTCGCCTGATACTACCCGGAAAGTAATCGAGAACATGGTTCGTTGTGCCTACTGCGATGTGCATTTACCAAAAAGTGAAAGCATCATTGAACGTGGCCAATACTTCTGTTGCACAAAGCACCGGCAGTTATATTCACAATCCCGGTCCGGTGATAAATGAGATCTGCTCCGGTTTGGCCATACACTCGCAAGGTTTACTATTTTGTAATACATTTGTCTCGAATCAGACGCCTGCCAGCCATTCATTGCTTCTGCACGTAGCTAGCCGTACCGGGTGTTGATACATTCCTGACGAGGAATCGGTTTCTCCAAGAAAAAAACAATACGGAAAGATACCCATGACGGCCCATTACTACGATGAGCTACTGAAATACTTTGCACGGGTAATGCAGGATTATGACGCTGCTGCCGACATCGTGCAGGAAGCATACGCGCGCTTACTGGCTCTCCAGCAAGCCGGGCAGCATGTAACCGAGTCACGCGCTTTACTCTATCGTATTGCGCGTAATCTGGTCATCGACCGTTATCGCCGTGGCCAGGTACAAGGCTGGACCACGGATAACACTCACTGGAAAATTTTCCTGCACAACGTGCCTGTGAACCGGATGCACTGGTTGCATCATCCTAGGTTTTACAAGCGGTACTGACTACTATCGATGCATTGCCGTTGCGTTGTCGTGAAGCTTTTATCCTGCATCGTTTCGATGGACTCAGCCATGCCGAAGTAGCAGAACATATGGGAATTTCGCGTAAGGCGATTGAGCAGCATATCCAGCATGCCATGCAGGCGATCCGACGCTGTCGCATGCAAATGGAAGGAGATACTGATACTCCGGCTCCTTCCTTGCAACGCAGAAAAAACCGATGTGATTAACCGGTATTGATATTGATAGGAAATCTGCCTGTTCAGCATCTATGGCAGCAGGTCTGAATGTTATGAACGATGAACCCATTTCCTCGGATATATCAGATTCACCGGAGGATCATCTCGATCGCGAAGCGCTGAGCTGGCTGGTACGCCGTC